>Ga0126381_100000378_pt1 | contig 48029 bp, 49 predicted proteins | sample PanSoiMetPlot_28_FD_96465 | JGI IMG/M metagenome (GOLD analysis project Ga0126381, IMG submission 96465) | Tropical forest soil microbial communities from Panama - MetaG Plot_28 | ecosystem: Environmental > Terrestrial > Soil > Tropical forest > Bulk soil | place: Panama | collected 2016-02-17 | reverse complement strand
TGAGCCCTACACGGGGGCACTGGAAGGCGATTCGCTCGACACGCACGGCACCAAGACAGGCCATATCAATGTGCTTATCGAGATCCGCCAGGACTTCCTGGCTGATGCGGATAAGGCCAGGGAATTCGCGGCGCGCCTCAAGCCGGTGCTGGATGCCAGCCTTACGGAAACGAGTCTGGTGGAAATGGAGCAGTAAATGGATGAGAGGACCCGAACCGAATTGGAAGCTCAAGTCTATCGCCGCCTGGTGGAGCATCTTCGGACGCGCACCGACGTCCAGAATATCGATCTTATGATCGTGGGAGGCTTTTGCCGGAATTGCCTGGGCGACTGGTATCGCGAAGCGGCGGCGGAAAAAGGCATTCTCTTGGATAAGGATGAGGCCCGCGGTCTGGTCTATGGCATGTCGCCGGCGGAATGGAAAAAACGTCACCAGAAAGAAGCGACGCCGGAGCAAATGGCGGCCTTCGAGCAATCACAGAAAACCCACAGCTAGAGCTTCCGTCGCGCATTGCGCCATGGCGCCCGCGAGGCTAGGGTCCGCGCCCTTTTCCGAAAAATCCGCAGGTCCCCATGGCAAAATCCGGCTTTGCTAAAGAACATCTAAAGTCTTTCGTGGACCGCATCGAAAGGCTGGAGGAAGAGCGCAGTGCGCTTACCGCCGATATTCGCGAAGTCTATTCCGAGGCCAAAGGGCAAGGTTTCGACACCAAGATCATGCGCCAGGTAGTCAGGATGCGGAAATTGGACAAGGCGGATTTCCAAGAGCAGGAGGCAATTCTGGATCTCTATCTTAACGCCTTAGGGATGCGCTAGGCTCACGTCCACGCTCGTGAACGGGTCACCCGGTTCTACGGATCGTGTCTTCCAGCGCGCCGCTTTCTTCGAGGCCGAATTCCTTAAGCTTGCGATAAAGCGTGGAGCGGCCAATGCCCAGCCGTCGCGCCACTTCCGACATATGGCCTTCATACCTGCCGATGGCCATCCGGATAATGTCGGATTCAATCGCTTCGAAACTGCGGAATTGGCCTGTGTCGTCGGTGAGTGGCAGCGCGAAAGGCGAACGGTCGGACATGTCCCCGACGGACGGGTGCGGCGGCACGACGGATGCGGGCGAACGAGCGCCGGAATCCATCCCCATGGCTGCGGCAATCTGTGGAAAATCACAAAGATCAAGCACCGGGCCATCGCACAACACCACGGCGCGGAAGATCGTGTTCTCAAGTTGGCGCACATTGCCCGGCCAGGAGAAACGCTCGATCAACTGGGCGGCTTCCGGTGAAAGTCCGGTCACGGATTTGTGCTCTTCGGCCGCGAAGCGGGCGATGAAATGCTTTGCCAACGGCGCGAGGTCGAGGGCGCGCTCGCGCAAGGGCGGCACGAGAATAGGAAAGACGTTCAGGCGGTAGTAGAGGTCCTTGCGGAAACTGCCCTCGCGCGCCATCTCGCCCAGATCACGGTTGGTGGCTGAGATGATGCGCACGTCCACCTTGACGGGCCGTTTGGAGCCAACCGGATCGACTTCGCCTTCTTGGAGCGCGCGCAGCAGCTTCACCTGCATGTCCAGACGCAGCTCACCGATCTCGTCCAGGAACAAAGTGCCGCCATCGGCTTCCTGGAATTTGCCCAGATGCTTGTCCGACGCGCCGGTGAAGGAGCCTTTCTCGTGACCGAAGAGCAGGGATTCAATGAGATTCTCCGGTATCGCGCCGCAATTGACGGTAACGAATGGCTTGCCGGCCCTGGCCGAGGTCCCCTGTATGGCGCGTGCGATTAATTCCTTGCCGCAGCCGGACTCTCCTTCGATCAGGATGGGAATGTCTGACTGCGCCGCCCGCGAGCCCAGCTTCACTACTTGTCTCATTTCCGGTGAGGCCGCGATCAAGTCGTCGAAGGTAAGGCGGTTATCGGCCTTCTTCTTGAGCTGCTTCACTTCGCCGGAGAGCGTGCCGATCTTGAGCTGGTTGCGGATCGACACGTTAAGGCGTTCGGGACTGGCGGGTTTGACCAGGAAGTCGTTGGCGCCCGCCCGCATGGCCTGAACGGCCGCCTCGATCCCACCCCTGGCGGTGAACACGATGACAGGCAGATCGGGATGGGTAGGCCGGAGCTTGGCGAGCACTTCCAGGCCGTCCATGTCGGGCATCACCAAGTCGAGCAGGATCAGCGAAATCTCATCGCCACGGGGACCTCTGACCAAGTCCAACGCCGGTTGACCACCCGGCGCTGTGACCACGGCCATTCCGCTGTGGGAGATCACGGTCTCCAGCAAGCGGCGTTGGACTGGATCGTCGTCCACCACAAGAATCGTTTGCGCCATGGCCATTTTCCTGAATTGGAGGCGCATTGTGCTGCCCTAGAGGTAAATGGTGCGTTTATACTTGTCCTTTTGCGGCACAATTCGCCTCGGCGGGAAAGGCGCGATTTCGGCCCTGGCTGATGCTTATGCCCGAACTGAAATGAACACTCTGTCGCACCTTTCCAGGGGGCCATAACCGGTTGCCGGGAAAGCGGTCTTTGCTATATTGCCCCCGCTTCATCCTTAGGCGAATCCATCCCATGGCCACAAAAGACGACCACTACACACCCGGCTCGATGGATATCAGCCAGCATCAGCGCGCTTATTCGGGGTTCTTAACCTTTGTCAAATATTCGCTGGGGTTCATCCTCCTGGTGATGGCGTTTCTGGCCATTTTCCGGACCCACGGCTAAGGGGGCGGGGGGCGGGGGGTTATGAAACTCGCGGTCCCCAAAGAAACAGCGAGTGGTGAGACGCGCGTCGCCGCGACTCCAGAATCCGTCAAGAAATTCAAGTCTCTGAGCCTCGACGTGACAGTCGAGACCGGAGCTGGCGAGGCGGCTCATATTCGCGACGCGGACTATGTCGCGGCAGGAGCCAGCATGGCGCCCAATGCCGGGTCCCTGCTCGGCGACGCCGACATTGTGCTCAAGGTGCGTGGTCCCAATGAAGCCGAGAGCAGCCAGATCAAGAAAGGCGCGATCGTCGCGGCATTGCTCGCGCCATACAGCGAAAAGGCTGCGATCGCCGCATTGGCCGATCGGGGCGGGGTTGCCTTCGCTATGGAATTTCTGCCGCGCATTTCCCGCGCCCAGGCGATGGACGTGCTGTCGTCGCAGGCCAATCTTGCCGGTTACAAGGCCGTGATCGATGCCGCCGCCGAGTTTGGCCGCGCCATGCCGATGATGATGACCGCTGCGGGCACGATCGCGCCCGCGCGTGTCCTGGTGATGGGCGTGGGCGTGGCAGGACTCCAGGCCATCGCGACGGCAAAGCGATTGGGTGCGATTGTGAGCGCCACGGATGTGCGCCCGGCCACCAAGGAGCAGGTGGAAAGCCTGGGTGGCACTTTCGTGGCGGTGATGGATGAGGAATTCAAGAACGCGCAGACCGCGGGCGGCTATGCCAAAGAAATGTCGCCGGAATATCAGGCCAAGCAAGCGGCCTTGATCGCCGACACGATCAAGAAGCAGGACATCGTGATCACCACCGCGCTCATTCCGGGCAGGAAAGCGCCCATCCTGGTGAGCGAGGAGATGGTCAAATCCATGAAGCCCGGCTCGGTGATCGTAGACCTGGCGGGAGAGCAGGGTGGCAACACGCCTCTCACCAAATCCGGCGAAGTGGTGACTGTGCACGGCGTCACCATCATGGGCCATGCCAATATGCCCGGACGGCTGGCAGCGGATGCCTCGGCGCTTTATGCCCGCAACCTTTTCAACTTCGTCTCGCTGCTGGTGGACAAGAAGACTGGCCAACTCGCCATCGACTGTAATGACGAGATCATCAAAGGCGCACTGGTTACAAAGGACGGTAGTGTGGTGCATCCAGCAGCGAAGTCATAAGCGCGACCTTTCGGGGGATGGTCTAATGGAAGCGATTGATCCTTTTGTTTTCCGGCTTTCGATTTTCGTGCTGGCGATCTTTGTGGGCTATTTCGTGGTGTGGGGTGTAACCCCCGCTCTCCACACACCACTGATGAGCGTGACCAATGCTATTTCCTCCGTGATCATTGTGGGCGCCCTGATCGCGGTATCGGTGTCGGCGCTATCAGCGGACTCTTGGACTTCGAAGACCCTGGGCTTTGTCGCGCTGATCCTCGCATCGGTGAATATCTTTGGCGGCTTCCTGGTCACCGCCCGCATGCTGGCCATGTATAAAAAGAAGGGCGCGAAATGAGCGGCCCCTCTTTTTTTGCCGCCCTCATACCGAGCTTGTCGAATCATGAGGTGGCGGTATGAAGGCCGACATCGCCGCGCTGCTTTATCTGATCGCGGGCGTCCTGTTCATCCTGGCACTGAAGGGATTGTCGTCGCCGGCGTCCTCGCGGGCAGGCAACCGCAACGGCATGATCGGCATGCTGATTGCCGTGTTGACCACGCTATGGGTTGCGGGCGTCTCCGATCCGCTCACCTGGGGCTTGATCGTAGTCGGCATCGCCATCGGGGGGATGATCGGCGCAGTAACTGCCAAACGCATCGCTATGACCCAAATGCCGCAATTGGTGGCCGCCTTCCATTCGCTGGTGGGCTTGGCGGCGGTCTTGACCGCGGCGGCGGCGCTTTATTCGCCGGAGGCTTTCGGCATCGGGGCGGAAAACACCATCCGCGCTCAAAGCTTGATCGAGATGAGCTTGGGCGTGGCCATAGGCGCCGTCACCTTCGCCGGCTCGATAATCGCGTTCGCCAAGCTCAACGGCAACATGTCGGGCGCTCCGATCATCCTTCCCGCACGGCATCTGCTCAATCTCCTGATCGGTTTGGTGATCATCGGATTGATCGTTTATTTCACCATGGACCAGCCGCATTGGACCTTCTGGGCCATCTCCGGACTATCATTCCTGTTCGGCATTACGCTCATCATTCCCATCGGTGGCGCTGATATGCCGGTGGTCGTCTCGATGCTGAATTCCTATTCGGGATGGGCAGCGGCCGGCATCGGTTTTACGCTGGAGAACACGGCGCTGATCATCACCGGAGCGCTGGTGGGCTCGTCCGGCGCGATCCTGTCCTACATTATGTGCAAAGGCATGAATCGCAGCTTCATCTCGGTGATCGCGGGCGGCTTTGGCGGCGAAACCGTGGCAGCGGCCGGGGCCAAGGAAGCGCGTCCCGTCAAGCAAGGCTCGGCTGACGACGCCGCCTTCATCATGAAGAATGCCGCCAGCGTGATCATCGTGCCGGGCTATGGCATGGCTGTAGCGCAAGCCCAGCACGCGGTGCGCGAGATGGCCGACAAGCTCAAGGCCGAAGGCGTCAAGGTTTCTTATGCCATTCATCCCGTCGCGGGGCGCATGCCGGGCCACATGAATGTGCTCCTGGCGGAAGCCAATGTGCCTTACGACGAAGTGTTCGAATTGGAGGACATCAATTCCCAATTCTCTCAGGCCGACGTCGCCTATGTGATCGGTGCCAATGACGTCACCAATCCTTCTGCCAAGACCGACCCCAAATCGCCGATCTATGGTATGCCAGTGTTGGACGTGGAAAAGGCCAAGACCGTGCTGTTCGTGAAGCGCGGCATGGGCTCGGGTTATGCCGGAGTGGAGAACGAACTCTTCTTCCGCGACAACACAATGATGCTGTTCGGCGACGCCAAGAAGATGACCGAAGAGATCGTCAAAGCCTTCGGGTAGAAGCAGCGTCATGCGGACGGTGAGGCGAGCCGCGACGAAAACGAGACCCCATCGCGCCAAGGGCGATGGAGTTCTGTGGCATCGCCAAATTCTCGACCTTAAGTCCGTCGCGGCATGGCCAGGATCGCGAGTCCCATCTCGGCCAGGATGCGCACGACCATCAGCGCAACGAAGCTGCCGACCAAGGTACGTACGATGATGAAGATACCTGCCTGCAGGGGATGACGCCGCATCATGAAATAGCGGCGCTCAAAGCCGCGGCCATAGAAACCGCGCGGACCCATGGGGCGCGCGGCCTGGGCGCCCTGTGACGGGGCCTGTCCCGTCGTGGCGTTGGCTGGCGGATTGACGTTGCTCGATACTGCGGGTGGTGTGGTCATCGGCGCGCGCGTGGCAAGCGAAATGCCCCGCCAAAGACCGAAGATCAGGCCTAGCGTTATCAACACGAGGGCAAGCGCATAAAGCCAGCGGATCGCCCGCTCGCCCATGGATGTTCTGAAAGAGAGAATATCGGTTGCAGGCATGATTTCCTCCGTGCCACCCCTAAAACGAACGGCAGATCATACCACTGGGAACCGGCTCAACCTTGTCATTTGTATGTCAGAGCCGCGGGTCTTCGGCCCCCAGCATTGTCGCTACCGACCGCTCGTCGCTCAGGCCTTAATGCCGCCCATGGTGCAGACGATCTTCCATTCCCGCGGCGTGACCGGTTGCACCGAGAGGCGCGCGCTTTTGACCAGCACCATGCCGGACAGTTCGGGATTGGCCTTACATTCGGCAAGCGTTACCGGCCGGGGCACATCCTTGACCGCCTTCACGTCCACCAGGCCGAAAATGCCTTGTTCGTCTGTGGGATCAGGCCGGTATTCGCCAATCACTTCAACGATGCCGACCACCGCCTTCTCATCACCAGTGTGATAGAAGAAGCCGAGATCGCCCTTCTTCATGGCCTTCATGTTCTTTTTGGCGATGTGGTTGCGAACGCCGCTCCAAGGCTCGCCTTTGGCGCCTTTTTTCTTTTGCATGTCCCAGGACCAGGTCTCGGGTTCGGTCTTGAACAGCCAATAATTCATTCGCTTTTCAACCTCCTGCTCATCAGTCTGGTGAGCGCTTCGGAAAGCTGGAGTTCGCCCGACAAAAGATCGGCCATCGCCTCGGCAATAGGGAGCTCAATCTTGAGCGCGCGGGCCCGTTTGACAAGAGCCGGAGCGGTCGCGACGCCCTCTGCCAGGGGCCGACCCGGCGCTTCCAGTTGCGCGAGCCCGTTGCCTTGGCCGAGGCTCATACCGAAGGAGAAATTGCGCGAGCTTTTGCTGGTGGCGGTGAGAACCAAATCCCCCAAGCCGGAGAGTCCCATCAAGGTTTCGCGCTTGGCGCCAAGCGCTTCACCCAGCCGCGCCAGCTCGGCGAAGCTGCGGGCCAGCAGGGAGGCGCGCGCATTCTCGCCCAGGCCAAGGCCGTCGACTACGCCGCAGGCGATAGCATAGACATTCTTCGCAGCGCCCCCCAGCGCAACCCCGATCACATCGTCACTGGCATACGGCCGGAAAGTGGGCGCGCTCAGGCTTGTTTGCAGCCTGGAGGCGACGGCTGCATCCGCTGCGATGGTCACGGCCGTGGGAAGCCCCATTGCCACCTCGCGCGCGAATGAAGGGCCAGAAAGAATGGCGCAAGAGGCGCCAGGCATGGCGTCCGCCACCATTTCATGGACCAGCCGGCCAGTGTCCTTCTCGATACCCTTGGCACAGATCACCAGCGGCGTGCCGGGTCGCACCAATGGCGCGAGTGTGCGCGCGAAGTCCCCCAGCACCTGAGCAGGCGCTGTCACGAGCAATGCATCGGCCTGGGCCGCCTCCTTGAGGTCGCCGGTCACAGCGAGGTTTTCCGGCAATGTCACGCCGGGCAGAAAGCGCTTGTTTTCATGATCCCGAGTGATGCCCGCGATCACATCGCCTTCGCGCGCCCACAAAAGTGTGGTCCGCCCCGCGGCATTTGCGGCGACAGCCAGTGCCGTGCCCCACGCGCCGCCGCCCAAAATGGCGATGCGGGAATAAATTTGTGCCGTCATGGGACCAGATCGGGACGCGGTTGCGCGGGCGAAAGTGAGATGATTTGGTGCATCGGAAAAGTCCAAACTAGCCCGATCATGCACCGTTCCGCCATATTCGCCCTTTTTGTGCTGGCCTTTTCGATGCCGGCTGCCCAAGCCGCGCGCTATCCCGGCACCTATAACGAAACCGAGGGGGCCGAACTCGACAAGCTCAGCTCCTATCTCAATGCCATCCACACTCTGAAGAGCAATTTCGTGCAGCTCGGGCCGGAAGGCGACCTGGCGCAAGGCGAGTTCGACCTCGCCAAGCCGGGCCGCCTGCGCTTCGCCTATAATCCGCCCAGCCCGATCCTCATCGTGGCCACGGGTGGCAACATCTATGTCAAGAATTCCAGGCTCAATACCCTGGACCGCAGTTCAACCGCGGACACGCCGCTGGAACTACTGCTGAACCAGGCTCTGGATCTCAGGCACGATCCCATGATCACGGGGATCGAAGAGCAGCCTGGCGTCTTGATAGTCCACGGTCGCGTCGCCACCACGCGCAACCAGAGCAATATCACCCTGGTCTTTTCCTACCCGGCCATCGAACTCCGCCAATGGATGGTGAAAGACAACCAAGGCGGAGTAACGACTGTGGCCCTCACAGGGCTTCAAACCGGGGTCAGTCTGCCGGACTCTGTTTTTGCCATCCCGCAACAGGATGCGACACCGAAGCCGAAATAGGTTGATTTACGGTAAGCAGTTGCTTACCGTAAGTTGTGACTTACGAAAAAATTTTGACCGCTTTGGGTGATCCGACCCGCAGGCGGATATTTGACCGGTTGCGAGTGGGACCCGGATCGGTAGCTGCACTGGCGGCCGGCCTTCCAGTGAGCCGTCCTGCAGTGTCCCAACATCTCAAGGTACTTAAGGAAGCCGGTCTAGTGACCGACGAGGCCATCGGCGCCCGCCGAATCTATCGGGCGGCGCCAAGCGGACTGGCCGCGCTTCGAGCTTGGCTGGACGGTGTGTGGGAGCAGGTTTTCGCCGCCCATCAGGCCGAGATTCAACGGCAGATCGAGGAGAGGAAAAATACTTAACGCCTTGACTGGCAGGCAAGAAGACTGATTTTGACTATGACAAAAACACAACTGTCACGCTGAATTTTTTGTAAAATCGCATCGAGGTAAATAATCTTGAAGAGTGTGGCTTTTAAGCATAACGTGAAGGCGGAAAACGGTATGGTCCGGCAGGCTCTGCCCCCCCGCTCGCATGCCGGATCCCGTTTTCCGCGGGTGCCGGTCATCCCCTCCAGGCATCCAGGCGCGTAACGGCGCATTCACGCCCAGCCTAAATTGGCTGGGCGTTTTTTTTTGCTGCTCGGCGGATTCACAGCCTTCGCCAAATCAATCCGGTGGAGAAATTTGCCTGCTTTGCTCGCGGGCGGTTCGTATCCCGGCAATAGTTCTGTGCCGCACGGCCAGTCAGCTAAACGCGGTTAGGCATTCACACGCCGCAAAGTGAGATTGATCCGACCGCCGCCCGGTATGAGGGACGAACTTCCCGCACGGACCCGATCGATGCCGTGGTAGGCCAGCCGCGCGGATCCGCCGAACATCACCACATCGCCGGAGGAAAGCACTACGCTTTGCGTAGGTCCGCGTCGCGTCTCGCCGCCGATGCGAAACAAGGCCTCGTCGCCCAGCGACACTGACACTACCGGCGCGGCAAAATTGCGCTCGTCCTTGTCCTGGTGCAGGCCCATGCGCGCGCCGTTACGATAAAGATTCACCAGACAACATTCCGCGTCGGGTGCGTCGGCGATCCCGCGCCATAAATCCATCAACGCGGGCGGAATGTCCGGCCAGGGCGCGCCGGTCACCGGGTGGTTGGCTTGATAGCGATACCCGGTTTTATCCGAGATCCAACCGAGAGAGCCGAAATTGCTTTCCTCGACGGAAAATTCCTTGTCCGACCCCGGCATGCGCGGCCGGTAAAAGGGCGCCATCTCAAGGCGCGTCAGCACCGCCGAAAGAAGGTCCTGCTGTCCGGCGTGGGAGATTTTCTCCCGCCACACCATGACGCCGGGTAGCAATGCCAGAGTCGTCACCATTGAAACGGGCTGCGGGTGGGAATGGCGAAGATGCCGGCATAACTCTGCGCGTGCCCGCTTTTGTCGAGCCACAGTTTCAGCCGTTCGGGGGTGTAATGGTCCCGGGTCCACTGCGAGAGCGGCACGCCGCCCGCGTCCTCGGCGGCGAAATCCAGAAATGGCCGAAGCCAGCGCTGATGCTTCTTGGGAAAATGCAAATAAGGAAAACGCGCATATTGCCCCTTGGCCTCTGCCATCGCCGCCCAGCCGCCGCGATGGATCAGATAAAGCGCGGCCGCGAAGCTGGTGCGATCCTGCCCGCCCGAACATTTGAGCATGAAAGGCCTGGGCGCACTGTCAAAAACTTCGACCAGTCGCATCAGCATGGGCTGGGTGGGGAGTTTGCGGGAATCCAGCATCGCATCGAGATGGGCGATGCCGCGCGCCCGTGCCGCGCCAGTCTCATTCCTCCACCAGGACAGATCGTCATTGCGGCCCCTGAGATTGATCACCGCTTTGATGCCGCGCTTTTCCAGAAACGGTCCGACGCCGCCCGCCCAGGCTTGGGCCGCGCGCGCGCATTCGCCAGGCACGACCCAATGGAAATTGTAGAGAATATCGCCCGGGGACCGCATAATGGCGCGCTTATAGCAGAGCAGGAGACCGGATGCGCATTTCCAGGGCGGCGCTTTATCGCGGCTGGGTCTGGGCCACCGGATTGGCCGTTATCGCATATGCGGCGCTTACCTTGCTCGACACTCAGCTCAAATCTCTGACCGGTGTTTCCACTGCCGATCTCGAAGGCCTGGCGAGTGCGGCGCAATTTCGTATCGCGTTCCACGCCTGGGCGCCGGAACCTTATGCCGCGCGTGCCGGATTCCTGTTGGGTTTTTCCTATCTTGTGATGCCGCTTTATGGGTTGAGCTTCTTTTTCTCCGGCGTGATCGTGGCCGAGCGTTTCACGCCCGGCAAAAACCCGCTCCGCCGCTGGGTGCTCCTGGCGGCCATGGTGGCACCGGTGGGCGCGCTTTTGGATGCGGTCTTGAAGGCCCTGCAATTCGCCATGTTGCTACGCGGTGCCGATGAAATTTTTGCCCGAATTGCGGTCAGCCTCGCCCAAGCCAAGACGGTGGCCGTACTGGTGGGCTTTGTCCTTCTGGCGGGGGCCGTTCTGGCCCGATTTGAGGCCCGCAAAAAGAAAGAATGACCTCAAAGCGCCCCGTGCTTGACGGGCGGGCCTCTATCCGTATAGTGCGCCGCTCTCCGGAAAAGGCTGTTTTCCGGAAAATCTTTTAGTTTCAAGGAATTAGACCATGTACGCGGTCGTCCGCACCGGCGGAAAACAGTATCGGGTGGCCAAGGATTCGGTCCTCAAGGTGGAAAGCCTTGCGGGCGATGTGGGCGCCAAGCTCACCCTGGGCGAAGTCCTGATGCTGGGCGGCGATAAGCCCAAGCTGGGCGCGCCTTTGGTCGAGGGCGCTTCGGTCGAGTGCGAGATTCTCGAGCATGGCCAGGGCGAGAAAGTGATCGCCTTCAAGAAGAAGCGCCGCAAGAACACGCATAGGAAGCGCGGTCATCGCCAGCACTTCACCAAGGTGAAGGTGCTCTCGATCTCGGCCGGCAAGGAATAAGCGATGGCACACAAGAAAGCAGGCGGTTCTTCCCGAAACGGGCGCGACTCCAATGCCCAACGCCTGGGCGTGAAAATGTTCGGTGGCGAGAAGATCGCCGGCGGCAATGTGATCGTGCGCCAACGCGGCACCAAATTTTGGCCGGGCGAGAATGTCGGCATGGGCAAGGACCATACGCTTTTTGCCCTTTGCGACGGCAGCGTCGCCTTCAAGACCGGTTTCAAGCGCCGCACCTTTGTATCCGTGATCGCGGCGGCGAATCCGGCCAAGACGGCGGCGGAATAAGGCGGCTGAAGACATAGGCCGCCAAGAAATTGGCGGCCCATATATGCGAGGGAGATGGTCCGCCATCTCCCTTTTTTGTTTCCCTCGCAAACAGGAGCGAGGGAACGTGTCATGTCATTGGTGGAGAGTGAGAGACTGATATTGCGTCCACCCAGGCACGCTGACATCCAGGCGATGACAGTTTGGCTGGGCGATTTTGCCGTGTCGCGCAACTTGGCGCGCGTGCCTTATCCTTATGGCGAAGGCGATGCGGAGGATTTCGTTGCTGCGCGCGGACGCCATGGCGACGGCCATTATTCCTTTTGCATTTTGCGCAATAGCGACCAGTTGTTTCTGGGCTGCATCGGCCTCCATGTGGAGGATGAGGGCTACGAGCTGGGCTATTGGCTGGGTAAGCCTTTCTGGGGCCTGGGCTATGCGACTGAGGCGGCGCGCGCCGTGGCACGTTTCGCATTCGAGACCCTGGATGCGCCCTTTCTGCAGGCCGGATGGTTTCACGACAATCCGGCTTCCGGTCATGTCTTGGCCAAACTGGGCGCGCGCCACAATGGCAGCCAGATGCGCTATTGCGTGGCCCGGGGCCTGGAAGTCCTCTGCCATGAGATGCTGTTGACGCGAGAGGTGTTCCTCTCGAAAAAGGCGGCGTAGGGAAGCGACGGCTAGGAAAAGTGTTGCGCGCCTAACGATGAAACGGGGGCACCCCGGGGCGGTTTTCCGGCCGCGCGACTAATGAAGAGATCCCGATGAAGTTTTTAGATATCGCCAAAGTCTATGCCTCCAGCGGCGCCGGCGGAAATGGCTGCATCGCGTTTCGGCGCGAGAAGTTCATCGAGTATGGCGGTCCGTATGGCGGCGATGGCGGCAAGGGCGGCGACGTCTGGGCTGAAGCGGTGGACAATCTCAACACCCTGATCGATTACCGCTTCCAGCAGCATGTCCGGGCCAAGAATGGGGAAGGCGGCAAGGGCAAGGTGATGACTGGCGCCGGCGGCTCGGACGCAGTGATGAAAGTGCCGGTCGGCACCCAGATCTATGAGGAAGATGGCGAAACCCTGATTGCCGATCTTTATGAGAATGGCCAGCGGGTGAAGCTTCTCAAAGGCGGTAATGGCGGGTTCGGCAATGCCCATTTCAAAAGCGCCACCAACCGGGCGCCGCGCCATGCCAATCCCGGCCAGCCGGGCGAGGAGAAAATCCTCATTCTCAAGCTCAAGCTGATCGCCGATGTGGGATTGATTGGGATGCCCAATGCGGGAAAGAGCACCTTTCTTTCCCGCGTTTCGGCTGCCACACCCAGGATCGCGGACTATCCTTTCACCACGCTCGAGCCGCAATTGGGCACGGTGAAAATCGATTCCACCGATTTCGTGCTGGCCGATCTGCCCGGCCTGATCGAAGGCGCGCACGAAGGGGTGGGATTAGGCGATCGATTCCTGGGTCATGCCGAACGCTGCGGCGCCATCCTGCATTTGGTGGATGGTACGGAAGACAACGTGGCCAAGATCTACAAGGTTATTCGTGCCGAACTTAAAGCCTATGGCCATGGCTTGAGCGCCAAGCCGGAGATTGTGGCGCTGAACAAGATCGATGCCATTCCGAAATCGGTTTTGGCCAAAAAACGCGCGGCCCTGGAAAAAGCTTGCAGACGTGACGTCTATGCCATCTCAGGCGTTTCTGGCGCCGGAATCCCCACGGTACTGCGCGCGCTGGCGAAAGAGATCCAACAGCGGCGCAAACAGAAAAGGCCCGCCAAGGCAATCAAAAAAATGAAAGAAACATGGGCGCCATGAGCGGACTGTTCTCCAACGCCAAGCTGGTAGTAGTGAAGGTGGGCTCGTCGCTCCTGGTGGATGCCAAGAGTCGAACGCTTCGCCGCGACTGGCTGGTCTCGTTGTGCGCCGACGTCGCGACTTTGCGGCAGCAAGGCACCGGGGTGATTCTGGTTTCTTCCGGGGCGATTGCGTTGGGCCGCAATCTTCTGAAACTCGCGCAAGGGTCCTTGCGCTTGGAAGAGAGCCAGGCGGCAGCCGCGGCCGGCCAGGTGCGGCTGGCGCATGCCTATTCCAATCTGTTGGCGGATCAAAATTTGGTGGCGGCACAAATTCTTCTCACCTTGGGCGACACGGAGGAACGGCATCGCTATTTGAATGCCCGAGCCACGCTCAAGACTTTGCTCGACCTGGGAGCGGTCCCGGTGATCAACGAGAATGACACGGTGGCGACCGCCGAGATCAGGTTCGGAGACAATGACCGGCTGGGCGCGCGGGTCGCCTCCATGATGGGGGCCGACAAGTTGGTTCTGCTCTCGGATGTGGATGGCCTTTACACGGCCAATCCGGCGCACGATGCCAATGCCAGTCATATTTCCGAAGTCCCCGCTATCACCGCCGAAATTGAAGCCATGGCCGGCGGCAGCGTGTCGGGATTGGGCCGGGGCGGCATGACCTCCAAGTTGATTGCGGCCAAGATCGCCACTGGCGCGGGTTGTGATGTCATCATTGCCAAAGGTGAAACTCTTCACCCGGTGGCGGCCATCGCCGGTGGCGCCCGCACCACGATTTTCCGCGCCAGCCTCTCGCCCGCTTTGGCGCGCAAGCGGTGGATCGCAGGCGGCCTCAAACCCGAAGGCACGCTAGTGATCGATGAGGGCGCGGTGAAAGCGCTCTCAGAAGGCAAGAGCCTGTTGCCGGCGGGCGTACGCCAGGTGGACGGCCGCTTCGACCGCGGCGACCCAGTGCTGGTGAAGGACCGGCAGGGCCGCGAAGTCGCGCGCGGGCTGATCGCCTATAATGCGTCTGACGCGGAACGGATTGCCGGCAAACGCACGGTCGAAATCGAGACCATTCTGGGCTATCGTGGCCGAGACGAGATGATCCACCGCGACGATCTGGCGCTCTCATGACCTTGCACGACAAGAATGACGCCCTGGCGGCGGAGATGATGGCGATCGGGACTGCGGCGCGCGAGGCAGCGCGGCCGTTGCGCGAAGCCGATGACGCAGTCAAGACCAAGGCGCTCATGGAAGCGGCGCGCGCCATCCGCGACCACAAGACAGAAATCCTCGCGGCCAACGCGCGCGATCTGAAGGCGGCCAAGGTCAATAACATGCCCGCGCCGATGCAGGACCGGCTGGCCCTCAATGATGCGCGCATCGAAGCCATGGCCAAAGGCGTGGAAGAAGTGGCGGCGCAGCCCGATCCCAATGGCCGCGAGTTGAAGCGCTGGGCAAGGCCCAACGGCCTCGACATCGCGCGGGTCTCCACGCCCATCGGCGTAATTGGCATTATTTATGAGTCCCGACCCAATGTGACCGCGGATGCGGGCGCGATAGCGCTCAAGGCGGGCAATGTCGCCATCCTGCGCGGCGGTTCTGATTCGCTTCTTTCGTCCGGCGCCATTCATGCGGCCTTGGTGGAAGGATTGAAGGGGGCGGGATTGCCGGAAGCGGCAATCCAATATGTGAAGAATCCCGATCGCGCCGCGGTGGGACTGATGTTGGAAGGTCTTTCCGGCGCCATCGATCTGATCGTCCCCCGGGGCGGCAAGGGGCTCACTGGCCGGGTGATGCGCGAAGCCCGCGTGCCTGTGCTCGCCCATCTCGAGGGGATCTGCCATGTCTATGTCCACGAAAAGGCCGATCTGACGATGGCGCGCAATGTGGTGGTGAACGCCAAGATGCGGCGCACCTCTATTTGCGGCGCGGCAGAAAGTCTGCTGCTGGACCGGGGTGTGCTCGAAAGCCACGGCCTGCCCATTCTGCAAGACTTGGCGGAGGCCGGTTGCGAAATCCGCGGCGACGAGGCGGTGCGCGCGCTCTTCCCCGCCGCCAAGCCGGCCAGCGAAGAGGATTGGCAGACCGAATATCTGGACGCCATCATCTCGGTACGTGTGGTCGACGGGCTTGAAGCAGCGATCCGGCATATCGAGCATTATGGCTCGCACCACACAGATTCCATTCTCACCGATGACGAGACCGCGGCGGAAATGTTCTTGAACGCCCTGGACAGCGCCATCGTGCTGTGGAACGCCTCGACCCAATTCGCTGATGGAGGCGAATTCGGCATGGGCGCGGAAATCGGCATCGGCACCGGCAAGCTTCATGCGCGTGGGCCCGTGGGCGTGGAGCAGCTCACCACCTTCAAATATGTGGTGCGCGGCACGGGGCAAACGCGCCCGTGATGGTTACTTTCATGCCCGTCGCTGCTTGAGGGCTTTTGCTTATGCCCTATCGCCTCGCTGCTTGAGGGCTTTCATTTATGCCCTGCCGCTTCGCTACTTGAGGGCTTTTGCTCATGCCCTACCGCTTCGCTACTTGAGGGCTTGTGCTTGACGTGGATTCGTTCCCCCGGGCCGGTGGGCCAAGGATTGCGCATCGGCCTTCTGGGCGGTTCCTTCAATCCGGCGCATGCCGGGCACCTTTATGTGACCGAGACGGCACTTAGGCGCCTCAAGCTCGATTCCGTATGGTGGCTGGTAAGCCCCCGCAATCCGCTGAAGCGGGATGCGGCCATGGCGCCCTTCGCGGCGCGGCTTGAAAGCGCGTGCGCGATCTCCAAGCATCATCCTCGGATTCATGTGAGCGGCCTGGAGAAAAAGCTTCGCACCCGTTACACGATTGACACCGTGACGGCTTTACAGCGGCGCTTTCCGGGGGTCCATTTCGTTTGGCTGATGGGGAGCGACAATCTTGCCCAATTCGCGCGCTGGCGGCGCTGGCAGGATCTAGCGCGCAAAATCCCCATCGCGGTCGTGCAACGCCCTGGCAGCACGCTCGCGTCGCTCAATGCGCCCCTGATACGGCGTTTTGGCAAAGTGGTCGATCTCACCGAGCCGCCGGCCGTCATGGTACTGGACGGAGCGCGCAATCACGAAAGTGCCACGCGGCTTCGCGCGCTTGCTCTTGGGGCGGCGCGCCACCCATGGTAAATATTTTCCTTCCGTTGGAGATACGCCCCTGACACGCAAGGCCATAAAGAAAGCTGCGAAGGTCAAAAAGAAAGCCATCAAGGCTTCGCCCCAAAGAGCCGCCAATAAGAAATCCGCCAAGCCGAAATCCAGAAAAGCGGTATCGAAGCCGCGCAAACCGCCCCCGCAAAGCGAATTGCTGAAGCGGATCGTGGCCTCGCTGGAGGATGACAAGGCCGAAGCGATCGTCACCATCAACTTGGAAGGACGTTCGTCGCTCTGCGATGCGGCCGTGATCGCCTCGGGCCGCTCGTCGCGCCATGTGATGGCGATTGCCGAGCATTTGGCGCGGCGCTTGAAGGATGAGGGCTATGGCAGCCGCCCGGTCACAGGCACCGCACAGGGCGACTGGGCGCTGGTGGATGCGGGCGACGTGATCGTGCACGTTTTCCGGCCTGAGGTGCGCGAATATTACGATCTGGAAGGCATGTGGAACGTCGCCTCGCCCAGGCGGGCCTGACGGCAGATGCGCCTCAAAATTCTAGCCATCGGCGGCGCGCGAGGAACGTCCGAAGGCGCATTGTGTGACGAATTCCACGACCGCGCCATCAAGCTGGGCCGCAATTTGGGTTTCACCCAGATCACGGTTGAGGAATCGAGCAGCAGCAAGTCGCGTGATGCGGCCTCGCGCATGATCGATGAAGCGGAGCGGCTTGCTAAAAAAGTGCCCGATGGCGCGCATGTGGTGCTGCTGGATGCCAAGGGCAAAGGAATGACCTCGGAGGATTTCGCGGAAATGCTGGGAAGCCTGCGCGATGTAGGCACCAAAGATTTGGTCTTTGTGATCGGTGGCCCGGATGGCCTGAAGCCTCTGCCCGGTCAGAAAGCGGGCCGGAGCCTTGCCTTCGGGCCCCAGACCTGGCCGCATCTTTTGGCGCGTGTGCTTTTGCTGGAACAGATCTACCGGGCGATGACTATTCTCGCGGGCCACCCTTATCATCGCGCATAAGGGCAATCGCACACAAAAGCGCGGTTCTTATCGTCCCTGGCGTTGTCGCGCGGTCGAGCTGGCGAAGCTCGAAGTGATGGACAAGCGCGTCGCCTGACGCGCGCCTCGCTCTAAAGCCCCAGGAAGGGCTTAAACCCGCCAAAGATCATGCGCTTGCCGTCAAAGGGCAAACCTTTCTCGAACTGCTTGAGGCGGGGGTCCTCGATCGCCTTTTTCGTGATTTCCTTGCGTGCTTCCGGCGAGTCGTAGACGATCCAGGAAAAGATCACGACTTCATTTTCTTTGGCTTGGACCGCGCGCGGAAATGACGTCATTTCCCCGTAAGGTGTGTCGTCGCCCACGCATTCCACATAGTCCCGAGCGCCATATTCGCGCCAGATCGGCTCGCAGACGCGTGCCATCGTCTTATAATCCTCCAGCCTGTCTTTTGGCACGGCAATCACAAAACCTTCGACATAGGCCATAGCACTTCTCCTGGTGTTTGTGTGCGGAAGGATTTCGAGCTTAGCACCGGGAGAAACAAAAAGGGCGGCCATCGGCCACCCTTTTTCCAACTTGAAGCTTATATCTCAAACATCGAGAAGGAGGCGTCCCGGGTCTTCCAGATTTTCCTTCACCCGCACCAGGAAGGTGACGGCGTCGCGCCCATCGACCAGGCGGTGGTCATAGGACAGCGCCAGATACATCATGGGGCGGATCTCTATCTTGCCGTTGATCGCCATGGGGCGTTGCTGGATCTTGTGCATGCCCAGAATGCCCGACTGAGGCGAATTCAGAATCGGCGTGGACATCAGCGAGCCGAAAACACCGCCATTGGTGATGGAGAAGGTACCGCCCTGAAGTTCTTCCAGCTTGATCTTGTTGTCGCGAGCGCGGGTGCCGAAATCCATCACCGCCTTTTCGATCGCCGCCAGCGACAATTGGTCGGCATCGCGCACCACCGGCACGACCAAGCCGCGGTCGGTCGAAACGGCAATGCCGAGGTCGTAGTAATTTTTGTAGATGATGTTGTCGCCTTCGATCTCGGCGTTGATGGTAGGCAATTCCTTGAGCGCGGCAATCGAGGCCTTGGCGAAGAAGCCCATGAAGCCCAGGCGCACGCCATGCTTCTTCTCGAAGCTATCTTTATATTCAGCGCGCAGAGCCATGATGCGCGTCATATCCACTTCGTTGAAAGTGGTGAGCTGGGCAGCGGTGTTCTGAGATTCCTTCAGGCGCAGCGCGATGGTCTTGCGCAGCCGCGACATCGGTACTTTTTCCTCGCGGTCGGCATGGAGGCGCGGGCCCGAAGGCGCGGCCACCGCCTGGGCTGGCTTCGTGGCACGCGCTTCCAATGCTTCCAGCATGTCACCCTTGGTGACGCGGCCGTCGCGGCCAGTGCCCGGCACAGTGGAAGTGGGAACGCCGGATTCCCGGGCGATGCGCTGCGCGGACGGCATCGTGGGCGCTTCGCTTCTGGTCGCGGGGGCCGGCTTGGGCGCTTCGGCTTTTGGCGTTGGCGCCTCGCTCTTGGTTTGTGCGGGTGGCGCCGCGGGCGCAGCCACGGTCTTGCCGCCCTTGCCTTCCGCGATGGAGCCCAACACTGCGCCCACTTGCACGGTCGTACCGGCTGTCACCGCGATGGATTCGATCGAACCGGCGGCGGGTGCGGGCACTTCCACCGTCACTTTGTCCGTTTCCAATTCCAGCACCGGCTCGTCGCGCGAGACGCTTTCGCCTTCCTTCTTGAACCAGCGCGCCACCGTGGCCTCGGTCACGGATTCGCCCATCGCGGGCACTTTGATTTCGATGCTCATAGAATCCTCTCAGCCGGCGAAACGCGTCACAAAGTCAAAGCGTCGTTCAGGAATTGGGCCAATTCCGCCAGATGCTGTTTCATCAGGCCGGCGGCGGTCGAAGCATATTCGGGCCGCCCCACATAGCGCGGCCGCTTCTTGCCGCCGGAGAGGGCCGCGATCCTGGGCGCCACAAAGGTCCAGGCACCCTGATTTTGCGGCTCTTCCTGGCACCAGACCAACTCGGCCTCAGGAAAGCGGTTGAGTTCTTCGGCCAGCACCGTGTCGGGGAAGGGGTAGAGCTGTTCCAGACGCAGGATCTGGATGCGATTCTCGCCCCGCTTCTCGCGCTCTTCCATAAGGTCGAAATAGACCTTGCCGGAGCAGAGGATCACCCGCTTGACGTCGGCGTCCTTGACCAGCGTGACCGTGGTGGCGCCCGGCACCACTTCGGCCTGGTCACGCAGCACGCGGTGGAAGCTGTTCGACGCCTCCATGTCGGAAAGGAACGAGATGCAGCGTTTGTTGCGCAACAGCGACTTGGGCGTCATCACGATAAGCGGTTTCCGGAACGGGCGGTGCATCTGCCGTCTGAGCATGTGGAAGTAGTTGGCGGGCGTGGTCGGCGCACAGACTTGCATATTGTCCTGGGCGCATAGCTGCAGATAACGTTCCAGCCGCGCCGAGGAATGTTCCGGGCCCTGGCCTTCATATCCATGGGGCAGAAGCAAAACCAGGCCTGACATGCGCAGCCATTTCATCTCGCCGGAAGAAATGAACTGGTCCACCACCACCTGAGCGCCGTTGGCGAAATCGCCGAACTGCGCTTCCCACAGCACCAAAACCTTGGGCTCGGCCAGGGTATAGCCATACTCGAAGCCCAAGACGGCTTCTTCCGACAAAAGCGTATCCACGACCTCGAAGCTGCCCTGGCCTTCGCGGATATGGTTGAGTGGGAGATAGCGCTCTTCGCTCTCCTGATCGACCAGCGCGGAATGGCGCTGGCTGAAGGTGCCGCGCGAGGCGTCTTGACCAGACAGGCGCACATCCATGCCTTCGTCCAACAGTGTGCCGAACGCCAAAGCCTCGGCGGTAGCCCAGTCGAAGCCGTTGCCGCTTTCGAACATATGCGCCTTGGCTTCAAGCTGCCGGGCGATGGTCTTGTGGAGGTGGAAGCCTTCAGGAACCGTGGTGAGCGCCTTGCCCACTTGCTTCAAAATATCCTTCGGCACGCCGGTGAGGCCGCGCCGGTCACCGCTCTTAGGCGCGGTAGCAAGCCCCGCCCATCGCCCGTCAAGCCAATCGGCGCGGTTGGGGAGATGGGACTTGGACGCGTTGAATTCTTCGTCCAGCTTCTGATTGAAGGCCTGTTGCATCGTTGTTATGTCGGCCTCGCCCAGAGCGCCTTCCGCGACCAGCCGCCCGCTATAGATAGCCAGCGTGGTGGGATGGTCCTTTATGGCGCGGTACATCAAGGGCTGGGTGAAGGCCGGCTCGTCCGTCTCATTGTGGCCGTATCTGCGATAGCAGATCATGTCGATCACAACATCTTTGTGAAAAAGCTGGCGGAATTCGGTGGCGATGCGCGCGGCATGCACCACGGCCTCGGGATCATCGCCATTGACATGGAAAATGGGCGCTTGCACCATCAGTGCCACGTCGGTTGCGTAGGGCGAGGAACGCGAATAGATCGGCGCTGTGGTAAATCCGATCTGATTGTTGATGATGAAATGGATGGTGCCGCCGGTCCGGAAACCTTTGGTGCCGGACATGGCGAAACATTCCGCCACCACACCCTGACCCGAAAAAGCCGCATCGCCATGGATGAGAAGCGGCAGGACTGAGGCGCGGCTCTGCACATCGCCCAGTTGGTGCTGCTTGGCGCGCGCCTTGCCCAATACGACCGGATCAACAATTTCCAGATGCGATGGATTGGCCGTGAGCGACAGATGCACCTGGCGGCCGTCAAACTCGCGGTCGGACGAGGCGCCTAGGTGATACTTCACGTCGCCGGAGCCTTCAACTTCGGACGGATTGGCGGCGCCGCCCTGGAACTCATGGAAGAGCTGGCGATAGGGCTTGCCCATCACATTTACCAGCACATTGAGGCGGCCGCGATGGGCCATGCCAAGGACGATTTCCTTTACGCCTAATTGGCCGCCGCGCTTGATGATCTGTTCCAGCGCGGGAATGGTGGACTCCGCGCCGTCCAGCCCGAAGCGCTTGGTGCCTACGAAGCGGGCGGCAGCAAACTTTTCGAAGCCCTCGCCCTCGATCAGCTTGTTGAGGATCGCTTTCTTACCTTCTGGCGTAAAGCTGATTTCTTTGTCTGGGCCTTCTATGCGGCGCTGCAGCCAGTCCTTCTGTTCCGCATCGGTGATGTGCATGAACTCATAGCCGATTTTGCCGCAATAGGTGCGTTTCAGAAGATCGACGATCTGGCGTGGTGTCGCCGTCTCCATGCCCAGCACGCCGTCAATGAAAATCGGCTTGTCCATCTCGGCGTCATGGAAGCCATAGAAGCCGGGATCGAGTTGGGGATGGGTGGCCTTGGCCGATAATTTCAAGGGGTCGAGATCGGCCTCGAGATGGCCGATGATGCGATAGGCGCGCACCAATTGGACAGCACGGATGGAATCCTGCGCCACCGCGCGGCCGTTGGGCTTGTCTTCATCTCTGGCGGCCGGAGCAGGTTTGGCGGGCGCGGGCTCGCCGGTCAGATCATCCTTTGGGCGGGCGACATTCTGGTCGCGCCGCCAAGCCGGGCCGCGGCCCAACTGCGTGGGCGTGAGCCCTCTCTCGCCCAAGCTCTCGAAATAGGCTTGCCATTCAGGGTCTACTGACGCCGGGTTCGCCAGATATTGGGCATAAAGCGCTTCCAGGAACTGGGCGTTGGTGCCGGATAAAAAGCTGGTAGCCTCGAAGATGTCGTTGGAAGCTCGGTTGATGCGATCTGACGGAGATTGTTCTGTCATTTCAGATATTTATGGGTCAGCTTGTTGGGCCTTGACCTGTTCCTCAGACCGCTCGGTTGCGGTCGTTCCGAGTGGGTGGCGTGGTACCGGTTTTGCGGCGTCAATTCAACGGTCCATCCCGTTAACATGGGCTCAAAAAACGCGCAAAGCTGCTTATCCCGATGCTCCACGGGACCAGCAGCCATGCAGATTCAGGTGTGACGGCGCTTACTTGCCGGAGAGCAGGTCCACCATGGTGGTGCCTAGTGCGGCTGGACTGGGCGAAACCCGGATGCCGGCGGACTTCATCGCCTCTATCTTGCTCTCAGCTCCGCCCTTGCCTCCGGAAATGATGGCGCCGGCATGGCCCATGCGCCGTCCGGGCGGAGCAGTGACTCCGGCGATAAACCCCACCATCGGCTTCTTCACCTTGGAGTGCTTGATGAAGTCGGCCGCGTCTTCCTCGGCGCTGCCGCCGATCTCGCCGATCATAATAATGGATTCGGTCTCGGGGTCCTTCAGGAACATCTCCAGCACCTCGATATGCTCGGTGCCTTTGACGGGATCGCCGCCGATGCCCACGCAACTTGTCTGGCCCAGGCCCACCGCTGTGGTCTGCCACACAGCTTCATAAGTGAGCGTGCCGGAGCGAGAGACGATGCCTACCTTGCCACGGCGATGGATATGGCCAGGCATGATACCGATCTTGCATTCGCCAGGCGTGATCACGCCGGGGCAGTTGGGTCCGATCAGGCGCGATCTGGAGCCGCAAAGCGCGCGCTTGACCTTCACCATGTCCAGCACCGGAATCCCTTCGGTGATGCAGACGATCAGGGGGATCTCCGCGTCAATTGCTTCCAGGATGGCGTCGGCGGCGAAAGGGGGCGGCACATAGATCGCGGAGGCGTCGGCGCCCACCGCTTCCCTGGCTTCGCGCACTGTGTCGAAAACGGGAAGGCCCAGATGCGTGGTGCCGCCTTTGCCCGGAGTGGTGCCGCCCACCATCTTAGTGCCGTAGGCGATGGCTTGCTGGGAATGGAACGTGCCTTGATTGCCGGTGAAGCCCTGGCAGATAACCTTGGTGTTCTTGTCGACCAAAATGGACATTATTTCCAACCCTTGACGGCTTTCACCACTTTCTCGGCGGCATCGGCAAGATCATTGGCGGGGGTGATGGCAAGACCCGATTTGGCCAGAATTTCCTTGCCCAATTCGACATTGGTGCCTTCCAGCCTGACAACCAGCGGGACCTTCAGCGCGACTTCCTTGGCGGCGGCAACAATGCCTTCGGCGATGATGTCGCATTTCATGATCCCACCGAAAATATTGACCAGGATCCCTTTCACGTGAGGATCGCTGACGATGATCTTGAACGCTGCGGTTACTTTTTCTTTTGATGCTCCGCCGCCGACATCCAGGAAGTTTGCGGGCTCGCTGCCATAAAGCTTGATGATGTCCATGGTGGCCATGGCGAGGCCCGCGCCGTTCACCATGCATCCGATCTCGCCGTCGAGCTTGACGTAGGAAAGATCGAATTTGGAGGCTTCCACCTCCATAGGGTCTTCCTCATCCAGATCGCGCAGCGCCTGAATATCATTGTGGCGGTAAAGCGCGTTGTCGTCGAAATTGATCTTGGCATCGAGGCAGACGACTTTGCCGTCCTTGGTCACAACTAGGGGATTGATTTCGAGCAGGCTCATGTCCTTGGCGATGAAGGCGTCATACAAGCTCTTAACCACATGGCCCATCTGTTTGGCGGTATCGCCCTTGAGCTTCAAGGCAGCGGCTATTTCATTGCCCACATAGGGCGAATAGCCGGCGGCAGGCTCGATCTGGAAGGTCTTGATTTGGTCCGGCGTCTTGTGCGCCACAGCTTCGATGTCCATGCCGCCTTCGGTGGACGCGATGAAAGCGATGCGGCTGGTCGCGCGGTCCACCAACGCGGAAAGATAAAGCTCCCGCTCGATCGCCGAACCGTCTTCGATATAGAGGCGCTTGACCACGCGGCCCTGAGGGCCGGTCTGGTGCGTAACAAGCGTCATACCCAGCATCCGCTGGGCTTCCTTCTTCACGTCCTCAATGGACTTGACCACTTTGACGCCGCCGCCTTTTCCCCTGCCACCAGCATGGATTTGCGCCTTCACCACCCAAACGGGGCCGGGCAGGCCCTCCGCTGCCTTGACCGCTTCTTCCACCGTGAAGGCGGGCTTGCCGTTGGGCACGGGCGCGCCGAAGGAGCGCAGGACGTCCTTGGCCTGATATTCATGAATATTCATGGTTTTTCCGGGAAAAGGGTCGAAATTGCGCCGCACAATAGCAGCCGAAACCCAAGGTGCAAGGCGACGAGTTATGCCGGTATACGGTCATACGGTCATGACCGAAAATGCCGAGAAGAGCATTGCGGCCTCCACCCGCCGGGATCGTTTTTTTCGAGGCTTTGCCAATCTGGGACAGACAAGAATTTACGTCCCTCGATGAAATGGCCCCTCCAGCCGGACTTTGACCCCTCACTTAAGGAATAAAGCGGTCGTTCGAGGGACGCGCGGGCGCTGCCGCTCAGTCCCGCCCTTCAGGGTTGCCACCAGACTTGGCACGGCTCCTGCTGCGTGTTCCAAAAAAAGGGGTTCTGTTCCGTCGTGGGGCAGTCAAGGACAGCATGGTATGAAGCACAGGAATTCGCATTTTCTGGTTGGATATTGGAGTCGGATCCGCTGCGGTCGCGAGATACCCGATCAAACCGATATCAATCCACGCGCCATCAAACGGCTCCTCGCCTATGCCTTCATCCTGGATTGCGAAAATCCCACCAACCCCGTCTATCGCCTGGGCGGCACGGCTTTGTGCGAGCGCTTCGGTTTCGAGTTGAAGGGCTTCGACTTCCTCACCCATTGGGATGCGCGCTCTTCGCTGGCGCTAAAGGGCCTCTTGAAGCAATCGCTCAAAACAAAGAAGCCGCTTTGTCTCTCGTCGGTCGCCGTCACGACTGGCCATAACACGTCTGAACTCGAAACCATTCTCGCACCGGTCAGCTTCAATGGCTGCGAGCCCAGGCGTTTCTTCGGTCTGATGCAGTTCCTCTCCGATCCAGCCTCGCTTCTAGGCCGCGTGATCGCCTACGAAAGGCTCAAGGCGTTCAAGCTCATTCAGGAAGACGAGCCAAGCCAAGGCCAGGACGATCTCCCACCGCCATCCTGTTTTGTGCTTAGGTCGCATCCCAAGGCGCCTTATCTGGGCCTGGTGGTAAGTCAGGATCAGCCCATTCTCCCCACTTCGGAGGCGGGCGATTTCCTGCCGAGAATGTTCGAATGCCTGTAACGTGCGGCTCTGACGGCAACGGGCAGCCGCGCCTCGCACTCAGATGTTCCAGTAAAATTGCCTAGGGCTGCGGCTTGGGCGGCTGACGGTTGGGATCCTGGGTTTGGGCCTGCGGATTTTGACTCAGCGGATTGTCCACTTGGTCGTTGTGCATGATGTCGCGATGGATCGCGAGATCATACTGCTTCTGCTGAAGATAGGGCACCTCATAGCGTTCGATCTTGGCGCGATAATCCTCAAAGGTCTTTTCGTCTTCGGGCGTGCGCTTGTCGCAGCGATCCGCCGGCAAATGCGCCTGTTCCTGGCACCACATGTCGAAATTCATGGTTTTGACGTCGTAATTCTGCCCCGTCTGGGCGAACGCGCCGGATGCCAGCAGTAGCATCAGGGAAGCAAGCGTGGTCGACCGGGTCATCGCTTTCATAACGCAGAACATATTCCCTTGTGCCCAGTTTAAATAGCCCCCGACTTTTCCTGTCTTTCATCCGCTGTCATCAGAAGCAATTAAGTCACGCTTCAAAAAAGGCAGAGCGTGGGGTTCACCAAAATGCCAAGAGCGGAGAGATAGCGATCAAGGAACTAGCGTAATCACACTTCTACGATTTTTCGCTTCCTTTACACCGTCAGGCGTTGGCACAGCCAGATCGGTCTTGCCCACGCCGGACGCCTGAATGGCCTCACGGCGAGCGCCCAAATCCACCATCGCCTCGACGACCACGTTTGCGCGCCTGACGGACAGCCGCTGGTTGTAAGCAACCGTTCCAGACGTATCGGTATGACCCACTACAGCGATGTGCGACTGACCGCCAGCGCGAGCCGTGTTGATTGCATTGGTGATTACGGCCAGATCTTCCGCCGTCAATGTCCAGGAATCGAAGTCGAAATATACCGTGTAATCAGATGGCGCCGCGGGCGCCGGTGGCGCAATGACAGCCACGGGAGGCGGCGGCGCGGGACGCGATGCATTTTCCAATGCCGGGAGTGAGGAATTCAAAGCACCCCGGCAATCCTGCGCCTGGGCCGCGAGATTGGCGGCGCCACTGTCCAATACCCAGCAATCGTAATCGGCTTGGGCACGGGCGGCCTGGTCGGGAAATTGATTTTTCCCGCGCGCTACGGCGGCGACCAGCCGTGCGCGCAATCCCTGCGCGATTGCATCTGCAGGCGCCGGCTCGGGGGCGGGTTCATTGCCCTTGGCGGCTTCGTCGGCTTTGGCCTGGAAGGCCTTGGCCACTGCGTCGGCGGGATTATCTGGACTGCTAAAAATTCCGACCAGATCGCTGAAGAAGCCCTGCTCCTGCGCTTGAGGGGCGGGCGCGGACGCCGCCTGGGTGGAGAGATCGGTATAATTTTTGAACAGGGCCTGGCTGAAGGGCGAGCCCGCTGCCGTTTCTTCCTCACTGCCCGCGCAGCCCGCTACCATAAGGCTTGCGCCCAGAAGAAATGCGCTCATGAACCTGCGCGAGCCGCGGAAGCGGAAAGAAAGCTGCATCGATATTCCCCCGGCCCTCAAATCAGATGGGACATATAACGCCCAAGAAGGATTTCGTTAAGCGGGGGGTCCCGAGAACCGTTAGGAAACATCAAAGTTTGGTAACCGCCTATTGAGACGGGAAGCGTTACCAAAGGGGGCCACGAACCTTCGAGGAATCGGCCGCTCAGGCCTATCGCCGGCAATGACGGAAACCGACACCATCTCCAAGACTCGTGCCGAACGCAGACGGTTTCGCCGCGTGCGCCTGGACCTGCCCGGCCGGTTTTTTATCCCCGCAGGCGGCGAGGAAGCCCCCTGCCACGTGGCCGAACTTTCGCCGGGTGGCGCATCATTGGTCTGCGAACTCTCGCCGGTGACCGGCAGCCAGGTGGTCTTATATGTGGGCGGCTTTGGGCGCTTTGAGGGCCATGTGGTAAGGCGCGATTCGAAGGGGTTCAGCGTCCGTTTTTCCTGCACCACTTTTAAGCGCGAGCGCATTGCGGAGCAGCTCACTTTGTTTCTCAACAATGCGCTGGGGAGCGGCACATCATTGCGCCGCGCGCGGGCCAACCGCAAGGAATTCGCTAAATTCACTCGCGCCGACGGTCAGATCGTACATTGCGAGATGATCGACATTTCCGCCGGTGGTGTATCGCTTCGTACCGATGTCCGCCCCGCGCTGGGAGAATTCGTGTTGATCGCAAAGATGGCCGGCCGCGTCGCCCATCACCACGAGAAAGGCATCGATATAGAATTCGTGGGGCAGGCGGGAACGCCGCCGCCGACCTAGTTTCGGGAGCGTTTTGGCGCCGGTTTTCTTCCCTCGCATGGAGAAGAAATTGCGGGGGAAGATGTGCGCTTGCAGGTCTGCCCGCTCGGCACACAGACGGGGCAATAAATGCACCGAGCCCTTTTAGATATCGGCCAGCTTGTGAATCTGACTGTTGGCGAGCGTCAGCTTGGCGATGGAAATTTCACCCGTAGTCTCGAGCGCCGCGAGGAAACCCTTCGTGCGATCCAAGGCGTCGGCCTGCGACGTTGCCCAATTCTGAAGCGCATCCAGGGCATCCTGGGGCGTCGCCGCGCCGGTGAGCTTCGCCACGAGATTTTGCGACAGGGCCCGCTGGGCGGCGAAGAGATCGTCCACCAACCTTCTGATTGCCAACCGGTCCCAATGTTCTGACGCCGCAATTCGTGCCGCCAGCAAACGGAGCCGGTCCAGCCCCAATTTCGCCCCCACGCCGAAATAGAGCGCGGCCACGGTCGCGGTATTGTGCGACGTGGCTCGCGCCAGCTGGGCGATCTCGGGCGCAACTCCCAGAAGTGGCAAAAGCGCGATATCGCGCGACAACTCGTCCGGCACGCCGGGAGCGGCGAGGCGGGCTATGCGAGCCTCCAATTCGCTCTTCTGCTCGGCTGAAATAAATTGGCTATGGCCCGCACGCAACGTCTCGATGCCCGTGCGATAGAGTGCGATGCACGAGGCGAGATCTTCCTTGGCCGAGACGTGGCTCAAGAACCACAAGCCCAGGCGCCGCAAAATCTCTGCAATCTCGGTGTAGAGCGCGATTTGCGCCTGCGCCGCGGTCTTGCCGTCCAAGGCGTCGATCCGGCTTTTGAGCGCTTCGAGTCCAAACGCACCTTCGGCCATGGCAAAGGCGCGCGCCACTTCTGCGCCGCTCGCCCCCGACATTTCCTTCATCCGGGCGACATAGACTGGTCCCGCCAGATTGACGATGCGATTGGCAAGGGTCGTGGAAATGATTTCGCGCTTCAGGCGGTGCTGAGGAAGCTCAGCGGCGAAACTCGTTGCGGCTTGTTTGGGGAAATAAGCGGCGAGCGTGGAGGCGAAAGCGGAATCGTCGGGGAGTCTGCTCTCCAAAATTTCCGCATCAAGATCCAGCTTCGCATAGGCCATCAAGACCGCCAGCTCCGGCCGGGTGAAGCCTTTCTTGTCATTTTCCAGCTTCTGAATGTCGGCGTCGCCGGGCAAGAATTCGACCGCACGGTCAAGCTTCCCCTCGGCTTCCAGAACGCGCATGTAACGTGCCCCGGCGTCAATATCGCGCGGCGCCGCCGCTTCGGCCACCGACAGGGCCAGCGTCTGGTCATAATTGTCGGCGAGCACCAAGCTTGCGATCTCGTCGGTCATGCCCGCCAGAATTGCGTCGCGCCGGGGTCCGTCGATCTCACCCCGGCGATGGGGGCCCGAAAGCAAAATCTTCAGATTCACTTCATGGTCCGACGTGTCCACGCCGGCGGAATTGTCAACTGCATCGGTGTCGATGCGGCCTCCGGCGCGGGCATATTCGATGCGGCCCAATTGGGTCACTCCCAGATTGGCGCCTTCCCCTACCACTTTGGCGCCCACCTCAGTCCCGTTGATGCGCACTGCGTCATTGGCGCGGTCGCCCACTTCGAGATTGGATTGGGAAGCGGCCTTGACGAAGGTGCCGATGCCGCCGAACCACAAAAGGTCCACTTTCGCCTTAATAAGCGCCGTGATCAGCGCCATGGGCGAAAGTTTGGCGTCTTTGGTTCCGATCAGCGCCTGAACCTCCGGCGTGAGGGGAATTTCCTTCAAGCTTCGGGCGAAGATGCCGCCACCCGCCCCCAGCATATCGCGATTATAATCGTCCCAGCTGGAACGGGGCAGGTCGAACATGCGCTTGCGTTCAATAAAGCTCTTGGTCACATCGGGATTGGGGTCGAGAAAGATGTGGCGGTGATCGAACGCCGCTACCAGCTTGATGTGCCTCGACAACAGCATGCCATTGCCGAACACGTCACCGGACATGTCGCCCACGCCCACTACGGTCAAGTCTTCATTCTGGATATCGCGGCCCATCTCGCGGAAATGGCGCTTGACTGCCTCCCAGGCGCCGCGCGCGGTGATGCCCATCTTCTTGTGATCGTAACCATGGCTGCCTCCACTGGCGAAGGCGTCGCCCAGCCAGAAGCCGCGGTCCTCCGCGATGCCGTTCGCGATGTCGGAGAAGGTTGCGGTGCCTTTGTCGGCGGCGACCACCAGATAGGGATCGTCTTCGTCGTGGCGCACGACTTTGGGCGGCGGCACCACCTGGCCGTCCGGCTTGAGATTGTCGGTTACGTCGAGCAGAGCGTTGATCAGCATCTTGTAGGCGGCCACGCCGACGCTCATGAACTGATCGCGGGTGGGATTGGCGGCCATGGTCTTGGGGAAGAAGCCGCCCTTGGCGCCCACCGGGACAATCACCGCATTCTTAACCTGCTGCGCCTTCACCAGACCTAGAATCTCGGTGCGGAAATCCTCCCTGCGATCCGACCAGCGGATGCCGCCGCGCGCCACTTTGCCGAAACGCAGATGCACGCCTTCCATTTGCGGCGAATAGACGAAAATCTCGCGCCAGGGCCTGGGCGCAGGAAGCTCGTCGAGCTTTCCTGAATCAAGTTTGATCGCGATCGCGCTGGCCCCCTCCTGATAATAATTGGTGCGCATGATATTCGCGATCACATTGCGGAAACGGCGGATGATTCGGTCGTCATCCAGGCTGGGTACTTCCCTCAGCGCAGTTTCGATGGATTCGGCCAGCCTCATGGCGTCCGCTTCAGCATGTGACTCTGGATCCAGCCGGGCGTGGAAAAGCCCCGTGAGAAGCGCAGCAATCTCCGGATTGCGAGCAAGCGCCTGTTCCATGTAATCCTGACTGAAAGGGAAGGCGGCTTGGCGCAGGAATTTCGCAACCATGCGCAGGATCACCACATCACGCCAATCGAGCCCCGCCGCGATCACCAGCCGATTGAATCCGTCGCTTTCCGCCGTGCCGCCCAGGACTGCGTGAAACACGTTCTGCAGCGGGTTCTTGATGTCCTCCAGGCCGGCAGCTTCGCCATCGGCGCGCTCCATTTGGAAATCCAGGACGGCGGCTTCTTCCGTCCATCCGTCATCGCGTTTGAAGTGGACTGCGTAGGCATCTTCGGCGATCACCTTTAAACCCAAATTCTCGAAGATCGGCAGCGACACCGAAAGGGGCAGCACTTCGCCCAGCACGTAAAGTTTGAGGCGAAGCGCGCTGTGCGCGTCATTAGCCTCGCGATAGGCGCGCGCTTCGACTTTGAGCTCGCTTTGGCGGCTAGCCAGGTTTTCCAATATATCCAGATCGGCTGCCGCTTCTGCCGGCGAGAAAACGCCGCGATAGCCGGCGGTGAATTGGGCTCCTCGGGCATTGAGTCGGCGCAGGCCTTCGGCCCGGCCATGGCGGGCCGACAAGGCTTCCAGGAAAGCATCGTCCCAGGTCTTGATGGCGTTGGCTATCTGCTGTTCCAGCCCGCGGATATCGACACGGGGCCGGGGGCCCAGATTGCGGCCGATGATGTAGTGGATGCGCACCAGAGTGCTTTCATCGTCGATTGCGGGAATGGCCGCCGACATCCGCCCGTCCAGGGCCCGGGCCAGGATCGCATGAATTTTCTCTCTGAGGCCCGCGGTGACATGATCGCGCGGTGCGAATACCAAAGCCGAGACGAAACGGTCGAAGCGGTCGAACCGCAGGAAGAGCTTGACCTTGGGGCGCCCGCCCAGTCGCAGGATTCCCATCGAGGTTTCGAACAATTCATCTTCGGAAATTTGAAAAAGCTCATCGCGGGGAAATGTATCGAGTATATGGGCTAACGCCTTTCCGTCGTGACTGGCGGGCGCAAATCCTGCACGCTTCATCACCGCGGCGCATTTCGTGCGCAACAGGGGCATGTCGCGCGTGGACAGGCTATAGGCGCTCGAAGTGAAGAGGCCGACAAAGCGACGCTCGCCGTTGAAGTGGCCCTCGGCGTCAAAGGTCTTGACTCCCACATAGTCCATATGGGCGCGGCGATGCACCAGGCTGCGGGCGTTGGACTTGGTGACGATCAGCGGCTCGGGCTGATCGAGATAGGTACGCGCCTCTGCAGTCAAGGCGGGTCGTTCCGCGCTCTGCCGGACTACGCGCGCAGCCTCGTCGGATAGCGCCCCCAAGCCGCTACCGGGCACTGGATCCAGCCTCCCAAACTCGCCGTCGGGATGCAGCGCGTAATCACGCGCGCCCAAGAATGTGAAATGATTGTCGCCCAACCAATCGAGAAAGGCTAAATCTTCGCTGGTATCGTCGTCGCCTTTGGGCGGATGGGCGGCTAGGCCATCGCGTGCTTCCTTGAGCCGGTCCATCATCGCTTTCCAGTCCCTGACCGCGTCGCGACCCTGGGTCAAGCTGGAATTGAGATTCTCGATCAACGTCTTGGCCATGCTTTCGTTCAGGCTGGCATCCACGACCAGCACGATCACGCTGATATTCTTGCCATTCATTTCCACAATGGGATGGAAGGCGGCGCGGATGCGCGCGCCCGAAGCAACGGCGGCTGCCAACGCCGTATCGAACAGGAAAGGTCTGTCGTCATTGACGGCAATAACGATGCATTCCGGATCCTGGGCATTTTCGCCCTGGCGCAAGCTCACTTCGATCCTGCCCGGTTCGTGCCGCTCAGCCTCGGCAAGCGCCATTCGGGCCAGCGCAGCCAGCCCGGTCGCATTGTTGCGGGTGACGTCCTCGCTGGCCGCGCCCGAAAACAGCGCGTCGAAAAATTTCCACTCGCCATCCTTTTTCAGAAGCGCTCGGGCATCGGCAAGGAGTCCGCTAGCCATTTCATCTTCGGAATGATGGAGATCGTGAACGGTCATGGGGCATTCTCACTGGGCTTGGGAGAAGGATAGTGGGCCGTCATTGTGCTTCCGCGACAGGGATGCTGCCAGAAAATTCCGGCAACTTGACGGCCTCGGGACGCGCATCAGCCTTTGGGAAAAAAGGTAGGATCGGGCTCGCGCTTACGCATAACAGCACCCGTGAACAATCCCCATTGGAGGATCAAAATCAAGCTCATCTCTAGCATGGCGTAAGGGAAGCTTCGGATCAGCGCCGCGCCGATCACCATCAGGCCCGAAGGAACCAGGAAAAGAGTGAAGCTCGTGGTGTCGGCAAGAAGAAACGCCAGCGTGAGGCCGGGTAGGGCCGTGAAAAGAAGGACCGCCAGGATCCCTGAATCGGCGGGCAGGACAAGGAAGGCACCCGCGCCCCACGCAAGGCCCATATATAGAAACACCACGCGCAGCTCTTTTGCCGCGGACGTCGGCGCCTCGGAAAAAAGAGCGGCATGGGCGCGGACATGGCACTGCAAAATGGCCAGAACTCCGGCAAGGATCAACACCGCCCAAGAGAAATCGCGTCCGATGGATTCAGTTCTCGCCAGAAGAAACGCCAGGACAGTCATCAGCATGAAGAGGAAGGCGGCATGGACCGAAGACGCCAGGAACCGCGCCAAGTGGGTGGTCTGGCGCGTCTCACGATGGAGCAGAGCAAGGCGATCGAGCGCATCCAGTGGCAGGCTGGCCATAAGCGCATGATACTTATCCTGGTCCGTAAGCGCCATCGCCCACCAGCTCCGGGGAATCAAAGGCCTTTTCAAGGCTCGACGAGCTTGGTTAACAAGGCATTAATAAGCTCAAGCCAGCAGCGATTCACACCAACCCATGACGCGCGACCTGATAGTTTTCGATCTGGAATTTACAGCCTGGGAAGATTCCTTGGCGGGACGGTGGCTCGCTCCCGGTCAATACAAGGAAATCGTGCAGATCGGTGCTGTCCGTCTGGACAAAGAGAATTTCACGGTCGCCGCAAGTTTCCATTGCTTGGTGATGCCACGCGTCAACGGCCTGCTTTCCGGTTATTTCGAGTGTCTTACTGGCATCACCAATATGCGCTTGGCGAAGGATGGCATCGATTTTGCGACGGCCTATCGCCGTTTCGTGGAATTCGCCGGCGATGGCGCGATCGCATCCTTCGGTCACGACGAATGGGTGCTGGAAGAAAATATCCGTCTTTATGGCCTGAAAGAGATGCCGCCGCTTCCGCCTTTCCTCGAGCTGAGGGGCTGGTTCGCGAATCACGGCGTCGATCCCACTGGCCTCCACTCTTGTGACATCGGACCAAAATTGGGCGTGCCATTCGAAGGCCGCGAGCATGACGCTTTATGCGACGCGCGCTCGGTCGCGGCGGGAATGGCGATTCTGATCAAGCGCGGCGCGAAACTGCCAGATCTTGGTCGTGACAGGACGGCGCAACAAAATTGACGGAGGGCTAATCAAGTCAAGCTGGCTCTTGCAAGGATAACATCTTACCCAGCGCGTATGCGATGGCGCGGGAAGAGGCGCGGCCGGCTGCACCGGCGGATGGCACAAAGCTTACCAGCAGGGTACGGCCGGAAATCGCGATGGTGGGTTTATCGCCTTCGACAATGCGCACGGAATCGAAACGACTCGTGAAGGCCGCGCGGCCTGCCGGGGTGCCTATGATGCGTTCGATGCCCATCGCCGTATTCACCAGCGTATCGAAACCATAGGCCCGGGCTTCGTCGCTGCCACTGAGGATCGCCGCGTCCGCTGAAAAACGCAGCTTCAGACGCTGGGTGTAGGCGAGATGGCTTTCTTCGTCGGCCAGCGCGGCGGTGAGACTGGTGAGCGGAACGTTGAGCTTAGTAGGGACTGTGGCATCTCCCGTGCGGGTGGCCGGCAGGCCACCGGGCGCGTCCTGAGTGTAAAGAGTGATCCCGCCCCATACGGAAATCTTCAGCGCCAGTGCACCAGTGTCATATTTGAGTTCACGCCCGCCCAGCGCCACCCGGTCGCCGTAAAGAACGAAGTTCTCGGGGCTGCCGTCAAAGCGCAACAAGTATTTTTCGCCATAAGGAAGCAGGGTGAAATTGATGTTGTCTGCTGCGCTATAGCTGCCAGCCGTGACATCGCTGACTTTCTCGGCTGACAGCCTGGCGGCCATCGGGTCTGCCGGTTCTTGTGCGACGGTTTGCCCGGAGCCCAAAAAAACAAGGCAAAGCGGAATGAGAACCGTGCGCGCTTTCATAACTTTCTTTGGCCCCGGCCCACTCCATCCCCACTACCCACGATGGCGCTCGAATCGGGCGATTTTAAGCCTGGATCGGCCGCAATGACCGCAAAACCGCTATCTTTTCGCGGCGATTTTGACTAAATCCGGCGCCTGCCAAAGCCCGCCAAAAGGGAGCATTCCGTGAAAAAAGAGACCGTGAGCCATCCCGACAGTTTCAAATGCCGCCGCACGCTGAAAGTGGGCAGCAAGACCTATGTTTATTTCAGTCTGCCGCATGCGGAAAAAAACGGTCTCAAGGGGATTTCCAAGCTGCCCTACTCCATGAAGGTCCTGCTCGAAAATCTGCTGCGCCATGAGGACGGCCGTACCGTCAAAGCAGACGACATAAGGGCCATGCATGCCTGGCTCAAGACCAGGACTTCCGACCGCGAGATCGCTTTCCGTCCCGCGCGGGTCCTGATGCAGGATCTGACCGGCGTGCCGGCGGTTGTAGATCTGGCTGCGATGCGCGACGCCATGAAGACACTGGGCGGAGAGCCTGAAAAGATCAATCCGTTGGCCGAAGTCGATCTGGTGATCGACCATAGCGTGATGGTGGACAATTTCGGCGGCCGAGATTCCTTCAAGAAGAATGTGGTCATCGAGTATGAGCGCAACAAGGAGCGTTACGCCTTCCTGCGTTGGGGTCAGCAGGCGTTCGCCAATTTCCGCGTGGTGCCGCCGGGCACCGGCATCTGCCATCAGGTCAATCTGGAATATCTCGCCCAAACGGTGTGGACCCGCAAAGCGAGAGAGGGAAGCAAGAATGTTGAGTTCGCGTTTCCCGATACGGTGGTCGGCACCGACAGCCATACGACCATGATCAATGGATTGGCGGTACTGGGCTGGGGCGTGGGCGGCATCGAGGCGGAAGCGGCGATGCTGGGCCAGCCCATCTCCATGCTGATTCCCGAAATCGTTGGCTTTAAGCTCACCGGCAAATTGCGCGAAGGTGTCACCGCCACGGACTTGGTTCTCACTGTCACGCAGATGCTGCGCAAGAAGGGGGTAGTCGGCCGCTTTGTCGAATTCTATGGCCCGGGCCTGGATGAAATGGCGCTGGAGGACCGCGCCACCATTGCGAACATGGCGCCGGAGTATGGCGCGACTTGCGGCTTTTTTCCGGTGGATGGCGAAACCATCCGTTATCTCACGAACACGGCCAGGGCCAATGCGCGCATCGCGCTGGTAGAAAAATATACCAAGGCTCAAGGCCTTTATCGCACCAAGAAGAGTCCCGATCCGGTTTTCACGGACACGCTGTCCCTCGACATGAACGACGTCGAGCCCTCCATGGCGGGCCCAATGCGGCCGCAAGACCGCGTCGCGCTTTCAGACGTCCCCACCAATTTCGCGGGACATCTGATCAGCACCTATAAGAAGGAAGGTGTTGCCAACAAAAGGGCGAAGCTCGAAGGCTCGGACGCCTCGATTGGCCATGGCGATGTCGTGATCGCGGCAATCACCTCCTGCACCAACACCTCCAATCCGTCCGTAATGATCGGCGCTGGGCTGGTGGCGCAAAAAGCCATCAAGCGCGGGCTGAAGGTGCGGCCATGGGTCAAGACATCGCTGGCGCCAGGAAGCCAGGTTGTCACCGACTATCTGAAAAAGGCGGGTCTGGACAGGGCGCTCGACAAATTAGGTTTCACCTTGGCGGGATATGGTTGCACTACCTGTATCGGCAATTCCGGACCATTGCCCGACCCAGTGACCAAGGCCGTCACCGACGCCGATCTCGTGACCGCCGCCGTGATTTCCGGAAACCGCAATTTTGAAGGCCGCGTCCATCCCTTGGTGCGGGCCAATTATCTGGCGTCGCCCATGCTGGTGGTGGCCTATGCGCTGGCTGGTTCAGTGAATGTCGATCTCGCCAAGGAGCCGGTGGGCTACGACAAGAAGAATGAGCCGGTGTATCTCAAGGACATCTGGCCCAGCCTCAAAGAGATTGCCGCGACCATCAGGAAGGCAGTGAAAGCGTCCAGCTTTAAATCGCGCTACGGCGACGTCTTCAATGGCGACGCCAATTGGAAAAAGATCAAATTGGTCAAGGGCCAGACCTATCAATGGGACATCGGCTCGACCTATGTGAAGAACCCGCCCTATTTCGAGGGCATGAAACGCGAGCCAACGCCCCTCACAGACGTGCAAGGCGCTCGCGTGCTGGCTTTATTTGGGGATTCCATTACGACTGACCACATCTCGCCCGCCGGCAATATCAAGGCGACCTCGCCGGCCGGAATCTATTTGCAGGAGCGCCAAGTGAGCCAGACGGATTTCAATTCCTATGGCTCGCGCCGCGGCAATCACGAAGTGATGGAGCGCGGCACCTTCGCCAATATCCGCATCAAGAATGAGATGATGGGCGGCAAGGAGGGCGGCAACACCATCTATTATCGCGACGTCAATGGCGAAGGGCAGTCTATGTCAATCTTCGACGCCGCCGAGGCTTATAAAAAGGACGGCTGCGAGACCGTGGTGGTCGGCGGGAAGGAGTATGGCACCGGCTCCTCGCGCGACTGGGCAGCCAAGGGTCCCAAACTTTTGGGGGTGCGCGCCGTGATCGCCGAAAGTTTCGAGCGCATTCACCGCTCCAACCTCATTGGCATGGGGGTCGCACCCCTTTGTTTCGAGGCGGGCAAGGGTCGCAAGGACTACGGCTTTACCGGGCGCGAGACGGTGGACATTCCCAACCTGTCCGGCGAGATCAAACCCCGAATGCGGATCGAAGCCATTATCCATCGCCCCGATGGCTCGACCGAAAGGCTGCCCCTGGTCTTGATGATCCTTACCGCCGATGAGGTGGCGTACTTCAGGAACGGCGGGATTTTGCCTTACGTCTTGCGCAAATTGATTGCCGCCTAGGCGGGGCGGATTCAAAAAAAGCCAAGCGGGGCGCATAATGCTACGCATGGCTTTCTCCTTTGATTCGCTCTGCGGGTTGCTGCTGCTCGCCGTCACTATGTGTGGTTGGCGGAAGGCGCGGGGATTTCGGGTGGGCACACGTGTCCATCTCCGTTTTGCCGCCGTGCTGCTGGCTGCGCTGTCCGCTTCATTAATGGTCCCGGCGGCCGCCCTTGCGCTCAACGTGGCGCTGCTGATCTCGGGCGTTGCGAGTGCGGCTCTGGCTCTCGGCTCTGCCGATCGTGCAGCTCACTGGCTTTCCGCCACCGTGCCGACGATTGCCTTCGCTGCGGGATTGCGGCGTCGCTCACGGCCACTCCTCTTCTGGCGCTCATCTGCCAGAGTGGTGCCGGGGCCTATATCCTGGCGGCGAGTCTTCCGCGCGGTTTAAACGATCAACTTGCGGGTTTTGTCGCGATCGTGGGCGCGGTGTCGCTGCCGTTGGCTGGCTTGGCGATGGTGGATGGCGCACTCGCCCACGCCGCCCTGTTCCTCGCTTCCGCGTTTGGTTTTGTCGCGCGCGCCTTAAAGAAGCCGATCGCAGAGGCGGACACGTGCGCAGATCTCTTTGTAGGCGGAAAGCGCGCCTGAAAATTTCTGCTCCGGCTCTGGCATAAGTTGGCCCAGTAATTGGGTGATGAAAGCAGGTGTAGAGCACATATCCACCTGCGCGTGCCGGAACGGGACATCAACGTCTGTTCCGGAATGGAGCACTGCCTCAACCAGCTGTTGTTGTGCGCTTTGCGCCGGCGGGTCAGTCCGCTCCCTTAGGCTGACGTGCAAGCCACTGTTGGATTTGGTTTTTCGAGAGTTGCGGGGCGCGCTTCGCGGCCGCTCTAGCCGCATTGGTCGAAGACGAAACGATAGGGCCGATTAGGCTCATGGATACGTAGAACCCAAAGCCCACGCCATTGCCCGTGTCTTAATTCGCTTACGTCTTTTTTAAGCGGTGCTCCCCCATACTGATCCACGGGTAAGGCCAAAGGGCCGGGACGGTGGATTTGCTTCAGAAGACGCTGCATAAAGGAATGGACGCGCGCGCCCAAATGGGCGCCGTCCATGAGAATGCACGGCTCCGGTTGGCGTCGCAGGCCGCCCGCGTGGTGGTGATGGACTGGCAAGTCGCCGACGACCGCGTCCAATGGGATGGCGCCACAGATATTCTCCCCTTTTCGACGGAAAGTGGCACCGCGCAGCCGCTGCTTGAGACCCTGACGCGCGCAAGCCGGGACGAACTGACCGCGCTTCTCGAAGGCCGCTCGCCCAATTCCTCGCAATTCGAGCTTAACCTGGAAGTGGCCTCGGCCTTGGGTGCGGTGGGGTTCACGTTTGCGGGCACACGTGTGGCCGACAGTGAAGGCCGCGCCGAACGGATGATCGGCATGCTCCGGGAGACAACTGAAAAGCAGCGTGAGATACAGCGGCTTACCTATCTTGCCACCCGCGATGAGTTGACCGGCCATCTCAATCGCAACGCGCTTCGTATCGAGCTTCAGCTGGTTATCTCTCGAGCAATGCAGGAAAACCGGAACTGTGCCATCCTGGTCGCTTCGATAGACCGGCTGGCCATGATCAATGATGGTTACGGTTTTGATGCTGGTGATGAAGTCATCGTGGGCGTAGGCGAGCGGGTGGCCAAAAGCCTGCGCGTCAACGACGTTATCGGCCGCACAGCCGGCAATAAGTTTGGCGTGATCCTCAGAAATTGCACGGAAAGCGAAATCGCGAGTGTTGCAACTAGGCTGAAACGGGCGGTGCGCGATCATGCCATCGACACGAAGGCCGGCAAAGTGTTCGCCACCATTTCGGTCGGTGCGGTGTGGCTGCCCTTGGCCGCGGCCAACAGCCAGGATGCGATGCTTCGCGCCGAGCAGGCTCTGGAACGGGCCCGCGCCAACGGCCGTGACGGCTTTGCGGTCTATGCGGAATCCCGGCAGCGCGAGACCGCTCGCCTCAGGCAGATGGGCATTGCCGACGAGGTCGTGCAGGCTTTGAAAGAGGATCGTATCCGGATCGCCTATCAGCCCATTATAGAAGCGGGCAGCCGGCGGGCCACCCATTATGAATGCCTGCTGCGCATGCTGCGCCCCGACGGCAAGGTGATGAATGCCGGCTATTTCGTGCCCGCCGCCGAACAGATGGGTATTGTCCACTTGGTGGACCGGTTCGCGCTCGAAACCGCAGTGGACGCGCTGGCAAGGCATTCGGGCCTGGTATTGAGCGTCAATGTCTCGGGCACCGCGGCCTCAGACCCTGCCTGGCTCCAGGGCTTTGTGGATTACGTCAAGAGCCACAGCCAGGTGGCGAGCCGACTCCAGGTGGAACTGACCGAGACCGCGTCGCTTTCGCAATTCGAAGAGAACGCCCATTTCGTCTCGCAACTGCGCGACCTGGGCGTCAAGGTGGCGATCGACGATTTCGGGGCCGGCTATACCTCGTTCCGCAATCTGCAATTGATGCATGTCGATGTGGTCAAGATTGACGGCTCTTATGTCAAGAACCTGTCGGCAAGCCTGGAAAACCAGGTCTTCGTCCGCACGCTCACTGGACTGGCCAAGAATTTCGACATGAAAGTGGTGGCGGAATGGGTGGGCTCGGACCAAGACGCAGCCCTTCTTGAAAGCTTTGGCGTCGATTACTTTCAGGGCTACTATTTCGGCGAGCCCGATCTCAAACCCACCTGGTCGCTGAGCTAAGAACTATTTGTTCCGCTGACTAAGCTCGGAGATCTGCCGCCGCATCGCTTCCATCTCGCGCTTGAGCGCCTCCACATCGCTTGAGCTTGGTTTTTCTTCCGCCGGCTCCCCGGTCTTGCGGCCGGGCGAAGTGACGCCAAAAGGCGAGAACATCTGCATCGCCCGCTCGAACATAGCAAGATTCTGCCGCGTGAGATTCTCGATCATCTGGTTGCCGCCGCCCATCGCCTCCGCGATGCGATCGCGCATGGCACCTTGGTTCTTTGTGAAACTCTCCATGCTCATGTCGAGATAGCCGGGCACGAAAGCCTGAAGGCTATCGCCGTAGAAACGGATCAACTGGCGCAGGAATTTGATGGGCAGCAGATTCTGCCCCTTGGCCTCTTCTTCGAAGATGATCTGGGTCAGGACCGAGCGGGTGATGTCCTCGCCCGTGCGTGCATCCTGGACCTCGAATTCGGTCCCGTCCTTTACCATTCCCGCCAAGTGATCGAGCGTCACATAGCTCGAGGTCTGGGTATTGTAGAGGCGCCGGTTCGCATATTTCTTTATGATGACCGGCTCATCCTTGGTCTTTTCTTCTGACACGCGTTCCCCGCTAAGCTGATGCTGCGCGCCCCGCCGACTTTGGGGCTGATACGGCAAAAGACAATATCATGGCGCGGGGCCCGTCCAGCGCGATTTTAGCATCCGCAGCATCGGCAGGCTGGCAAAAACGTCAATAATCCATTGGCAGGGCTGGAAAAATTCAACGCTGTTTACCAAACCTCGCATTCGCGGCATTTTGCCAATGAAGTTAAGCCTCGAGGTTTTGACGTGGAAGATGTGGTGATTGTTTCGGGCGCGCGGACGCCCGTGGGAGCGTTCAACGGAGCATTCGCGACTTTGCCGGCGCATCAATTGGGGCGGGTCGTAATCGAAGCAGCGTTGGCGCGCGGGCGCGTCGAGCACAGCGAGGTGAGCGAAGCGATTCTAGGCCAGGTGTTGACGGCGGCGCAGGGACAAAACCCCGCGCGCCAGGCGGCCATCGCGGCAGGCATTCCCATCACCACGCCTGCGTGGGGCATCAACATGGTGTGCGGGTCCGGGCTTCGGGCGGTGGCACTTGGCGCGCAAGCTATCAAGAATGGGGACAGCCGCATCGTGGTAGCGGGCGGCCAGGAATCCATGAGCCAGTCGACCCATGCAGCCTACCTTCGCGCCGGCCAGAAAATGGGCGACCTCAATCTCATCGACACCATGATCAAGGATGGATTGTGGGACGCCTTCAACGGCTACCATATGGGCAACACCGCTGAGAATGTGGCACGCGAATGGCAGATTACCCGCGAAGAACAAGACCGTTTCGCCGTCGCCTCTCAGAACAAAGCCGAAGTGGCCAGGAAATCCGGCCGCTTCAAGGACGAGATCGCGCCTGTTACCGTGAAAAGCCGCAAGGGTGACACGGTTGTGAACAGCGACGAATATATCCGCGATGGCGCAACCTACGAGACCACGGCCGGCTTGAAGCCGGCTTTTGCCAAGGATGGCACCGTGACTGCGGGCAATGCCTCGGGCATCAATGACGGCGCCGCCGCCCTGGTCTTGATGAGCGCCAAGGATGCTTCCGCGCGCGGGCTGACGCCCTTGGCCCGTATTGCGAGTTGGGCGCAAGCTGGTGTTGATCCCAAGGTGATGGGCACGGGCCCCATTCCCGCCTCGCGAAGGGCGCTCGAGAAGGCAGGCTGGCGGGCCGCCGATCTCGATTTGATTGAAGCCAATGAGGCCTTCGCCGCTCAGGCCTGCGCCGTCAATAAAGACATGGGCTGGGACACGGCGAAAGTGAATGTGAATGGCGGCGCGATCGCCATAGGCCATCCCATCGGCGCCAGCGGCGCCCGGGTGCTGGTGACCCTGCTGTATGAGATGGAAAAGCGCGGTGCCAAGAAGGGCCTTTCGACCCTTTGCATCGGCGGCGGCATGGGCATCGCCATGTGCGTCGAACGGTGAAGTTTTATCTGGACACCAAGACATTTACCGCCGCCAAGGCGTGGGGCGCTTGCGAAATCGCCGAGATCGAAGGCGCCGGTGTACGATTGCATTGGACCGACCAGCCCTATGTCTGGCACGTCAATGATGGCTGCGAAGTCTTTGCCGTACTCGATGGTGTGATCGACATGCATTATCGCGCGGACGGAACCGAGAAAGTCCAACGCCTTCTGGCGGGGGACATCATGGCCGCCGAAAGCGGCGACGAGCATGTCGCTCATCCTGTCGGCCAGGCGCGGATTCTGGTAGTGGAAAAGAAGGGCAGCGTCTGACGGCGCAAATGAAGGGAGCACGACATGACGAGAGTGGCGGTGGTTACGGGGGGGACGCGCGGCATCGGCGAGGCGATTTCGGTGGCCTTGAAGGATGCCGGCTATGAAGTCGCAGCCAATTATGCCGGCAATGAGGAACGCGCCAAGGGCTTCAGCAACAAAACCGGCATTCCGGCTTTCAAATGGGACGTTTCGGTGTTCGAGGATTGCATATCGGGCATTGCCAAGGTCGAAGCGCAGCTCGGTCCCGTCGAGATTGTAGTCAACAATGCCGGCATCACCCGCGACGCCACCATGAAAAAAATGATCCGCGAATCCTGGGATCAAGTGCTGGACACGAATCTGGGCGGCTGCTTCAACATGTGTAAGGCGGTATGGGACGGCATGCTGGCTAGAGGTTTCGGCCGCATCGTCAATATCGGTTCGATCAACGGCCAGGCAGGCCAATATGGCCAAGTAAATTATGCCGCCGCCAAATCCGGCATCCATGGTTTCACCAAGGCGCTGTCCCAGGAGGGCGCCGCCAAAGGGATCACGGTGAACGCCATTGCGCCCGGCTATATCGACACCGACATGGTGGCGGCGGTGCCTAGTGACGTGCTGGACAAGATTGTGGCCCGCATCCCCGTCAAGCGCCTGGGAAAGGCCCATGAAATCGCGCGTGGCGTGCTGTTTTTGGTGCATGACGATGCGGGTTTCATCACCGGCTCCACTGTCTCCATCAACGGCGGCCAACATATGTACTGATCCGCGTCCGCGGGTTAGATACGCAAGCCATGATTGTTTCTCTCACCGCCGAAAAGCTCGCCTTGACGCGCGGCGACCGGCAATTATTCGCCGATCTGGACTTCACGGTGACGGCTGGCGAAGCGCTGGTGGTGGAAGGCGCCAATGGCGTGGGCAAGACTTCGCTGTTGCGCCTGATTGCCGGCTTTCTGCCACCGACCATGGGATTTGTCCGGATCGCCACCGATCAGCGGGCGGTCAGCGATGGTGAAGAGCGCGGTCGCTTTGTAGGCTGGCTGGGCCATCAGGACGGCATCAAGCCGCAGTTGAATTTGCGCGAGCAGCTGGAATTTTTTGCCCGTCTTTACGGCGCGGAAGCCGCCCTCGAACCGCTACTGGAGCGGGTGGGGCTTTGGCGTCAGCGGCTGCTTCCTTGCCGCTATCTCTCCGCTGGTCAGAAGAAACGCTTAGGGCTCGCACGGTTGATAGTGGCGGCAAGGCCCCTATGGCTCCTGGACGAACCGTTCGCGGCACTAGACAAGAATGGGCGCGCCCTGGCCGTGGAGCTGATGCAAGCCCATTGCATAGCAGGCGGAATCGTAGTCGCCGCCAGCCATGATCCGTTCGGGTTTCACGCGCGGTCGCTGCGCCTGGGGGCGGCATGAGCCCCGCCTTTGCGAGTTTATTGGTGCGCGATTTGAAGCTCGCCGCCCGCTCTGGTGGCAGCGCCGCGCTGGCTTTGGCTTTCTTCGCTTTGATGGCGACCTTGGTGCCCTTAGGCGTCGGCGCGGATTTGCGCCTTTTGGCGAGGGTTGCCGCGGGCGTTTTGTGGGTTGGTGCGGTGCTGGCGGCATTGCTTTCGTTGGATCGCCTGTACCAAGGAGATTTCGACGACGGCAGCCTGGACCTGATCGCCTTGTCGCCTCTGTCGTTGGAACAGGTGGCGCTGGCCAAATTCCTCGCCCATTGGCTGTCCACCGGCTTGCCGCTCACGCTGTTGTCGCCCCTGTTGGCGTTGTTTTTCGGCCTCCCCGGTCGGGGCACCGCGATGCTTATGCTCTCGCTTTTGATCGGAACGCCTGCGGTGAGTGCGGTGGGCGCGATCGGCGCCAGCCTGACCCTCTCGCTCAAGCGAGGCGGCCTAATTCTGCCTCTGCTCATCTTGCCGCTTTTGGTCCCGGTGGTGATCTTTGGCGCGGGCGCGGTTAGCGCAGCGCTGGATGGGCTTGCCAATGGCGCTTTGGGCCTGCTGGGTGCTTTTTCGTTGGCGGCGGTTCTGCTTTCGCCCTTCGTCACCGCCGCGTGTGTGAGGCTTAATCTCGCAGGGTAGGGTGAACAAAAAGGAATATACTTAAGCCTATGTTCCGCTATGCCAATCCTGCCCAATTCATGCGTCTTTCGGGCGCGCTTTTGCCTTGGGTGTCTCTTTTCGCGGTGGTCGCGCTGGTGTCCGGAACGATCCTGGGTTTCCGCGTGCCGCCGGATTATCAGCAAGGCATGACGGTTACTATCATGTTCGTGCATGTGCCGGCCGCTATCGTGGCGGAGTCGGCTTATGCCCTCATCGCGGTCGCTTCCATTTTCTCTCTGGTTTGGCGCCATCCATTGGCGGATACCGCGGCGCGTGCCGCCGCGCCTTTGGGCGCCGTGTTCACGGCTTTAGGCCTGATTACGGGATCCTTGTGGGGACGGCCGATGTGGGGCGCCTATTGGGTCTGGGACGCGCGACTGACCAGCTTCCTGCTGCTTCTGTTCCTCTATCTCGGCTATATCGCACTCTGGAATGCGATCGAGGATGAAACCCGCGCGGCGCGCGCCGCCGCAATTCTTGCTCTGGTGGGCGCGGTCAATCTTCCCATCATTAAATTCTCTGTCGATTGGTGGAACACCCTTCACCAGGGCGAAAGCATCCTCTCCGGCCAGATTGCACCGGTCTTTCTTTGGCCGCTCCTGACCATGGCGCTGGGCTATATGCTGACTTTCGCTGCGCTCTGGATGGTCCGCATCCGCACGGAAATCGTCGCTCGCCGCGCCCGATCATTAATGCAACGGGGCGAGGCGGCGTGACGAGCTTTTTCGCGATGGGGGGCTATGGTGCCTTCATATGGCCCGCCTATGGCGTTTCCCTGCTGGGCTTGGCGGCGATGGTCTGGCAAAGCTGGGCCGCCTGGCGCGCGGCCCAAAAGCGGCTGGCCGCGCTGGAAGAGGACAAGCAATGACCCGCTGGATTTATGCCGTGCCGGTGGCGGCGTTTTTGATATTGGCCGTCTTTCTCTTCCGCAGCCTTAGTGGCCAGGCCCCTGATGTCTTGCCCTCGGCATTGATCGACAAATCCGCGCCCGAAATCGGCCCCACCGCAATGGACGCAATAAAACCGGGCTTCTCCCGCGCCGATCTCGCTTTGGGTCACGTCACTGTGATTAATTTTTTCGCCAGCTGGTGCGTACCCTGCCGGATGGAGAGCGCACAGTTAATGGCGCTTTCCAAGATGCCAGGCATTACGCTTTATGGCGTGGATTATGAAGAGCGCCAGCCCGGTGCCGGGCGTGCCTTCTTGAATGAGCTGGGCGATCCTTTTTCACGCATTGTTGTCGACCCCCATGGCGCGACGGGAATTAATTGGGGTGTCTATGGCGTTCCCGAAACTTATGTAGTGGACGGCAAGGGTATCGTGCGGTTCAAGCTGGTGGGGGGGCTCACGGCCGATGCCTTGACCAAGCAATTATTGCCGGAAATCGACAAAGCCAAGCAGGCGACCTGAGGGCTTGTCCCCGACCAAGGGGCCTTTTGGCTCCACGTTAAGGATCAGATCCGCTTGCCGTTCCGGCGGCCTGCCTTGTGGACTTTCGCTGTTCCATTTGCAGCGTAAGCCTCAGCAGCCGAGGCAATTTGGGAGAGAGATCTCACGAATTTCTGCCGCTCGGGCGCAGGCAGAGCATCGAGCAGGGCGCGCTCCGCCCGATCGGCGGCATTGCGCGCGCCGCGCAGCGCCTTTCGGCCATTGGGTGACAAGGCGATGGCATTGGCGCGCTGGTCCTCCTCTGTCCGCTCCCTGGACAGCAGGCCCCGCTCCAGCATGCGGCGCACCATCTCCGCCAGAGTAGAGCGGTCAATCCCAGTGATTTCCACCAAAGTGGTCTGGCTCGCGCCTTCATTATGCTCCAGCGCGCACAACAAAGTGAATTGTTGCTTGGTAAGTTCGCTCGAACCCGCTTCACGAGCATAAAGGTCGCCATAGAATTGCTGGCAGCGGCGGATCAGGTGCGACGGCGCATCGGACAAGTCAAAGCCTCCGTTCGCCTTGCGCTGACCCTTGAACATTGAATGACCCCCAGAATGATATGGACGCAAGATACGGTCCTACAAGGCGATGTGGATGCCAGAGCCGTTGATGAATGGCGCACTAAACAGCAATGCGTGTCTTAACGCCAGTGCAAAAAATATTTTGTGCAGCGAAGGCCGCCATTTTTCGCGTATAGGATATTTTGTTTCCCGGTCGCTGTGACGTTCCATCACCTTTTGTGTCGCGACTACTGCAGCTCAAATCACAAGACGATACAAAGCGTTGTGTGTGCGACACAGATCCGCATATCTATTGCGGGCGAGGATATTCCCTAGGCGGAATGAGCCACGACCGTCTTCAGCGTCGGGCGCCCTCAGCTTTCCGGATTGATATGATGTTTGAGCAGAAAGGGGGTCTGTGCCAGCGCAAACAAAAATATCAAGGACATGATGCCCCATACCTTGAATGAAACCCAGGTAGCGGTTGAAGTGTTGCGCCATACCGCTTCATTGATCGCGGCCAGTGACAGGAAGAAAATGCCCCAACGCCAGGTGAGGCCGCGCCAACCTTTTTCCGTGAGGTCGAAGGCTTCGGTGAAGACGTACTTTATGAAGAGTCGATTGAACGATAGTCCGCCAATCAGCGTCACCCCAAAAATCGTGTAAAGAACCGTGGGCTTCATCTTGATGAAGACGTCATTGCGCAGATAAAGCGTAAGGCCGCCGAAGATCATCACCAGCACCGCGGTGATCATGGGTATGGGCGACAACCGTTTCTCCAGATGCCATGCGACGGCCAGCGCCGCCAGCACCGCGGCCATGAAAATCCCGGTCGCCACAAAAATCCCGGCGAATTCGAAAGACAAGAAGAAGAGAAACAGTGGCCCGAGATCGAGCAAAAGACGACGGGCTTGCGGATTCATGCCGTTCCTATAAGTGCTTGGGCGAAAGCCTGGGCATCGAAGGGCTGCAAATCAGTTTCGCCTTCACCCACGCCGATGAAATGCACCGGTAAGCCGAACCGGGCTGCCAAGGCCACCAGAATGCCC
>Ga0126381_100000377_pt1 | contig 48214 bp, 45 predicted proteins | sample PanSoiMetPlot_28_FD_96465 | JGI IMG/M metagenome (GOLD analysis project Ga0126381, IMG submission 96465) | Tropical forest soil microbial communities from Panama - MetaG Plot_28 | ecosystem: Environmental > Terrestrial > Soil > Tropical forest > Bulk soil | place: Panama | collected 2016-02-17 | reverse complement strand
TACGCGACCTTGCGGGTGTACCTGGTGTCCGGCCCGCGGCGGACGGAGATCTTCGGTCCGTGGACCGCCCGGGTCGGCTACAAGGGCGTGGCGCGCCCGGGAAAGAAGCGCGAGGGAGACGGCACCACCCCGTCCGGCAATTACGGGCTGAGCTTCTTCTTCGGCGTGCAGCCCAACCTGGGCTTCCGCTTCCCGTTCCGGCGTGCCTACACCTATGACTACTGGGACGACGACCCGGCGAGCCCGCGCTACAACGAATGGGTTGACGCCCGTTCGCGCAACCCTGGCGCTCGTCCCGAGCCGATGCACCTGGTGCCCGCCTACGACTACGCCGCCGTGATCGCCTACAACACCGCCCGGGTGCCTGGCCTCGGCAGCGCGATCTTCCTGCACGTCGGCACCGGCGGCTCGACCGCGGGCTGTGTCTCGCTGCCGCGCGCGCAGCTGATCACGCTGCTGCGCTGGCTGCGGCCCGCGGACGACCCGGTAATCTCCATCACGGTCGGCTGAACGCGATCTGGAGGGATGCACGATGAGCCGCGGCGTGCTTGTCACAGGCGGCGGGGGCGGACTCGGCAAGGCGGTGGCCGCCCGGTTCGCGGCGGCCGGTGACACTGTCTTCATCACCGGTCGCGACAGCGCCCGCCTCGATCGCACGGCGGCGGAGATCGGCGCGCGCCCGATCGCCTGCGACGCGACCGATCCGGGGCAGGTGGCGCGGATGGCCGAAGCGGTGGGTCCCGAGCTGGACGTGCTCGTCAACATGGCGGGCGGCAACACGGACTTCACCAGGACCGGGGCTGCCGACCCGGGCCTGGAGCTGGAAGAGGTGCTGAGCGCGTGGCGGGCGAACCTGGACGCCAACGTGATCAGCGCCGTGCTCACCACGACCGCGGTGCTCGGCAAGCTGCGAGCCGGCGGCTCGATCATCAACGTCGGGTCCATCGGCGCCGAGTACGCCACCACCTCCTACGGCGCGGCGAAGGCTGCCCTGGCGGCGTGGACCGCCGGGCTGTCGGCCGAGGCGGGCCCCCGCGGGCTGACCGCCAACCTGATCTCCCCCGGCTACACCGAGGGCACCGATTTCTTTCACGGCAGGCTCACGCAGCAGCGGCGCTCCGCCCTCATCGCCGCGACACACGACGGGCGTGCCGGCCAGCCCGCCGACATCGCCGAAACCGCGTTCTTTCTCGCCTCCCCCGGAGCGCGTCACATCACAGGCCAGACCTTGCACGTCAACGGCGGCGCCCACACCACAAGGTGACTCATCGCCGGCTGAGCACGCGGGCCGCGCCCGCGGCGACCGTGGTGACGAGCACCCAGCCGGCGGCAATCAGCACGTAGGACAGCCACTGCTCCGCGCCGCCGGGATTGAACGCGTGCTTCTGGCCCAGGTCGACAACGGGCAGCAGCAGGTCAAGGGTGTACATCACCGGATTGAAGTGCGGCGCGCCGTTCGATCCGAGCGGCGGGGGCGGCGCGAGGGCGAACGTTATGCTGCCGGCGGCGAGCAGCACCACGAGCCAGGCGACGGCCCGCCAGGGCTGGTATCCGTACCCGATGGTGATGTCCTGCAGCAGGCTCCAGGCCCTGGCCAGGGGTGTCTTGGCGCGGCGCAGGATCCGTTCGCGGGCGTGCATCACCGCGCGCGCCTCCGCCGGTTGGCCGATGGCCGTGTAGTGGGCGGCGAGCTGCTCATACGGCCTCGGCTGGAGACCGCTGGGGTCGCGGGCGAGCCACCGCAGCCGCTGCCGCGCCGGCAACCGCGGCTCCAGCGTCTCGTACGTCAGGCCGTCGACGCTGAGCTGGGCCGGCCAGCGGCCGGGGTCGTCGCTCAGGATCTGGACGCGCGCGTGCCGCAGGTCCACCAGGCCCTGCGCCGGCTCGGCGAGCCGGAGTGAGAGTTCGCCCGCATCAAGCGCGGCGGCGTCGAGCACGGTGAGTGTGCCGTTGCGAATTCGCGCGTCCACGAAGTTGAGCTCGCCGCCGATCCTGGCCCCGGCGACCCGTATTCCACCCGTTGAGGTCATCCCGGCGCAGAACACGTCGGCACCCACCTGCGCCCTGGACAGGCGCAGCGCGATCCCGCCCGGGTTCTCAAGTGAGGAGTTCTTCAGCAAAATGCGCTGGCCCACCCGGACCGTGCGCAGGCTGACCTCGCCGGCCGCGTGCAATCCGGAAAGGATGAGCACGCCTTCGATGGCGGCGCCGTCGGCGGCCAGGGCCGGACCGCTGCCGCTCGCGTCGACATGGGCGTTGCTTAGGTCGATGTCGCTGGCGATCCGAGTGCTGACAAGGCTGACCCGGCCCCGCGCGACGAGGCCGGACCCGTGGAAGACGCCTAGTGTGGCCCTTTCCAGGTTCACCGCGACACCGCCTGGATTGCTGACCGTCGCGCCGGGAAGGGAAAGATTCGCGGCCAGGCTGGCGCCGAACAGCCGGATCTCGCCGCTGGCAGTGAAGCCCTCGTTGAGGAACAGGCCTCCGGCGGCGCTCAGCCCCCCGCCGCTCAGCGCCACACCGCCCGGGTTGTCCAGCCGCGCGGACGCCAGGCCCATGCTCGCGTCGACCCGGGTGTTGCGCATCCGCGTCTCTCCCTCGACGCTCAGTCTGCGGCCCTCGAATTTGCCGATCGCGGCACGGGTCAAGTCCAGCGCCACCTGCCCGGGGCAGTCGATATGAGCGTCGACCAGATCGAGGGTGCCGGTGATGACGGCGTTTTCCAAGACGACCGATCCGCGGGCGTTCAACCCGGTGAATTCCGCTCCGCCGTCGACGGTGGTTCCGTATGCCGCCACGGCCTGCGTCCCGCCGCCCGCGCCGATGGCCGCCTCGCGCAGGTTCAGCTGCCCGGCCAGCCTGGCCTGGTCCAGCCTGAGCACTCCGTCGATGACGCAGTCCCACAGGTTAAGGATCCCGTCTAGGCGCATCCTGGTCCCGTTGCAGGACGGCAGCCGGCTGTGCACGATCCGCACCGTCTTCGTCGCGGACTCGACGAACCGAAGCTCCTGCTCGAACGAGCAGTACTCGCAGACAAGCGGGTTCGCCACAGTGGCGCCCATCAGGTCGAGGCGGCCGGTGACGCGCGCGCCGCGCAGCCGCACCGCGGCGGCATAGCCCGCTTCGGCCTCTTTAGCGCCTAGCAGCAAGGCGCGGATGACCTCCGCCCGGATGACGCGGGCAGGTCCCCAATGGCCGGCGTTGCGCGGATCATCGGCGACTGGATCACCTTCCCGCAGGTCCACCCAGGTGCCCCGGGTAAAGGCCAGCCAAAGCAGGCGTTCCGGCTCGGTCAGGTCGGCGAAATCCACGGCGGTCGGGTGCGACTGCGCGCTCAGCTGACCCGGATCATCTCGAAGCTGACAGATCCCCACGAGGACGGGCCTGAGCCGGGGAGCGTCCCGGTCCGGTGCGCGGCCGCCAGGTGCAGGCTCATCCCGGCATACGCCCCGGTGTCGGAAGGCCATTTAATGCTCGGAAATGAATTACACCGATCGCACCGGAAAGTGTACTCGCCCTGTCCGACCGCCCTAAGATTCGCGGGCAGCCAAAACGGTTCCGTCAAGCTTATCTTCGCGATATGCGAATACTCGTGCGGTCGGCCCTCGCCAGAGGTGTATATCGAGTCGCACATGTCGCAGTTGCGCATGCTCGACCGCTTGCCGAAGATTCGCATAGTCATCTCCGATATATCTACATTAATAGAAATTAAATGAGATATTTAAGTCGCGTTTACTTTAGCATGGCGCGGACCCGCGTGTGGAGCCTCACGCGGGTCGCGCCGGGCCGTCGCCGGCGGCCCGGCCTGCCAGCCGCCAATATCTGTTATGCCAATTGACACAACAGGTATTTTTCCGTAGGGTTCGGTGCGTGGATGAGGTCAGGGGGCGGGGCCGGCCGCGCAAGAACCCGGAGCGACTGGCGCGCTGGACGCCACCCGAGGGCTGGTCCCGGCTTGTCGCCTGGATCTCGCCGGAAGAAAAGAAGGCGCTGAAACGGGTCGCGGTCGAAGCTGATGTCCCCGTCGCCGACCTGGTGCGGGCACTGGCGGCCGCCCTTGCGGGCGAGGTCGTCACCTACGAGGAACTGCTTGGGCACGTCAGGAAGGGAATGCAGGTCATGGAGAAGATCCCCACGCTGTTCGAGCGTGATGTCCACTTCCGCGTTGTCGACCAGCCGCGCGCCGAGTGCGCGTGGGTATTCAACGGCGAGGGCATCCCCACCGAGAAGCTCGACGGCACCAACGTCCGGCTGACGGTACGGTCGGGCCAGCTGGTCCGGGTGGAAAAGCGCCGCAACCCGAGCAAGCTCCAGAAGCAGCAGGGCATCATCGACGGCTGGTACGCCGACGTGGACGAGTTCTCGGCGCAGGACAAGTGGATTCTCGCCGCGGCCAACGGCACCGACGTGTCCGGCTGGCCGGACGGCGAGCACTCGTGTGAGGCGCTCGGCCCGCACATCCAGGGCAACTCACTAGAGCTGACAGCGCAGCTATGCGTTCCGTTCAACCTGGAGGTGCCGGTCTTCCAGGACGTGCCGCGCGGCTACGCGGAGCTGCAAGAGTTCCTCGCGACGCTGGAGAGCAGCTATGCCCCGGGCCATCTGGCCGAGGGGATCGTGTTCCATCACCCCGACGGCCGGCGCGCCAAGATCAAGCGGAAGGACTTCTCCCACGCGGCGTGATCTTCGCACCCGCGCGCCGGACGCGGCCGGCGCGCGGTCCGCAGGCGATTAGGCTCGGCCTATGTCCGATGATCTAGACGCCCTGGTCGCGCTGATGCCGTTCGCCCGGCACCTCGGCCTGGTAGTGGCGGAGGCGGGCCCGGACCAGGTCGTCGCGCGACTGGACTGGGCGCCGCATCTGTGCACCACGGGTGACATCATGCACGGCGGGGTCCTGATGGCCCTGGCTGACACCGCGGGAGCGCTTGTGACGTTCCTCGGGCTGCCCGAGGGGGCGACGACGGCCACGATCACCTCAACCAGCCAGCTGTTCCGGCCGGTGAGCGGCGGAACGGTAACGGCGGTGGCCGTGCCGCTGCACCGCGGCCGCACCACGGTCACCGCGCAGACCAGCCTGCGTGACTCCGAGCAGCGCCTGGTCGCCCAGACCACGCAGATCCAGGCGGTCAGGCAGAGCCGTCCCTGACCGCGACTCGCGCCGCACCGCGCCGTGTCCCTGGCGGCCCGCACGGCGGCTTGCCTGAGCTGGCTTCGCAGGCTTAGCGTGGCCGCCGTGGACTGGGTGCAGGACGTGACGGCGCGATGGGCGCGGATCTTGACCGCGGCGGGGCCAGGCGAGACGCCGCTCGAAGAGGCCGCGCGGCAGATCAGCGAGACCGGCCAGCCGGCCGGGTCGACAGGCAGGTTCGGCAGGCCAAAGCGAGACTCCGCCACCCTGGCGGAGTCCATCCCGGCCACGGTCTTGAGCCGTCAGCTGATCGTCGGCGTGCTGGTCAGCGATTTCCTGGTCAGCCAGCTCTGCGCGGTAACGGGCCAGGCCCGTGAGCAGGTCCTCGGCCAGCTGTCCGCGAACCTGCCGCTGCAGGTGCGCGAGCGGCAGCTGGAGGTGCTGCTGCTTGAGCTGTCCGGCGGCTGCGCGCTGCTGCGGGACCCGGAACGCCCGACATACGCCGCGCTGGGCCGTCGCGTAGAACAACTGCTCATGGACGCGGAGGACCAAGCCGTGGCACTCATCGAAGCGGCCCGGGCAGAGGCCAGCCGGATCGTCTCTGAGGCGCAAGCCAGTCCTCCCGCGTAGGCCGGAGCCGCTGGACCCTCCTAGACGAACCGCCCCGCGTCGCTGCGGCTATCGTCACAGTTATGGACGAGCTGACCGATGACCTGATCCTGCTCGCCGCGCGGCCCGACGGGCGGCTTGACGTCCCGGCCAAGCTCAGGTTCGGCGTGTCCGGTTCGGAGCTGGTCCGGCTGGCCGCCGCGCGCCGCGTCGACGTGGTGCGCGGCCGGATCGTGGTGCTGGACACCGCGCCGACCGGTGACCCGCTGCTCGACGAGGCGCTGCGGAGCATGCAGGACGGCCGCCGGCCGCCAACGGCGAAGGCGTGGGTCGCGCGGCAGCGCCGGAACGCTGAGCGCCACCTGGACCGGCTGGCCGACGCTGGGGTAGTCCGCGCGCACGGTCGCAAGGTGCTCGGATTCATTCCGGTGATCCGTTGGACGATCACCGACACGGCACGGGCGGCGCAGGCGCGGGCCAGGCTTGAAGCGATCGCCGCGACCACGGGCAGCGTCGATTCGGCGCAGGCGGCGCTCGCCGGGCTGGCCACGGCGATCGGCGTGACACCGTACGTGTTTCCCGGCTTGGGGGGCGGCGCCGCGCGCAGGCGGCTGAAGGAGGCCGGCAAGCGCGACCCCGCGGCGGTCGCCGCCGCCGGCGCGGCCAGCGATGCGGCCACGGACGCCGCTGTCCGCGGCGCCACCGACGCGGCCGTCCGCGCGGCCACCGACGCGGCTGTAGCGGCGTCGATCGACGCGGCGACGCAGGCGGCGATTTCCGCCGCGACAGACGCCGCCACAAGCGCCGCACATCACGGCGGCGGAGCGGCGGGCGGCCACCACTAAAGGTGCCTGACCACAAACGCGCCCGCCACGGGGACACGGGGTGATTGCCCTGCTCACCCGGGTCGGCCCAGACACGCAGGCGCTATCGTCGCAGTCATGGACCAGCTGACCGACGATCTGATCCTGCTCGCCGCGCGGCCCGACGGGCGACTTGGCGTGCCGCCCAGGCTCAGGTTCGGCATATCAGGCGCGGAACTGGTCCGGCTGGCCGCCGCGCGCCGCGTCGACGTCGTCGAGGACCGCATCGTTGTTCTGGACAGCGCGCCCACCGGCGACCCGCTCCTTGACGAGGCGCTCGCGCTGATGACCGGCGGCGAGCGCCCGCTGACCGCGAAGGCGTATATCGCGCGGGCCCGCCCCCGCCTTGTCGAGCGCTATCTGGCCCGGCTGAAGGACGGCGGGATGATCCAGGCTGACCGGCGCATGGTGCTCGGGTTTATCCCCGTCACTCGCTGGGTGGTCACCGACACGGCGCGCGTGGCGCGGGCGCGGGCCACGCTGCAGGCCGTAGCGGATAGCACGGGGACCGTCGAGCCGGCGAAGGCCGCGCTCGCCGGGCTGGCCTATGCGGTCGGCGTGGCCAGCTATGTTTTCCCCGGCGTCGCCGGTGTGCCAGCGCGCAAGCGGCTGCGGGACGCCGCCATGGCCGACCCGGCCACGGACGCGGCCGTCCGCGCGGCCACAGACGCGGCGGTCATGGCATCGATTAGCGCCGCCACCGCCGCGGCGACCTCGGCCGCCACAAGCGCCGGCGGTTTTCACTGAACACCGGTGCGGCTTGTGTCGCGTCGCACATGGACGCCTAACGCGGCCCCGTGAAAGGCTCGAAATCGGAGCACCGTTCGAGCAGTCAGGAATACCCGCATGACCGTGACCGAACTCGACACGCAACAGACCGAAGACTACGCCCAGGCGGAGGCGCGGCTGCGCCGCGAGCTCGCCGCGGTCTACCGGCTCGTCGCGCACTTCAAGATGACTGACTTGATCTTCAATCACATCTCAGTCCGGCTGCCGGGTCCGCAGCACCGCTTCCTGCTCAACCCGTTCGGCCTGCTGTATGAGGAGATCACCGCGTCGAATCTGGTGATAGTGGGCCTGGACGGGGAGCTGATCACCGACGGGCCGTGGCGGGTCAACCAGGCCGGGTTCGTCATCCACAGCGCGATCCATGAAAGCCGCGAGGACGCGCACTGCGTGCTGCACACCCACACCAAGGCGGGCTGCGCGGTCGCGGCGCAGGAGCACGGCCTGCTGCCGCTGAACCAGATGTCCATGGAGTTCTACAACCGGGTCGCCTACCACGACTACGAGGGCATCGCGGTGAACAGCGAGGAGAAGAAGCGCCTCGTCGCGGACCTCGGCGACAAGCCGGTGATGATCTTGCGCAATCACGGGCTGCTCACCGTCGGAAAGACGCCGGGACAGGCGTTCTTGCGGATGTTCTACCTGGAGCGCGCCTGCCAGATCCAGGTGGACGCGATGGCCGGGGGAGCACCGCTCGTGCTGCCGCCGCCCGAGGTCTGCGAGTACACCGCGCGCCAGTTCGCCGGCGCCGACGGCGACCGCGACTACGCCGACGTCGGCTCGCCGAGCCTGGCCTGGCAGGCGATGCTGCGGCTTGTCGACCGCATCGCGCCGGACTACAAGCACTGAACGCTCCGGACACCGCGCCCCCGGCGGGGCCGTTCCGCGCCGCACTGGGCGATGATTTTTATCCCGAACGATGCGGGGTTCCTGAGTATCCTCCGGTGCTGTGGGGCGCGGCGATCGTGGCGGCGTCGGGCACCTCATGCCTGCTGGTTGGCAGCGGGGCGCTATGGCTGCGAGGGGAGCCGGTCGTGGTGCACGACGCGGACCTGGTGATTGAGCCTGGCGAGCCGAACCTGCGGCGGCTGCGCGCCGTGCTGGAGAGTATGGCCACCAGGCCGGGGTCGCTGCCCGCGATGTGGCGGATGGCGTCGATGGATGTCGCCACGGTGGCCACGTCGTACGGGAAGATTGACTGCCTGCTCGAGCGCGGGCGGCTTGACTGGCGGCGGCTGCGCGAATCCGCCACCGTCCTTGCCATGGCCGACGCCGGCGTTCTGGTCGCCGCGACGGCCGACACGTGGGATCTTCGGCGCAGGTTCAAGGAACGAGGCGAGTGAGCGGGATGAGACGTTGAGCGAGCGGAGCGGGCTTGGCGCGGTCGAGATCGCGGTCCTCACGGCGCTCGACTCTCTTGGCGCCCAGCCTGGTCACGGCTACGTCAAGTCGGCGCGAGTGCTCGCGGCTGTCGAGGACGCTATCGGGCTCATGCCGGGTTACGCGTACCAGGTGCTGCTCGACCTCGCGCAGTGGTGGACGGTGCCGGTGACGCTGGTGAGCGGGCAGGGCAATTTCGGCAGCCGGGGGAACGACCCGCCGGCCGGCGAACGGTACACCGAGGCGAGGCTGTCGACGGCGGGCGCCGTGGTGCTGGCCGCCGAGCGCGGCGCGACCGCTCCTGTGCCGGTCGGCCTGATCAACGGAAACACGTACGCGGGAGGCAGGCGGCCGCCGTTGCGGCCCGCTGGGCTGATCGCGGCGATCAGGGAGGTGTCGCGCCGCCCGAACGTCACGGACGAAGATCTGGTCGTGATCGCCGGCCCGCCGGTGTTCGCGACTGGCCACGTCGGCATCGGTGATCTCGCTGCGCTGGCCGCGGGCCGCGAGACGGATCTGCGGCTGGAGGCCGACGTGACGGTCAGCGCCGACGGGCGCGAGGTCATCGTCGAGCACATACCGGCCGGCGTCAGCATCGACGACGTGGCCATCAACATCGCCAGCCGAGCCAGGCGCCTGCCGGCGGGGCACCCAGGCCTCGCGCAGGTCGCCAGGCTGCCCATCGCCGACCTGCGTGACCTGACGGACCGCAGTCGCCACCGCAACGGGCGGATTGCCTGCACCCCGGACCGAGGGACGCCGCCGGAAGAAGTGCGGATGAGGCTCATGGAAGTAGACGGCGTGTACACCATCGTGCGGGCCATGTTCCCGCGGCCACTCGCGGCCATGATCAGGGACTGGGCCGCCGCGCACGCGGCGGAAGATCTCCCCGCCAGTCTGACCGCGCTAGAACAAGCTCTCACCACCACCGGATGAATGGGGAAGCGAGCATGGAGGGAATCGAGCTCTGGGAGATTAGAACATGGGGAACCCGGGAGCCAACGGCGGCGGAAGCTGACTTCATCGTGCGACTCGAGGCCTTGATGCCCCGCGCGCTGGAGTTCTGCTTCCGGCAGGACCCAGACGGGACGCCCTGGATGATCGCCTTCGACAGCTTCAGCGAAATGCGGGGAGCAGACATGGCCCTGATCAAGACGCTGCGGGTTGACTTCGACTCCGGTGGAGCACGCGGCGGCTGGAGCACGAACAACATGGGCTGGGACGCCGAAATCAGGGCGGAGGAGGCCGGCGTTGACATCAATCCCCCCGGCGGGATCAGCATCGCGGCGTCCGGCAGCACTCCCGATGAGATGGTCCGCGCCGTGGCCGCGTGGTTTCAGCGGGCCCAGGAGGACTGGACAAGGGAACTGGAGCAGCGAAATCCGGCGGGCAGGATCACCGGCCGAATCCCGCAGCGCCGCCACTGGTGACGTCCTTCACGGGGCCGGGCTTGGCGGGAGCCGGCCGGTTCGCGGGTCGCGCGCGGTGAGGCAGTACTCGCGGCCTGTGGGGTCGGCGAGCACCGTCCAGTTATCGAACTCGCCGAGCACCCGCGCGCCCGCGACGGCGTGCGCGCCGGCCAGCCGTCTGCGGTCGGCGCAGGCGAAATCCACGTGCCCGGTGACCCGCTGGCCCGGTGCCGCCTCGTCAAGCCGCTGCAAGAGCAGCCGAACCGGGATCCCTTCCGGGCGGACCAGCCAGGCGAATTCCGGGCGTGAGCCGCCCCGGTGCGCACAGCCGGTCAGCTCCGACCAGAACGCGCACTCCCGGCCGAATCCCGCGGGCGGTATGTCGAGGCACAACTGGTCCGCCCGGCTGACGCCCGCGTCGCCGAGCTCGACAGGCGCCGGGACGGCGGACTCGTTCTCCCAGTGCACGAGGCAGAACGTGAACCCGCCCGGGCTGTCGGCGATGACCAGGCCGTCCTGCGCGTGCCTGACGATCGCGCCGAGGCTGACCGCCCGGGCGGTCGCGTCGGCGAGCGACTCGGCCGCGGTGTCAACGTGCAGGTCGAGGTGACAGCCGCCGGCGCCTGACCCGACGCGCTGCACCCGGAGGTAGGCGTCGCCGTCCGGCGGCAGCAGCGTCGCGAACTCCGCGGCCGGCCCGCGGTACGGCGACAGTCCGTACCGCGTCACCTGGCGCCAGAACGCGACCCCGTCCGCGAACGCGCCGACCGGAAAGTCGAGGAAGATGGTGATCCAGGCGAACAGCACGCGCCTAAGCATGCCAGCTTCCCGGCATCCTGCCCGAAACGGGCGCAACGGGAGAGTTCACGCTTTTGTCGGCGTGTCGTTGCTGGGCGGCTGCGCCGGGCTCAGGCACAATAAAACAAGGCCCCCTCCATGTATGAGATGGAGGGGGCCTTGCACGGCCTCCGTTCCAGGCTGGCCGGCTTGCCTGGCTAAACCAGCTGCGGCGACCGCCCACCAGGGCCAGGCGCCCCGCTTCCAGTGCCGGTTTCCCGGCGCCTTCCGCGTTTCCCGAAGTCTCCCCCAGGGTCCCCGGAGTTTCCTCCAGGGCCCCCGGAGTTTCCCCCGGGCTGGTACCCGTTCCTTGCGGTGAGAGCATTTCTACTCCCCAAAGCGGGCGTGGCGCAAGCGCCCGAGAGCAGTTATTTCGACTTTTTTCGTTATCCACAAAATGGCGGCGGTTATCCGCAGTTGAGCGAGGTTATCCACCGTCTTGTTCACAAGCTATCCACAGATTCTGCCTGGCTTGCGGCTTTCCATGCGCGGTACCGGTCCGGGCAGCACGCGCCGCACGGCCGGTAGCCCGCCGCGATCGCGGTTTCCTCGTCGGCGAAGAACACCCGGTGCCGGACGTACCCGCCGCGGGCGATGGCGCGCAGCGCGGCCGGGCAGTCCAGCCGGCCGTAGATCTTCGCCGCGCGGTGCCCGCCCCACGCGCCAGGCGCCGGCGACTGGTACGCCTCGCCGTCGGCTTCGATCAGCGTGTACGTCTTCACGCGGCGTCGTGGAACACGAGCCCGAGTGTGAACCGCCGGCCGGAGCGGATCACCGAGACGCCGTGCCTGACCGGCGCCGCGTACCAGCCGCGCGCGGACTTCACCGGCCGGTCGCGGGTGGTGAAGACAAGCCCGTGACCGTGCGGGATCAGCGTCGCGGTCGCGCGGGACTGAGCGCGCGGGCGCTGCTCGTAGAGCAAGAACTCTCCGCCGGTGTGATCCACGCCTGGATCGCTGAGGTTGATGACGACCTGGAGCGGGAACACCAGCTCGCCGTACAGGTCACGGTGCAGCGCGTTCCAGTCGCCCGCGCCGTACTTGAGCAGGATCGGCGTGGGCCGCCGCTGCCCGGCGGCGTGGCACATCCGCAGCCACTGTGCCAGGCTGTCGGGCCATGGGGTATCCCGGCCCAGCCTGCCCCACCAGTCGCGGGCGATCGGCAGCAGCCGGGGGTAGAGGGCCTGCCTCAGCTCAGTGACCGCCTCGGGGAACGGCTCCCTGAAGTACCGGTACTCTCCTTCGCCGAAGTTGTGCCTGGCCATGTTGACGGTCGACCGGAAGCGCGACTCGTCGGCGTAGAGCGCCGCGATCCCCGCCGCTTCCGCCGCGGTGAGCAGCGGCCCGGTCAGCGCGCAGCCATAGCGGTCGAGCTCGCCGCGGACGCCATCCCAGTCGACCGCCGCTACCCGCTCCGTCCAGGTCGAATCAGACACAGTCTGCGTCATGACGCCTCCAAGGACAGCAGCGCCCGCTTGGCCTCGGGGCCGCCGAGGTAGCGGCCGATCCGGCCGTCGGAGTAGATGACGCGGTGGCACGGCACCACGACAGGCAGCGGGTTGGTCGCGCACGCGGTGGCCGCGGCGCGGACCGCCTTCGGGTTGCCGGCGAGCGCGGCGGCCGCCGCGTAGCTGATCGTCTGCCCGTAGCCGATCTCCGGCAGGGAGCGCAGCACGGCGCGGCGGAACCCGGCCGACAACCGCCAGTCAAGGACCAGCCCGAAGCTCCGCCGCCGTCCCGCGAAGTACTCGTCGAGTTCCCGCGCGGGCTCGTCGAGACGGGCGGGCGCGCTCAGGACGCGGGGGCTGATCCGCGTCGCCAGCGACCGCAGCACAGTGTCGTGGTCCTCGCTGGCGTAGGCGACCCGCACCAGCCCGGCCTCGGTGGCGGCTAGCAGCAGCGGGCCGACTGGGCTGTCCATGGTCCGGTAGGCGACGTCGAGGATGCCCTCGCGCTCCGCCTGCGCGGCCAGCCGCGCGTGCAGCCGGCTCAGCTCGCCCGGGTCCTGCGGGAAGGCCCGCTTCAGGTCCCGGGTCAGGTCAAACGCGTTCACGGCCTCCTCCTTTCCTGCTAGATCCGCCAGTCGTTTGCGCGGTAGTTCCAATGACGTCCGGATAAGCGCGCCGGAGAGCGGCGATGCCGTCGGCGGCGGCCCGCCGGGCCGCGTCCACACTGCCGCCGACGATGGCGGCGATGTCGGCATAGGGCAGCCCGGCCAGGTAGTGGTAGGCGACCGCCTGTTTCTGTTTCGCGGGCAGTGCGGCCACCGCGGCGGCGAGGTCGCCGTCGAGGCCGTCGCCGGCGCGGTCCGCTCCCGGCGCCGTCGCGTCGTCCGGGGTCTGCGCGACGGGCACCGCCCGGCGCGCCGTCGCCCGGGTGATGTCGATGGCCTTGCGGTGCGCGATCGTGACCAGCCACGCCTCGACGTTCGCGTCGGCCGGCAGGTCCGGATAGGCGCGGAGGGCGGCCAGGAACGTCTCTGACCACGCGTCGTCGGCGTCTGCCGGGCCGAGCACGGCCCGGCAGACGCGCAGCACGGTGGCTCCGTGCAGGGCGACGACCGCCTCAAACGGCTGCTTTCCTGTCATGCCCGGTAAACGCCTCGCACCCGTTCTTCGTGAGGTCCGCAGGCCGGCGCTGGCGCGGGGCGCGCTCACGCCGTGGTGATCAGCCCGAGCTGGCGGAGCACGGTGACGCCGTCGTCGAGGCCGATCTCCTCGGTAATCAGGCCGTTCTCGACCTTCAGTACGGTGGTTCCAGTGAACCGCATCGTCTTGCCGGTTGCAGTCGGCAACGCGCCGACCGGCATGTCGTCGAACGCCGCGCCGGTGTGCGTGCCGCCGCCCTCCCACTGGCCGACCACGTAGTCACCCTCGGCGATCAGGTCGGCGGTGCCCCAGAAGTTCAGGTCGGGGAAGGCCGCTCGGAACTTCGCGGCGAACTCCCTGACCTCATCGCGGCCGCGGCACGGAGCGTGCAGCGAGTACTCGAACCGGATGTCCGGCGCGGCCAGCTCGTCGATGACCGCCGGGTTGAAGTCCTGGCCCCAGAACTCGGTGAACCACCGCCCGACGACGGCCTTGTTCTCCTCGATCGACATTCGCGTCAGTCCCCTTCCGTGGTGGCGGCCCTAGCGGGGCCCTCACCGCGAAGACGCCGGCCGCACCGGCGACGTGAGATCCATCCCCGGTCCGCCTCTGCGGGCAGTCCTAGAACGATACGGTGCGGCCGGGTCGGCGCATCGTGCCCGGCGGGCAGTACCACGTCATGATCTCCGCGGTCAGCCTGCCCGCTCGCACTGCCGGGTCGTCCTCGGCGAGCTGCCGGGTCCGTTCGAGCGAGCCGGTCCGGTAGAACGTGAGCCCGCGCAGCGACGGGTCGGGCTGCTCGTCCACGGGGCCGTTGGTGACGACGTCCCCGGCGGCCCGCAGCCGCTCGTGATAGTCCAGGTGCTCGCGCTGGATGCGCTCAAGTTCTTGCTCCGGGTACTCCCGGGGATGCTGCGGCCTGCGTAGCAGCACCAGCTCGAATGCTTCGAGGTCCACAAGGTCATTATCTGGCGTCAGGCGACTCGCGTGCCCGCGATGTAGACGGCGCGGATGTCGGCGAGGGCGCCGACGTCCGCGACCGGGTCGCCGCCGACGATCACCAGGTCGGCGTCATAACCGTCCTGCAGGCGTCCCTTGGCATCGCCGAGGCCGCAGGCCGCCGCGGCCACCGAGGTGGCGGAGGCAAGGGCGGCCAGCGACGGGATGCCCGCGTCCACCAGGTCACCGACGGCACCGGCGAGGAAGCCGTGCGGTTTGCCTGGGCTGATGCCCGCGTCGACACCCGAGGCGATCACCACGCCCGCCTCGTGCAGCTCCCGCACCATCGCCAGCCGGCCTTCCCAGGTCATCCCGGTGCGCCGCATGATTTCCGCGATGGCGGGCGGCAGCGGGCCAGTCATCTTGCGGCCGAGCGTCGGGCACACGGTCACCCGGTTTGCCGCCAGTTGTTCCAGCAGCGGCCCGGGAACGTCGATGCCATGCCCGGTGACGCAGCTGCAGTGCTCGATCCCGTCAGCGCCCGCGTCGGCGGCCATGATCACGGCGGGCAGCCCGTGCGCGTGCGCGGTGACCGGCAGCCCTCGCGCGTGCGCCTCCTCGACCACCAACCGCACCTGCTCGAACGTGTACTGGCAGACGAGCACGTCGGTCCCCGGCGTCATGGCCCCGCCGCTGGTCATGATCTTGACCACGTCGGCGCCGCGTTCGGCGCGGTCGCGGACCGCGGCGCGCAGCGCGGTAAGGTCGTCGGCCTCGCCGCCCATGTACCAGCAGTGGCCGCGCGCGGTGGTGATCGGCGGCCCTGACGCGACGATGGCGGGCAGCGCCAGTTCCCGTGCCCGCTCCCGCCAGCCGAGTACCGCGCCGCGCCGGTCGCCCAGGTCCCGCACCGCCGTCACGCCGGCCGAGAGCTGCGCACGCAGGGAGGCTTCGATCACCGCGTCGAGCTCGTCGTCGGCGTAGCCGCCCAGCCGTTCGAGCGCGCCCTCGAGGGAGTCCCCGCACAGGTGGACGTGGCAGTCGATCATGCCGGGAAGCACGGTCGCGCCGGGGAAGTCGGCGACCGGCCAGCCGTCAGGCGCCGGCGCGCCCCCGGGCAGCATTCCGGCGATCGCGCCGCCCTCGCACAGCACCAGCGCGCCGCCGCGGATCATGGCGCGCCCGTCGAACGCCCGGCCGGCCCGGATCGCCACCCGCGAGCCCTGGTCCGTCATCACGCCCCCTCAGCGGCCGCCGGAACGAGCTGGCGCGTCGGCCCCGCGAGCGCCGCGGCAAGCTCGTCACGAGCCGGTCCGTCGCAATAGCTGGGGCGCCAGCCCGAGCGCAGCACCGCGCGGGCAAGATCTTGAACATTATCCAGAACGGACGGCGGCGCCTGCATCGCGTTAAACGCGCCTGCGGCGACCCGGATGGCCGGGTCGGCCTCGGCGGCGGCGCAGATGACGTCCGACGGGAGGCGCGCCTCGACGTCGATGTCGGCGCCGCCGAGGCGGCGCAGCAACGTCGCGTCCCAGTACACATGGTCTTCGTACCACGGCCTGATGTTGCCTATGCACCAGGAGTCGAACCGCTCGGCGACCTCGGCCAGATCGCCGCCGCCGTCGGAAAGCAGCGACAGCAGCGCGTCCGCCTGGCGCAGGCCGAGCGTGACACCCCGGCCGGCCATCGGGTTAGTCGTGCATACGGCGTCGCCGGCGAAGAACACCCCCGCCGCCACTGCCCGGCCGCGCTCGTCTAGCTGGCCCCGGTAGGTGTTGGTGAGGCCCGCGCCGGCCATGACACCAGTGATGGGCTCGAATCGCGTCGCGTCCACCCAGCGCGCCAGCTGCGGGATCAGCGGCGCGACCGCGTCGAAGCGCGCTTCGTCCCGTAGCGACGCGAGCGCGTCGTCGGCGGACGGCCGCACGACGAGCACCGAATGGGTCCTGTCGTCCTGTGGGAAGACGATGGCGATGTAGCCGCGGTACATCGAGCCCATCGGCAGCCAGCTGGCCGGCGGCTCGACCCCGGGACGCGCCCGGTACATGCGCGCGATGTAGCCGAAGCCGCAGCTGCCGCCCTCAACAGGCGGCCGCCCGTCGCCGATCCGGCCGGCCCGTCCGGCGGCGACGATGACCAGGTCGGCGTCGACGGACCGGCCGTCCACGACCACCCCGGTCAGCCTGCCGGCGCCGGTGACGATGTGGTCGGCGTGCCCGGTGCGCAGTCTCAGCCGCGGCTCGCGCGCGGCCGTCGTCCAGATCGCGCGCTCGAACGTCGAGCGCCGGCATTGCAGCGTCGTCAGGTCGGTGGCCACCCGCTCGGGAAGTCCGTCCGGGCGGATCTCGACGCCCCCCGCGGCCAGGATCGCCCGCCACACGTCGGGCATCGCCGCCGCCATCGACTGGCGCACGGTCGGCCTGAAGAAGTGCGGCAGGTTGAACTGCATGACTCCGCGCCGCGCCCACGGCCCGGCGGCGGGCGGGCCCGGGTCCCTGTCCACCAGGTCGACCTGGTGCCCGCTCCTGGCCAGCGCTATGGCGCAGTACATCCCGACCGGCCCGCCGCCAACGACGATCGTTTTCATCGCGGCCTCCCCGCTGCTGTGCTAGATTGATGTAACTGCCGATAACTTCATTACACTGATAGTCACCCTAAATGAGCCAGCCTGTCAAGAAGCCATACACTTCCGAGTTGCGGGCGGCGCAGGCCCGCGCCACCCGCCGCGCCATCGTCGACGCCGCCGCCGGGCTGTTCATCGAACACGGGTACGGCGCGACCACGGTCGACGCCATCGCCACGGCCGCGGGTGTCAGCAGGAAGACCGTCTTCGCGTCCGTGGGCAGCAAGGCGCAGGCGCTCAAGCTCGCGATCGACTGGGCCATCGTCGGCGACGACGAGCCGGTGCCGCTGCTCGACCGGCCGCACGTCCAGGCCGGGCGCGCCGAGCCCGACGCGCGCGCGATCCTCGCCAGTTACGCGCACGACAACGGTGCGATCGCCGCCCGGGCCGCGCAGCTCATCGCGGTCAGCGAGGCCGCCGCCGGGAGCGACGCCGAGATCCGCGCGCTGACCGCCGACGGCCACGCGCAGCGGCTGGCCGGCATGCGGTCGCTAGCCGGGGTGCTCGCCGCCCGGGGTGCGCTGAAGCCGGGGCTGACGGTGGCGGAGGCCGCGGACGTCTTGTGGCTGCTCGGCGCCCCTGGCGTCTACCAGCGGTTCGTCACCGAGCAGGGCTGGCCCGCTGACCGCTTCGCGGCCTGGCTCGCCGACGCTTTGGTCACTCTGCTTGTCGACCCCGGCTACCGGCCCGGTTAGCCGCCCGCGACCGGCAGGCGCAGGGCAAGCGCGCCGGCGTTGGCGAAATACAACGTGATCGCCAGGGTCGCGCCGGCCGGCGGGCGGGGCGCCGGCCGCAGGGTCAAGGTGGCGTCGGCGGGCATGGACGCGCCGCCTGAGCGGCCGGGGACCGGCAGCGGGCCGTAGTGCAGCCACTGCTGCACCACGGTCGGCGGGGTCACCTCGCCGCCGCAGTCGGTCAGGTCCGACAGCGTGGCGACGCTGACCCAGTCGTGGTAGACCGCCACGGGGGTGCCGTCGGCGGCGAGCGCGGCGTCGAGCTCGTCCGGGCGCTGCCCGCTCGTGGTGACCCGCACGCTCGCGGTCAGCGTGCCAGCAGGTCCCTGGCTCAGCGCGGTGGCGTCAACCGTGATGGAGCCGAGCCGGGCGGTCACGCCGCCGGCCGCGGCGCCCCCGGCGGACCGCGCCGTTCCCGTCAGGCCGGCCAGTATCAGCGCCAGCCCGGCCAGCGTCAGGCCGGCCCGGCTCACCGGGTGACCCCGGTGTGGCCGAGGGAGTACCGCCCCGGCTGCGGCCACACGCACAGCCCGTGCGGCTGCGCGCCGACTGGGATCTGCGCGAGCAGGCGGCCGGTGGCGGTGGAGAACGCGTAGACGACCGCGTTGTACCGCCCGGAAACCCATAGCACCTTCCCGTCGGGGGACAGCCCGCCCATGTCCGGGCTGCCGCCGCCGGGTATCACCCAGGTGGCCACCTTCTTCGCGGTCGCGAAGTCGATGACGGTGATCGTGCCGTTGCCGCGGTTGGTCACGTAGAGGTCGCGGGCGTCGCGGCTGGGGTAGAGGCCGTGCGCGTCAGGTCCGGTGGGGATGAACCCGGCCGGCCGGAACGTGGCGGCGCTGATCAGCCAGACCCCGGCGTGGTTCTTGTCGGCGACGTAGAAGGTGTTCCCGGCGGGATCGAGCTTGATGTCCTGCGGCGCCGAGCCCGGCAGGTTCAGGTAGCCGGTCACGCGCAGCGTATGCAGGTCGACGCGGACGAGGCGGCCGGCGAATTCGCAGGTGGCGATCAGGTAGGCGCCGTTGGCGGCGAAATCGATGTGGTCCACGCCCGCGCAGTCGACATGGACGCGGTGCCTGAGCGCGAACGTGCGCGGGTCGCGGAAGTCCAGATTCTGGCGGGCCTCGGCCACCACGATGGCGTACCGCCCGTCGGGGGTGAAGTACATGTTGTACGGGTCGTCGACGCCGATGTTCGGGCCGGCGGCCCGGCCTGTGCGCGGGTTGATCGGGGTGAGGCTGTTGCCCAGGTCGTTGGTCACGTACAGCGTGCGCATGTCATAGGCGGGCACCACGTGCTGCGGGTTCAGCCCGGTCTGGTAGCTGGTGATCACGCGGTAGGTTTTCGGGTCGATGACCGTCACGGTGTCGCCGCCGCTGTTCGGCACGTAAATCCGGTACGGCACCCCGCGCACCGCGGGGCTCAGCATGTTCGGCCCGGCGTCCGCGTATATGTTCGCCGGGTTCGCCACCGGCGGCATCCCAGGCAGCGGCTGCGACAGGTCGGCGACCGTGCTCGCGACCGGCCACCGCGTGGCCGCGCGCGACGCGGGCGGCGCGGAAGGCGAGTCCGTCGCGGTCGACTGGGGGCTGGCGGGCTGGCTGTCGGCGGCCGGCGTCACGGTCGGGGCGGACGCAGGCCGCGATCCCGGGGCACCCGCCTGCTGCCCGGTGCCGGATTGCAGCTTGGACGCCACCGCCATGCCCGCCGCGACTGCCAGCAGGGTCACGCACAGGCAGCCCAGCCAGATCAGGTACCTCACCCATCGGCTGGCTGGCCGGCCGACTTTCCGCATTGCCGATCCTCCTCCATGCCACCCGCCTCGGCGTCTGCAGGCGGCACTACCCCCCGCCCGCACGTCATACCCCGTCCCACAGCTTTATCTCGGTATTCAGCCTGGCATGACACTTGCTGTTATCTGTCGACCGGGTCCGTGTGCTGATAACAGCAAGAGGCGCCGCGGCGCTGCGGCGCGACAGCGGCCGGGCACCGCCAGCAACGCGCGTCTGATAACAGCAAGAGGCGCCGCGGGAGGCGCCGTGGCGCGCGACGGCGGTCGGGGGCAGCCGCCAATGTTGATAACAGCAAGAAGCGCCGCGGCGCGGCGGCGGCCGACCGCAGCCACCAGCGTTGATAACAGCAAGAGGCGCCGGTGGCGCGGGGGAGTCGCGTTGGCGCGCGCAGACGGCCCGGGACCGTTCGGGATGACGATGACGGCCCGCATGAGTGCGGGCGGGTCAGCTCCGCGCGGGGGTGGCGGCGAGGTCCTCGGCGTGTGCCTCCCAGGCGACGGCCAGGCGTTCGACCGCGAGTTCGAGCGTGCCTTGCTGCTCGGCGAAGGAGAGCCGGACGAAGTGCCGGTGCTGGCCGTCGGCGCACGCCGCCACGCCGGGCAGGATCGTGACGCCGTGCCTGGCGGCGGCCTGAGCGAACGCGTCGGCGGTGGCCAGCGGAAGTCCGGCCCACAGCGACAGGCCGGCCTGCGGCGGCTGGACCCGCCAGGCGGGCAGGTGCGCGGCGAGCGCGGCGGTGAGCTGGTCGCGGCGCTGGCGCAGCGCGGCGCGGTGCGCGGCGAGCCAGCCGGGGCCGATCGCGGCGAGCAGGCGGGCCGCGAGGGCCTGGCTGATCACCGCGGTGCCCAGGTTGAGCGCGGCCTTGGCCCCGATGAGCGGGTCCCGCAGCGGCTCGGGGGCGCGAATCCAGCCGACCCGCAGGCCACCCCAGAGCACCTTCGACACTGAGCCGATCGCGATGACGCGCGGGCTCAGCGCGGCGAGCGGCGGGGGCGGGTCGTGGCGCGCCGCGGCGCGTCCCCGCTCGCCGACGGCGGGCTCGCCGAGCGTGAGATCGGCGAGGGTCAGGTCCTCGACGACCGTGACCCGTCCCGCGTCGGCGACCGCGGCGATCGCCTGACGGCGCAGCAGCGGCATGATCGATCCCGTCGGGTTATGGCCGGTGGGCATCAGGTAGACGACAGCGCCAGGTTCGCGCCCGGCCCGCTCGAGCGCGGTCGGGTCCTCGCCCGCGACGTCCGCGGGCACCCATCCGATGTGCGCGCGGGCGCCGGTCAGCGCGGCGGTCAGGCCGGGATAGGTCGGGCAGCTCGCCAGCACCCGGGTGACCGGCAGGGCACGGCCGAGCAGCCACAGTGCCTCCTGCGCGCCTGCGGTGACGACGAGTTGCCCCGGATCGGTGGGCAGTCGCTGCGATTCGGTGAGGTGACGGGCGATCTCGGTCCTGAGCGCGGGCAGCCCCGCCGGGTCGAGACCGTGGCCATCCAGGGATTGCCATGCCGCGTTCGGGTCGATGCGCGGCAGGTGCCTCAGGTCGCTGGGGGCGGAGACGGACAGGTCGATCGACTCGCGGTCTTCGGCTACCCGGCGCAGCAGCATGGTGGCGACGCTGCTGCCGGCCGGACGGGCGGCCCAGGACGGGCGGCCGGCCACGTAGGTGCCCGCGCCCTGGCGGCGGGTGAGCACGCCCGCCTCGACAAGGTGGTCGAAGCAGGCGACCACCGTACCGCGGGAGACGCCTACCACCGCCGCGAGCGGCCGCTCGGCGGGCACCCGCGCGCCCTGCCGGAGTGTGCGGTGGTCGATCGCCTCGAGCAGCGCGGCGGCGAGCCTGGCGTACGCCGGACCCGGGCGCTGCCGCCAGCCGCCGAAGACGACCTCGGCCCACCACGCCAGATCCTTCGCGGGATCCCGATCCTGGTCCATTTCTCAATATTGGCATCGGACGCGACATTGGCACTGCACGCGCGGCGGGAACATGCGCGGGCGAACCCGCGCGGTTACGCTGATCAGCGGTGACCCTGATCAGCCTGCCTAAGCCGCTAACCAGCTTCATCGGCAGGGAACGCGATCTGGCGCAGGCGAGACGGCTGCTCCAGGACAGCTTCCTGGTCACGATGACAGGCCCTGGTGGCAGCGGAAAGACCCGGCTGTGCATCGCCCTGGCCACCGAAGTCGCCGGCGAGTACCCGGACGGCGTCTATTTCGTGCCGCTGGCACCCGTCGCTGACCCGGGCCTTGTGCCGTCGACGATCGCCCAGAGCCTCGGGCTGCAAGACGCCAGGGACCGGCCGCTGCTCGATCACCTGATCAGCCACCTGCGTGAGCGGCGGCTGCTGATCGTGCTTGACAACTTCGAGCACCTGCTGGCCGCCGCGCCGGTGGTGACGCTGCTGCTACGGGAGACGACCGCGCTGCGGTTTCTCGTGAGCAGCCGCTCGCCGCTGCGTGTTTCCGGTGAGCAGGAATGCCCGGTCCCGCCGCTTGAGGTGCCCGACACCGACCCGCGTCCCACGGCCGCCGCGCTGGCGGGGTGCGCGTCGGTGCGGCTGTTCGCCGAGCGGGCCGCCGCCGCGATACCCGGGTTCGCCCTCGACGACGAGAACGCGGCGGCGATCGCGCACATCGCACGCAGGCTGGACGGCCTGCCGCTGGCCATCGAGCTCGCGGCGGCCCGGGTCAGGCTGCTGCCGCCGCAGGCGATCCTGCCCCGGCTTGAGCACTCGCTGCGCTTGCTCACCGGCGGCAGCCGCGATCTTCCCGGCAGGCAGCAGACGCTGCGCGCGACGATCGCCTGGAGCTATGACCTGCTGAGCGCGGGGGCACGGCGGCTGCTCGCCGCGTGCTCGGTGTTCGCCGGGGGAGCCAGCCTCGAGGTCGTCGAGACGGTCTGCGACGCCGCCGTCGACATCGGTTTGCCGGTGCTCGAAGGGCTCCAGGAACTGCTCGACCAGAGCCTGCTCCGGCAGGTGCGGGGACCCGGGCAGTCCACGGCCCGGTACGTGATGCTCGAGACCATCCGCGAGTACGCGGCCGAGCGACTGGACACGATGCCCGAGGCGGACAGAGCCCGCGACGCGCACGCCGCGGCCTTCCTGACCATCGTCGAAGCCGACGGCCGCCCCCAGGCCGGCCTGGCGAAGAAGGACTGGCTGGAGCGGGCCGGGACCGAGCTCAACAACATCCGCGCCGCGCTCAGCTGGTACCGGCGGCGCGATCCGGCCGCGGCACTGCGGCTGGCCGCCTCGATGTCCGCGTTCTGGTCCCTGCGCGGCCACCACACAGAGGGCAGGCAGCAGCTCGCCGAACTGCTCGTCCTGGTGCCGGATCCCAGTGCGGCGAGGGTCACCGCCTTGAACGGCGCCGCGTGGCTGGCGATCGATCAGGGCGACTACGCCAGCGCCGACGCGATACTCGCCGAGAGCATCGCGCTCAGCCAGGAACTCGGCGACACGGTCGGCGAGGGCATCGCGACCGCCTACCTCGGCCGGTGCAAGCTGTCGAGCCAGCGGATCGCGGCGGCGGCGCCGGACGTGGCACGCGCCGTCGCGCTGGCGAACGAGGCGGGAGACCGGCCGGCGATCGCGTTCACCATGATGTATTCAGGGCTCGTCGCGGAGCTCACCGGCGAGCTTGAAGCCGCCTGCGAGCTGTTCGCCCGGTGCGCCGCGATGGCCGCCGAGCTGGGCCTGGCCCCGCTGAGCGCGCGTGTCTGGCAGACGCTCGCCTTCACCCTGCTTGACCTCGGGCGAGTGTCCGAGGCCAGGGCGGCGCTCGCCGCCGGGTTTCCGGTATCCATGGACGTGGGAGATCGCTGGGTCGTCCAGATCGGCCTGGCCGTCTGCGCCGGGCTCGCGGCCAAGACGGGGCGGCCGCGGCTGGCGCTGCGGCTGGCCGGGGCCGGCGACGCCTACCGGGACGCGAACCAGTTCTCCCTGCCGGAGCCGTACGCGCGGATTGTCGACGGGTGGCTCGCGGCGGCCCGTGCCAAGGCAGGGCAGGCGGCCGGGCGGCTGCTCGCGGAGGGCCGCTTGCTAAGCCCGCAGCAGGCGGTCAGCCTCGCCATGGCGGACTCGGCTGACGACACCGTGCCACCGGGGCGCGACCAGCCCCTGACGCGCCGGGAGACGGAGGTCGCGGCGCTCGCCGCGCGCGGGCTCACCAACAAGGACATCGCCGCCCGGCTATTCGTCTCGGTCAGGACCGTCGAAGCACACGTCGATCACATACTCACCAAGCTGGGTTTCCGCACCCGGACACAGCTTGCCGCCTGGGCGTGTGAAAGCGGCCTGCTGCCAGAAGATACGTAGCGCCTAGGTAGTTCTTCGGATGGCGCGGCGCTCGCGGCGGCGCAGGGTTGGCCGCATGAACGGTATTCCTTCCGGCACGGACTGCCAGGTCCTGGTCGTCGGCGCGGGCCCGACGGGGCTCGTGCTCGCCGCGGAGCTGCTGGCTCGCGGCATCCGCACCCGAATCATCGACAAGGGTGACGGGGCGGCCCTGCAGGCCCGTGCGATCGGCATCCACGCCAGGACGCTTGAGGTCCTCGACATGATGGGCCTGGCGCAGGACTTCATCGAGCGCGGGCAGGTGGTCCGTTACCTGCGCATGTATTCCCTTGACAGATGCCTGGTCAACCTGGAGTTCGCGCGCTGCGGCTCGCGGTTCGGCTTCCTGCTCGACCTCCCGCAAGACCAGACCGAACGCCTGCTCCGCGCCCGGATCGCCGAGCTTGGCGGTGTGGTGGAGAACGGAACCGAGCTCACCGGCCTGACCGTCGGCGGCGATTTCGTCACCGCGACGGTCCACGGCCGCGGGGCAGCCGCCGAGACGATCACCGCCGGATACGTGGTCGGATGCGACGGGGCGCACAGCCAGGTGCGGCGCGAACTCGGCCTGGCCTTCGACGGGCACCCATACCCGCTGGACTGGCTGCTCGCCGACGTGCTGCTTGACTGGGAGGACCTGGCGCAGGACGCGACGCACGCGTTCTTCCGGCCCGACGGGCTGCCGGTGATCTTCTTCCCGATGCGCGACCGCCGCTGGCGGCTGACGCTGCCGTTCGCGGGAAGCCGGCCAGGGCAGGCTCCCGACCTGGCGGAGATCCAGCGGCTCACCGACGAGCGGGCGCCACGGCCGGTCATCGTTTCCGATCCCACCTGGCTGGCCTGCTTCCGCTGCCATCGGCGGTCAGCTAACGCCTACCGGCGCGGCCGCGCGCTGCTCGCGGGGGACGCCGTGCACATCCACACGCCGGCCGGCGGCCAGGGTTTGAACACCGGGATCATGGACGCGCACAACCTTGGCTGGAAGCTCGCTCTGGTCGCTTCCGGCAGGGCGCCCGACGCGCTGCTCGACACCTATGGCGCCGAACGGCGCCCCGTGGCGCAGGACGTGCTCAGGCTCACGCACACCCTGGTCCGTCTTGGCACGGTAAGCCAGCCGGTCAAGCGCGGTATCAGGGACGTGGTGGTGCCCGCGCTGGGCAGCAGCGCGGTGGTGCAGCGCCGTGCCGCCCGCAGGATCAGCCAGGTCTACGTCTCATACCCGCCGGGGCCCGTGGTTCGCCCGGACCGCGGCCGGGGCGGCGGGCCAAGAGCCGGCCAGCGCGTGCCGGATATCCGGGTCGTCGGGGCCGGCGGCCAGGCCACCACGCTGCACGGCGCGCTGCGCTGCGGACGGCACGTGCTGATCGTCGCGCCGGCCCACATGGCCAGCGTGCTGGCGGACCCGGCCCTGCGGGCCCACGACGCGGACCTCGATGTCGTCACGGCGGACGCCGGGGACGCGGCCGTCTTCCGGGGGATCGGCACGGGACGGGTCGTCCTCGTCAGGCCGGACGGGCATGTGGCGGCGCGGGGAAGACCCGGCGACATGCGCGCGATATCCGGGTACCTGCGCGACCTGTTCGCCGCGCCTGCCCCGCGGCATGTCCCAGCCTGATCTTCTTGGCGAACCTGGTCCAATTCTCGACATTGGCACTGTTAGCTCCGTCGCAGGGTGCGGCAGTGTGGAGGTATGGAACCGACTCCGACCCTGGCCCGTCGCTTCTGGGCGGCGATCGAGCCCATTCACGCCATCGTCTACTTCGCCCCAGAACCCGTCGAGGCCGCGCGCAAGACCGGGCTGCGCGGCTTCTGGATGGGCTATATCGCCAGCCGGGTAGCGCCGCTCGGCCCGGTGCCCGCCGAGGCCGTCGGGGCCATGGCCTACGGGTTCGCCTCGGCGATGGTGGCCCGCGCCATCCCGGACGCGTGGACGTTCGCCGCGCCATCGGCGGTGCTCGAGGCCCGTCTGTCCAGCGCGCCAGAGGCCCTGCGGCACCACGTCGACGGAACGCTGCTTTCTTCCTTCGATGAGCTCTCTGGGCTGCTGTGGGAGGCCGTCGCCGGGTGCCGGTTCGACGGCAGGCCGCTGGCGGCGGCCTGGTCGGCGGTGCCCCGTCCCGCCGACCCGGTCGCGGCCGTGTGGCTGGCGGCCACGATCTTGCGCGAGCATCGCGGCGACGGGCACGTGCTGGCCGGCGTGGCCTCCGGACTGCGCGGGCTCGACGCGTCGGTGACGTTCACGGCGACCGGCGCCATATCCCGCGAGCTGATCCAGCCGACCCGGGGCTGGAGCGACGAGGACTGGGAGCAGTCGGTGCGCCGCTTGCAGGCACGCGGCCTGCTGGACAGGGACGGCAGGCTCACCAAGAGCGGCGGCGCGCTGCGCCGCGACGTGGAGGACCTGACCGACAGGCTCGCCGCCGGACCAGTCGAGCGGCTCGGCTCGACCGGCGTCGAGCGCGCCATCGACCTGGCGACGCCGGTCAGCCGCCACCTCGTCGACACCGGCGTCATCCCGGTGCCGAACCCGATTGGCGCGCCACGCCCATGACCCCAGCCACGATCACGGCCGCCGCGTCCGTCGGGTCGCTGGCCGACGTGCGGCGCGCCGCGCCGGGCGACCGCCCGGCGCTGACGCAGATGATGGACCGGTGCTCGCCGCTGACCAGGTACCGGCGGTTTCACGGGCACGTGACGGCGTTCCCCGCCCGCTACCTGAGCGAGGCGCTGGCCGGCCACCCGGACCATATCGCCCTCGTCGCGTACACCGGTCCTGATCACGTGGTGGCGCTCGCGAGCTGCCGCGCCGCGGGCGAGGGTACAGCCGAGCTCGGCGTCCTGGTCGAGGACGCGTGGCAGCGGCTCGGGATCGGGGCGGTCTTGCTCGGCGAACTCGTGCGGCACGCCCGCCGCGGCGGGCTGTCCGCGCTGACCGCGCAGGTGCTCGGCGAGCAGTCGTGGATCGGGCGGCTGCTCGGCGGCTACGGCGCGTGCGAGTGCGTGGCCGCGCGCGGAGTCCTGGACGTCACGCTGCGCCTGGCCGCGTCTAACGAGCTGGTCCCGGCGGGAAGCGGCGAGGGGGTGTCGGGCAGGGCGCGGGATCGGAGCGCTTTTTCGGCGATGTCGCGGCCCTCGATCACCACCCGGGCCAGCGCGGGGTCCAGGCCGGGCGTGGCGAGGAACGTGTCCACGCGCTCGAGCAACTCCGGCGAGGCCGCCGAGTAGGGGAACAGCAGCTTCCCTAGCACGACCCGCAGCAGCCCGTCGTGCCGTGCCCAGATCTCCGGCAGCTCGGCGAAGAACTTCTCCGTGAAGCCAGCTAGCAGGTCCGCCTGCTCGACCTGGTTGAAACCGAAGCCGACCGCGACGACTTCCTCGATCCCGAAACCGCCGGACTCCGTCAGCGCCTGCCAGGCCGCCGCCTTATGCCCGGCGTCGGGCACCGACGCGCGGCAGGCCGCGGCGTGACGCTGTCCCGCGTTGGTGTTGTCGAGCGTCAGCTCGGCGTCGATCTGCGCGTCCCCGGCCCGGCCCCTGGCGGCCAGGCGCTGCAGCAGCCGCCAGCGCAGCTCGGTGTCGATGGACAGGCCATCGATCACCTCGCTGCCGTCGAGCAGCCCGGCCAGCAGGTCAAGCTGGTCCTGCCCGGTCGCGGTCCAGCCGAGCATCTGCGCCCACGCCAGCTGATGGTCGCTGCCTGGCGCCGACGCGCGCAGCAGCCTGATGGCCTCGGCCGCCAGTCGCCGCTTGACATCGCTGACCCGGGCCGGGTCGGCCGCGAGGGCCAGGGACTGAGCAGCGTGGCCGTGCAGCTCGTTCAAGACCGAGATGGACGACTCCGCCCCCATGCCCGCGGCCAGTATCGCCGCGAAGGCCGGTATCGACAGCTCTGCCTGCCCGGTCATATCGACCACGGCGGCCCAGCAGATGGTTCTGGCCAGGCCGTCACGGAACCTCCCGATCGACTCGGTCAGCGTCGCCAGCGATCGCTCGTCGAACCGGATGATGGCGTAGTCGAGGTCATCGTCGTTCAGCAAGATCAGATCCGGCTGCGGCTGACCGATCAGCCCGGGCACCTCGGTTCGCGCTCCCGTCAGGTCGGCCCGCACCTGGTGCGTTCGCACCAGGCCGCCCTCGCTGTCGCGTTCATACAGCCCGATCGCGATGTGATGCGGCCGCAGCGTCGGGTGCTCGGGCGGCGCCTCCTGCAGCACCGCGAAGCTGGTGAAGGCGCCATCCGCGCCGACCGTGAACGTCGGCCGCAGCGTGTTCGGCCCGGCCGTCTCCAGCCACGCCCTCGACCACTCGGTCAGGCTGTGTCCCGAGCTGGCCTCCAGCGCGGTGAGCAGGTCGGTGAGTGTGGCGTTGCCCCAGCTGTGTGCGGCGAGGTAGGCCTGGATGCCGGCGAAGAAGGCATCCCGCCCGAGGTAGGAAACGAGCGCCTTCAGGACCGAGGCGCCCTTCGCGTAGCTGATGGCGTCGAAGTTCGCCTGCGCCTCGCTAAGCGTGGGCACGTCGGCCGCGATGGGATGCGTCGACGGCTGCTGGTCCGCGTGGTACCCAGCCGCCTTGAGGCCACCGCAGAACGTCGTCCAGGAACCGGTGAACTTGGTCGCCTCGGCGGCGGACTGGAATCCGCACAGCTCGGCGAACGACTCGTTCAGCCACAGGTCGTCCCACCACTTCATCGTGACCAGGTCGCCGAACCACATGTGCGCCATCTCGTGCAGGATGACCATCGCCCGTGTCTCGTACCTGGCCTCGGTCACCTTGGACCGGAACATCAGCGACTCGGATATCGTGACGCACCCGGGGTTCTCCATGGCGCCGGCGCTGTCAGGCACGAAGACCTGGTCATACTTGGCGAACGGGTAGGGCATGCCGAACAGGTCGGTGTAGTAGTCCAAGCCCTGCCGCGTGATGGCGAACACGTCCTCCGGCTCCAGGTATGCCCGCATCGACTGACGGCAGGCAAGCCCGAGGGGGATCACCTGACCAGACGGGGTGGTGTGCGTCTGCGTCACGACGTGGTATTCCCCCGCCGCGAGCACGGTCAGGTAGGTGGAAATCCGCGGCGTGGCCGGAAAGTGCCAGACCGCGGCGCCTGGGCGGTCGGCGGCTGGCGCTGGCTCTGGCGCCGGCTGGTTGGAGAATACGGTCCACCCCTGCGGGACAGTGACGTGGAAGGTGAACTCCGCCTTCAGGTCCGGCTGCTCGAAGTTCGCGTAGACGCGGCGCGCGTCCGCCGGCTCGAAGTGCGTGTCCATGTAGGCGCGCCCGTCGGCAGGGTCCTCCGAGCGCTGCAGCCCCCCGCTGTCGGTGTACTTGCAGTCGGCGACGACCCGGAGTTCGTTGTGCCCGGCGAGTCCGGACAGCGCGATCCGCCCGTCCGCGTACGCGGTCGCGGGATCGACAGCCGCGCCGTTCAGCGTGATCTCGTGCACCGTTTCGGCTATCAGGTCGGCGTAGCTGGCCGCTCCTGGCCTGACGCAGTCGAATTTGATCACCGATGCCGACCGGAATGTCTCCGCGCCGCCAGTCAGGTCCAGTTCCACGTGGTAGGAATCGACGCGCAGCAGCCCGGCGCGCTCGCTGGTCTCGTTCCTGGTGATCTCGGCGATCTGCATCTCATTCCTCACGTCTGTCGGCGCAGCCAGCGTACCCATGAGCCGTGGCTGTCGGCGTCCGCGAGCGGCTGGCCATCTCGGGTGAGCACGGAAAGCAGCCCGTCCGCGCTGTCGCGCTCGGTCCCCGGCAAGACGCCAGGCGCCTCGCTGCACAGCCATGTCGCGGTCAGGCCGCCGACGGTGGCGGCGAACCGTTCCCGGCCGTGCGGCGCGACCTGGTAAAGCACGGAGGTATGGCAGATGACCAGGTGCAGGCCGGCCGGCGCACGGGCCGCGAGTGCCGGCAGGTCCGTGACCAGGTCGCCGCGGTGGATGGCCGGCGGGTCGCCGCGGGCCGTGGCGATCGCCCCGGCGAGCCGGCGCTCGCGGTCGCTCTCACCGGGCCAGACTAGGCATTTGAGCCAGGCCACATCGTCGTCGTCCGTGACGTCGAGCGGGTTCAGGTCGAGCCCGGCGCGCCAGGCGATCTGGGGGAGCCGCGACGGGAGCGGCACCGGCCCGCGAGGCTCGCAGCGCAGGGTCGGCGCGCCGGGGTCCGCGCCGGCCAGCCGGTGCCCGGCGTAGTCGTAGGAGTAGCGGTCGAACAGCAGCGTGAGGCCCGCGCTGGCGCCGACCTCGATAAGCGCCAGCGGCTGCGGCAGCTGGGCTAGGGCGGGCAGCAGGACCGCGCAGCGCGCCGGCTCGTTGGTCTGCGTGCGCCTGGCCAGGACGACACGCGTCAGCTCTTGCGGGGACCGGCTGACCAGGTCGCGGAGCTGACCGATGCCTGGCGGGGCGCCGAGCAGGAACCTGGCGGCAGCGAACAGCAACTGCGGCTGACGCTTGCCCGGCGGCAGCGACGCGATGAAGCCGGCGACGGCGCTGTCATCGGCGACCGACTCGGCCAGCCGCTCATACGCCGGCGACCGGCCGCGCGCCTCCTGACGGGCGAACGTCCGGTAGACATCGGTGACGTCCTGGCGATGATCCATGGGGCTACTGTTGGACCCTAGGCGGTGAACATGTCCTTGCTGACCTCTCTTACCGAACTTTTCTCCATCGAGCACCCGATCGTGCTGGCGCCCATGGGCGGCTCGTCGGGCGGCGAGCTGGCCGCGGCGGTGTCCAACGGCGGCGGTCTCGGCCTCCTCGGCGGCGGCTACGGTGACCCGGCGTGGGTTGATCGCGAGCTTGCCATTGTCACCGGGCAGACCGACAGGCCCTGGGGCGTGGGATTCTTGTCCTGGGCGGTCCGCCCCGACATCGTCGAGCGGGTCCTTGAACACCGACCGCACGCGGTCATGCTGTCCTTCGGCGACCCCGCCCCGCTCGCCGCGCCGGTGAAGCGGGCGGGCGTGAAGCTGATCATCCAGGTCACCGACCTTGACGAGGCGCGCCAGGCTCTTGACGTGGGTGCCGACGTCGTCATCGCGCAGGGGGCGGAGGCGGGCGGTCACGGCGGGGGCCGGGCGACGCTGCCGTTCGTGCCCGTCGTGGTCGACCTCGCCGCGCCGGTTCCGGTGCTCGCCGCCGGCGGCATCACCGACGGCCGGGGGCTGGCGGCCGCGCTCGCGCTCGGCGCGGCCGGGGTGCTGATGGGCACCCGCTTCCTGGCGACGTTCGAGGCTCTCGCTTCCGCGGCGACGGTCAAGGCGATCCTCGCCGGCGCGGGTGAGGACACCGAGCGGAGCCGCGTTCTCGACATCGGCCGCGGCGCGGCCTGGCCGGCCCGCTATCCCGGCCGCGCGCTCCGCAACGCCTTCACCGACCAGTGGCGCGGCCGCGAAGCCGAACTCGAGCGCGACGACGCCGCGAAACGCGCGTACCGTGCCGCCCTCGAGCGGGGTGACCCGGACTTCGTGCCCGTGTGGGCGGGCGAGGGCATCGACCTGATCACCGAGGTGGCCTACGCCGCCGACCTCGTCGGCGTCCTCGCCGGGCAGGCGGAAGCGGCGCTCGTCAGGGCGGGCCGGGCGGTGCGCTGATCCAGCGCGGCGGCGGGTGACCGGTAAGCCAGGTGCCGGAAGTCAGGTCGCTGACGTCATCCTGGTGACATGAGCACCTGCCAACCGCTGAGCGCGTTCGCTAAAGGCCGTAGTAGGCGCGCAGCCCGTCCAGCTCGCCGCCGGGAATGACCGCCCGCGCGACGCGCGCGAAGTAGGCGGCGTCGTGGGTCAGCGTGTCAAGCTCGGGGATCGTCGCGGTGGCCATGTCGGCGAGCAGCGCCGGATGGGCCGCCGGGTCGTCCCACGGCTTGTCCGGCCGCAGTTCAAGGAGCTGGTCAGGACCGCCCTCCCGGGCGATCGCGGCGGCGTGCGCCCCGCCGGGATTGGCGCGTGCGGCCTCGAGTGAGTCCAGGATCTGCCGCCAGCTCATGTCGGCGTCCTGGATGCGCGAGTTCCGCAGGCTGATCGTCCGGGACAGGGTCGGGCTGACGGCGATCGGCTCGGGATTGACGGCGTTCGCGGCGGTCATCAGCTCGTCGGTGCCGTACATCGGGTAGCCGTTGATAGCCACGAGCAGGACGTCGGGCTCGGTCGTGTCGATCAGGGTGCGGTACGGGTCCTCGCCGCGGTCGCGTACCGCGACGAAGTCCCCGTGCAGCCCGGGTCGCAGCCGGCCGAGCTTGTCCGACCAGCCGAGCGCGTCGGCGGGGTTGCACGTCGCCATCGCGCACAGCTCTTGCGGTGACAGCGCGCCGCCGAGCTTCGTGCGGCTGTACAGGTCGGCGACTTTCAGCTCGCCCAGCAGGTTCTTCGACCCGGACGGCGACCAGTCGGCGCCCAGGCAAATCAGCATCCCGGCGGCCCTGGCGGCGAGGACGTCGGTGGTCGCGCCGTAGAGCCAGATATTGGAAAACGGCGACCACACCACGCTGCCGCCCCGGGTGTGCCACTCGGTGAACTGGGCCGGGCCGAGCGCGGTCGAGTGGATGCCGAGGAATTTCGGCGCGAGAACGTCATTGTCGCGCATGCCGTCGTAATCGGCGAGCAGCCGCGGATCGGTGCCCTCGCACAGGTGATATAGGAAGGCATGGCCCTCGTCGAGGTCCGCTTTGGCCGCCGCGTATTGCGCCGCGCTCGTGAAGGGCAGCACAGACTGGTTGACGGTCTTTTTCCCCGTCCCGAACGTCTCGTCCTCGATGTTCCGTACCATCCAGCCTTCGAAAACCTGCCCCACCTTCGCGCTGCCCTGGATGGCGGTCACGCCGCCCACAACCGCTTTCGTCTCGACATATTTGAGGACCGCCTTGCCGTCGGCCTGGCAAAGCGCATTGGCCGGAAGGCTGACAGACGGCTTGTAATCGGGATCGTTGGGCCATTGTTCCCGCGACGTCCATGGCACGGTGCGGTCCGGCGCGATCCACAGCGGCAGGCAGTTATAGGCGATGTGGTTGTGCGTGTCCATCAGGCCGGGGTAGACCAGCCCGTTCGTGTCCGCCCGCGCCGCCTGGTCGAAGCCGCTTGGCGGGGTGTCGGTGCGCTGCTGTACGGCCTGGATTATCCCGTTACGGTCGATGTACAAAGCGCCGTCCGCGATCTCCGCGCCGGGCGGGTCGAATGTCACCATATGTCCAGTGACGACCAGCGGCTTGTCAAGCAATTGCGCTGAATTGGAGGCTGCCTGCATTGCCGCACCATATCCGATGTAGGGTCGGGCCGTGGCACACGAGTTCGATCAGGGGCCGGTCGGCGAGCCGTTTGCATCCCTCGCCCAGGATTATCCCGGCGCGGAGACTTATCCGGCGCAGGCGTTCCGCGTTGAATGGGGTCCGATCTTCCACCGCGGGCGCCTCGATGGCAGTGCGCGAGTGCTCATCATCGGACAAGATCCCGCGGAGTTGGAAGACATCACGAGGCGGATTCTCGTTGGCACGGCCGGGCACCGGGTCCAGGGTTTTCTCGGCAAGCTCGGGATCACCCGCAGCTACGTGATGATCAATACTTTTCTTTATTCCGTCTACGGACAGCAGGGCGGCGAGGCGCACAAGGATGACGCCGCCATTGTCGCCTACCGCGACAGCTGGCTGACCGCGCTCACCGGCACGGCCGCGTTCGACGCGGTGATCGCCCTCGGGCAGCTCGCCGACGACGCCTGGGCCAAATTCAAGAGCCAGGCCAGCCCCGACGTCGCGTCATTGCCGTACGCCCACATCACGCATCCCACCCAGCCGGAGAGCAGTTCGGGCGGCGATCCGGGGAAACTCGCCGCGGCGATCAAGGCGATGCTCGCCAACTGGAACGCGGCGCTGGAACAACTCCATCCGCAGATCGCGCACCCCGACGTCCCCGGCTCGCTCGCGCTGTACGGCGAGGCCTTCGCCCATGGAGACCTGGCCGAGGTCCCCGAGGCTGACCTGCCCCCCGGCCTGCCTGACTGGATGCGGTCATCGGACGCCTGGGCGCAGCGCACCGGCAAAACGGCCGCGGACAAGCGCGCGAACATCACGATCACGATCCCAGCCGGCGCCTAGCTGTTTTCATACCCGCCCGCCCATCCCCGTCATACCCGCCCGCCCATCGCCGGATACCCGCCCGCCCATCCCCGGGCGGGGCTCTTGAGTGTGCCCCGGGGGAGGGTTCTAGTGTCGCCAGGCATGGAGCGGGAATCGCGCGACGGGCTGCTGACCGTCGGCGTCGTGGCCCGGCGCAGCGGGCTGACGGTCAAGGCGCTGCGCTATTACGACCGCGTCGGGCTGCTGCGTCCGGCGGGTGTCGGCGTGGGCACCGGATATCGCCTGTACACCGGCAGTCAGATCGCGCAGGCCCGGCTGGTCGCCCTGCTGCGATCGCTGGACCTGCCGCTTGATCAGGTTCGCGCCGCGCTGACGTCATGGCGGGACGCCGACAGCGCCGCTGTCGCCGATATCGTCCGCGAGCACCGCAAGCGGCTTGATGCCCGTCTCACGCGGTTGCGCGGCGCCCTGCACCGGATCGATCACCTACTGATGGAAGGACTCGACGCCGCCATGTCCGAAGTGAACCAGGCCGAGCAGACGGCGAGCTCGAAGAGTGCGCCGGGAACCGGCAGCGTGACTGATAGCAGGCTGCTCGCGGCCCAGCTCTTCAACGAAACCTGGCGGCTGCTTGAGCAGGAGGGACGGACCAGGCAGGACGACGACACGATGCTGCACGCGGCGCACGCGTCCCGCTATCACTGGGGTCAGGTCCCCGACGCGACACCGGCTCACCTGGCCCGCGGTGAATGGCAGATCTCCCGCGTTTACGCGGTTCTTGGCCGGCCAGAATCCGCGGTGCATCACGCCCGCCGGGTGCTTGACCTCTGCCAGGAGAACGGCATCGGGGACTGGGACCTCGCCTTCGCCTACGAGGCGCTGGCCCGCGCGCACGCGGTGGCCGGCGACGCGCTGGCGGCGCGGCAGCACACCGACCATGCGCTGGCCGCCGCCGCCGGCATCGCCGAAGATGGTGACCGCGCCCTGCTGCTCGCGGATCTGGAGACCATCCCCGGCCAGCCCCGTTACTGGTAGCCCAGGCAGGCCTCGGCGGCCTCGAACAGCGTCCACATCGCCTGCCTGACACCCGCGGCGCCGAAGTGCGGTTCCCACTGCTCGCCATGCAGCACGTCTGACACGCAGAAGGCGGCCGCGGCGGCCAGCCCGCTGAGCCTGGCCACGGTGAACAAGGCGGCGGCTTCCATTTCCACCGTGAGGATGCCCTCGTCCCGGTAGCAGGCGATCTCCTCGGCGGTCTCCCGGTATGGAGCGTCGGTCGTCCAGGTGGGTCCGCAGGCGGCGGCGGGCAGCCGCGCCCGCAGCCGCGCCGTCAGCCCGGGGTCGGGCAGCGCGAAACGCTCGGCGGGCGCGTAATGGTGCGAGGTGCCCTCATCGCGCAGCGCGGCGGTGCACACCACCAGCTCGCCGGCCGCGAGCCCGTCGCCTATCGCTCCGGCGGTGCCGACGCCGATCACCGCCTCCGTCCCGCGCGCGGCCAGCTCCTCCACGATGATGGCGGCGGCGGGCGCGCCGATGTGCAGCCGCGCGAAGCCCAGCCCTGATGACAGCGCCAGCAGCGTTCCTGCGGACGGGCTCCGAATCTCCCGGCACTCGCGGCGCTCCCGCACGTTCTGCTCGAGGCTGGCCTGCCAGGTGAGCACCATGGCCGCTGGCGTCGCGATGGCCCCCTCGCCACGCTGTGCCTGGTACTCGTGCAGCCGCCGCGCCGTCACGTACGGGCGGCCGGCGTGCTTCCCTTCCAGGTTCGGGAACGGCATGCCGCCATCATCGCGGGCCGGCCGTCCCGGTCGCGAGCCTTTTACGGCCGCGCCAGCGCCGCGGCCACCCGCGCTCATGGCAGGGCGCAACGGCCTGAAGAAAAGTGACCTGGGGCCGCAGCGGCCGGAGGGGGCCGGCGCGAAGGATGGGGTTCAACGAGATAGACCGCGAATACCGGGAGGTGAGTTCGATGACCACAGGGGCGGGCACGCCGGCCACCTCCGGCCGCCACGCGCTGCGGACGCTCGACCCGGCGGAGTGCTTCGACTTGCTGGCACCGGGCGGTGTCGGTCGTATCGGGTTCGCGAGCGAAGACGGGGTCACGATGCTGCCGGTCAACTATGCCGTCATGCGCAAGGCCATCGTGTTCCGCACCGCGCCCGACACGCTGCTCGCCGTGTACGCGAACGCGCCGGTCAGCTTCGAAGCCGACAGCTTCGACGAGGTGCTTCGTGAAGGCTGGAGCGTGCTGATCCACGGTCACGCGCACAAGGTCAGCGACGAGCATGAGGTGCGGCACATTCAGCAGTGGACCGGGCTCGAACCGTGGGCGGACGGCGCGCGCGACGTTTACGTCCGCGTCTCGCCGACCCGGATCAGTGGCCGGCGCGTCGGCTGACCTGTCGTAAAGCGATCTCATGCCTGACCGGCCGCTACGCGAGGCAGAAGCATGAGCGCGGTCTATTGGTGATGTTGGGGGTGGAGTGACCGGGTAGCAAGATCATGACCGCTGACCAGGCGGATGGGGGGAGAAAGATCATGCACGCTCGGATGAACATGCTCGCGGGGGACCCGGCCCAACTCGGCGACGCGATCAGGTACCTGCAGGGAACCGTGCGGCCTCATGTCGAGGCCCAGCACGGCAACCGCGGCCTTGCCTGTCTCGTCAACGACGACCTCGGCACCTGCGTGGTGGCGTCCTACTGGGACGGCCTCGACGCGATGACCTCGAGTGAGCAGGCCGTCCAGGTCTCGCGCAAGGAGGTCACCGAGCGACTGCAGGGCACCGTCACGGTCGAGCACTATGAGGTGCCGGTCTTCGTGCGGCGGAGCCGTCCCAAGGAGGGAGCGGGGGTGCGGGTCACCCGCCTCGACTGCGCCCCGATGGGCATCGACTCAGCTATCGAGGAACTCCGCAACACCGGCGTCCCCGCGCTGCTCGACATGCCGGGCCTGTGCAGCGCGCAGATGATGGCCGACCGTACCACCGGACGCTGCATCGTCATCACCGCCTGGGATGACATGGCGGCGCTCGCCGCCAGCCGGCAAGGCACCGCGCGGCTGCGCGCCAACGTGGCCGCGGTCACGCACATGCAGGTCCGCGGCGTGGAGGAGTACCGGCTGATCTTTTCTACCGTGCGCGACGGCGACACCCGGAGCCTGATCGAGCACGAGGTCGAGCTGTGGAACGCCAAGGACCGCGAGGGCTGGATGGCGACCATGGACCTGCACAGGCTCGACATGGAGGCCCCAGGGGGGATGAAGATGACCGGACGGGAAGCCGCCGAGATGACATGGAACATGTGGCACGAGGCGTTCCCGGACAACACGCTGCAGACGATCTCCATTCACGCCGACGACCGCGGCGGCGTGTTCGAGGGTGTCGCCACCGGCACGCACACCGGGACGCTGCGCGGGGCCGCGGGCGAGATACCCGCGACGGGCCGGACGGGGATACTGCACTTCTGCAGCATCTATGAGTTCGACGAAGGCAAGATCACCAGCACTCGCCTGTACTTCGACCAGGCGGAATTGCTCACCCAGCTAGGCGTCACTCCCGGCGGCTGACAGCCGTGCCCGGGTGAGGTGAATGGCCCCGTGCCCTCATCTGCTGAGGGCAATGGCCCCGTCACCTCGATACCGGGCAGGCGCGCCCGCGGCGCGGCACTCGCCGGCGCCGCGGGCGCGATCGCCCTGTTCCTAGACCGGCGGCCGGCCTAGCACGCCTTCTGGTTCGTGAAGTTGTAACAGAACTTCACCGGACTCCCGGTGCTAGGCGTGTAGCTGACGGCCAGTTGCCCGGCCTGGAGGGTAAGGGTCTCGCTCGGGCGGCCGCCGCCCGACGCCTCCGCGAGCGTGCTCACCGTCACCTGGCTCAGCGTGATGGTCAGGAAGTTCACCTCGGCCCCCTTGGCGTTTGTCGCGGCCGCCTGTAGTTCCACCGTGGGCAGTCGCGTGCCCGAAATCAGCTGGCTGAGCAGCGGCGGCACGGCGCGCGAGTACGGCATGGTCACCACGAACGGGCCGAACTGGGGCCCCGGGCAGTCCCCGCAGGTCTTGCCGGCAAAGTTCGTGTGGTATCCGCTGACGTCGATCCAATTCAGGTGGCCGCGGTCCTTCGACTCGCCGGGGATGTTCTTGATGAGCATGAAGATCGGGTCGCCTGGCGTGGCGGTCAGCGGCCGCGTCAGCGCGGTCAGCGCCGTGTTCGGGCCGGCCGCCGCCGCGGCGGCCACCGGGTGCGCGGCCGCGTGATGCACGGTCGCCTTGTGCGCGGCCGTCAGGTGTGCCGGCGACCCGGCGACCGCGGCCGCGGCGAACCCGGCCGCGCAGGCGCCGGCGAGCATGGCAGCAATGGCTGATCTTGGGATACGCACGATTCCCCCTAAAAATCGCGTCGCTCGATCCCGGCCTCGGCATGTCGGAGCGCCGGGACAGGTCAGCCACATTGTGCGCTTGTGCGCCGGGTGAGTACAGCTAACGCGGCGCGAATCGCCAGCTAACAGCGCTTGCCGGACGCGAAGTTGAAGCAGAACGCGACGATCGACCCGTCGGGGCCCGTGTACTTGACGGAGAGCGCGGCCGCCTGCAGCACCAGCGTCTCTTCCGGGCGCTCGCCAGAGGACGTCTCCTGGATGCCGCTAAGAAAAACGTTGTCCAGGTCGAAGGACAGGTATGTCGTCGGCGCGCCGTTGTCCGCCAGCTTGACCGCCTGGAGCGTCACCTTAGGCGTGTGCTTGCCGGAGACCAGCAGCTTGAGCAGCGGCGGGATCGCCGTCGAGTACGGCGTGGTCACCGTGAACAACCCCATGTGCGCCCGGACCCCCGGCCGGCCTGCGGGCAGCGGGGTGGCCGAGAAGCCGGTGCGATAGGAGTCCACCTGGATCCACTTCAGGTGGCCCGAGGCGGTGACCTCGCCGGAAATCCCCCCGTAGTTCATGTAGATCGGGTCGCCGGGGGTCGCTGTGGCTTGGCCCAGCGCGGCGGTCAGCGTCATGCTGCCCGCGGCGCCCGACCGGTGCGCGGCCGCCTGGTGAGTCGCGTCGGCCAGCGAGGCCGCGCCGAACCCGAGGGCGCAGGCGCCGGCGACGGCGGCGGCGAGGAATGTACGTGAGATCGGCACGGTGCCCCCAAAGAAATCGCGTTGCTTTAGCCGACCCGCCCCGGGTACCGTCCGCGGGTGGGATTCATCGAAGTAGCGCACGTCAGCCACGTGCTGCCGGATGGGCGAGTGCTGCTCGATGACGTGAGTTTCAGGATAGGAGAGGGGCTCACCGCCGCCCTGGTCGGCCCCAACGGCGCCGGCAAGACGACGCTGCTGCGAATGGTAGCAGGCGACCTCGCCCCGCAAACGGGGGTGATAACAGCAACAGGCGGCCTTGGCGTCATGCGGCAGTTCATCGGTGGCCCGGCCGCTAAGGACACGACCGTCCGCGACCTGCTGCTGTCGGTGGCCCCGCTCCGCGTCCGGCTGGCGGCGCAAGCGCTCGACGACGCCGAGCTAGCCATGATGGAGCGCGACGACGAGCCCACCCAGCTCCGGTACGCGCAGGCGCTCAGCGAGTACGGCGAGGCGGGCGGCTACCAGGCCGAGGTGCACTGGGACGAGTGCTGCGTCGCGGCCATGCGCAGGCCGTACGACGAGATCCGCTGGCGCGAGGTGAACACCCTGTCGGGCGGCCAGCAAAAGCGCCTGGTGCTTGAGTCGCTGCTGCGTGGCGCCGACACCGCGCTGCTGCTCGACGAGCCGGACAACTACCTCGACGTGCCCGGCAAGCGCTGGCTCGAGCAGCAGCTCGCCACCACGAGCAAGACGGTGCTGCTTGTCAGCCACGACCGCGAGCTGCTCAGCGCGTGCGCGCAGCGCATCGTCACCGTCGAGGACGGGCACGCGTGGGTGCACGGCGGCGGCTTCGCGACGTACGCGCAGGCGCGCGAAGACCGCATCGACCGCCTCGAGGAACTGCGCCGCCGCTGGGACGAGGAGCACGAGAAGCTGAAGGAACTCGTCCGCATGTACCGGGTCAAGGCCAGTCACAACGACGCGATGGCCTCCCGGCTGCAGGCGGCGATGACGCGGCTGGCCAAGTTCGAGGAGGCGGGCCCGCCCGAGATCCCGCCGCGCGAGCAGCGGATCCGCGTCCGCCTGAAAGGCGGCCGTACCGGCAAGCGCGCGCTCGTATGCGAGGAACTGGCGGTGGCAGGGACCACGAGGCCGTTCGGAGTGGAAATCTGGTTCGGCGACCGGATCGCGGTGCTCGGCGGGAACGGCAGCGGGAAGTCGAGTTTCCTGCGGCTGCTGGGGGGTGAGCCGCTGGCGCACACGGGCTCGGCGCGGCTCGGCGCGCGCGTGGTGCCGGGGATGTTCGCCCAGACGCACGCGCGGCCCGACCTAGACGGCCGCACCCCGGTGGAGATCTTGATGACCGAGCACGCGCTGCTTGTCAACGAGGCGATGTCCGCGCTGGCGCGGTACGAGCTGCAAGTGTGCGCGCGGCAGGCGTTCGGCACGCTGTCCGGCGGACAGCAGGCGCGGCTGCAGATCTTGCTGCTCGAACTCGGCGGCGCGACGATGCTGCTGCTCGACGAGCCGACCGACAACCTCGACCTGCCGAGCGCGGACGCGCTGCAGGCCGGGCTCGAGGCGTTCGAGGGCACGGTGCTCGCCGTCACGCACGACCGCTGGTTCGCCCGGTCTTTCGACCGCTACCTGGTCTTCGGCTCCGACGGCACGGTCAGGGAGTCTGCCGAGCCGGTGTGGGATTAATTCATTTATCCCGAACGGTCCCCAGGTTTCTCCATGCCCTAATCGTCTGTCCGCTACGCGTTGCATCGTGTTCCCCCTAGCGAGTAGCATACTCAGTATGATACTCGGTGAACGGTGACGGATGGAGGCAACCGATGAGCGTTAGGCACGCGCTGCTCGCGCTGCTCAGCGAGGGTCCGAAGTATGGTTTGCAGCTCCGTGAGGAGTTCGAGGCGCGCACCGGCGAAGTGTGGCCGCTGAACGTCGGCCAGGTCTACACGACCTTGCAGCGCCTGGAGCGCGACGGCCTGGTGGAGGCGCTCGACGGCGCCGCCAAACCCGTCGACGACGAGGGCCCGCAGAAGGCCTTCCGGATCACCGTCGCCGGGTCGGAAGAGCTCACGCAGTGGCTGCGCGACCCGCCGGAGCTGAGTTCTCCGCCCCGCGACGAGCTTGTCATGAAGGTGCTCGTCGCCGTCCGGCTGCCCAACGCCGACGTGCACGAGGTGATCCAGGTGCACCGCAGGTACGTCGTGCAGCTGATGCAGGAGTGGACCCGGCTGAAAGAAGACGAGGCCGACGTGGACTTGGCGTTCGCCCTGGTCGTCGACGCCGAACTGTTCCGGCTCGACTCGGTGATCCGCTGGCTTGACGCGGCCGAGGGCCGGCTGCGGCGCGCCGAGGCCGAGGGCTTGCCGCCGGAGCGGGCCATCCCGGTGTCGACGGCGGTCCTGCAGCGCAGGCGGCGAATCGGAGCACGGGGATGAGCGTTCTGGAGCTGCGCAGCATCTCGAAGGTCTTCGGCAGGGGCGCCGCGGAGGTGCAGGCGCTGCGCGACGTGAGCATGTCGGTCGAGGCGGGCACGATGGTCGCGGTGATGGGCCCGAGCGGGTCGGGCAAGTCCTCGCTGCTGACGATCGCGGGCACGCTCGAAGAACCCACAAGCGGGGCGGTGCTCGTCTGCGGCGCGGACACGGCGCGGCTGTCGCGCGCCGCGCGGGCGCGGCTGCGCCGCCAGACGATCGGCTACGTCTTCCAGGACTTCAACCTGCTGCCCGGGCTGACCGCCGCGGAGAACGTCTCGCTGCCGCTGGAGCTTGACGGGATGAGCGCGCGCCGCGCGCACCTGGCCGGGCTCGCCGCCCTGGAAGGGCTCGGCCTCGCCGATCACGCGGGACGCTACCCCGACCAGTTGTCCGGCGGCGAGCGGCAGCGGGTGGCGATCGCCCGCGCGGTGGTGGGGGAGCGCAGGCTGCTGCTCGCCGACGAGCCGTCGGGCGCGCTCGACTCGGCGAACGGCGAGTCGGTGATGCGGCTGGTACACGACGCGTGCAAGCGCGGCGTCGCCGCCGTCGTCGTGACGCACGACGCGCAGCTCGCGTCCTGGGCCGACCGCGTGGTGTTCCTGCGCGACGGGCGCCTCGTCGACCAGACCGTGCCGCCGGCCGGCCCCGAGTCCCTGCTTGAGCAGCCGTCATGAGGATGGTGCGCGCGTGAGCATGCTGACGCTCGACCCCGACCGCCCGGTCCGGGAGCCAGACGATCCCCGGCGGGCGGCCGCCGCGCGGCGGGCGCTGATCCGCTGGGGGCTGCGGCTGCTGCGCCGCGAATGGCGCCAGCGGATCCTGATCATCGTCCTGATCGCCGTGGCGACCGCCGCCACCCTGGCCAGCATCGCGGTCGCGTCAGCCACCCCCGGCACGCCGAACGCGGGCACCTTCGGCACCGCGGCCACGCTCATCCAGCTGCCGGGAACCACCCGCGACCTGCCCGGCGTCGTCGCGAGTATCGAGAAGGCATTCGGCACTGCCAGCGTTATCGATGACCAGCCCATAGCCACCGGCCAGACTGGGGGCGCCGACCTGCGCGCGCAGGACCCGGCCGCCCAGTACACACGGGTGCTGCTCGCGCTCGACTCAGGCCGCTACCCGACGGCGGCCGGGCAGGTCGCGGTCACCTCCGGGCTCGCCCAGCTCTACGGGCTGCGGATCGGCTCCGCCTGGCACGCCGCCGGCGAGTCCTTCACCGTCACCGGCATCGTCGAGAACCCGTCCAACCTCCTCGACGAGTTCGCCCTCGTCGCCCCGGGCAAGCTCGCCGCGCCGCGGCAGGTGCGGATCTTCGTCGGCCTCGCCATGGACTCCGCCGCCGCCGCGCGGGCAGGCGACGTCATCCCGAAAAACGCGATCGTCACCGAGCCCGTGCCCGACTACTCCCTCATCTCCCCGGCGACCATCGTGCTGATCGTCTCGGTGCTCGGCCTGGTCTTCATCGGCCTGGTCGCCTCCGCCGCGTTCACCGTCATGGCGCAGCGCAGGCAGCGCGCCCTCGGCATGCTCGCCTCGCTCGGCGCGACCGAGGCCGACGTCCGGTTCGTGCTGATCGTCGACGGCCTGATCGCCGGCGTGCTCGGCGCGGTCATCGGCGCCGCGCTCGCATTCGGCGCCTGGTTCTGGTACTACCCGCACCTGGAAACCGCCACCGCGCACCGCACCGACCCCCTCCACCTCCCCTGGGCGGCCGTGGTCATCGGCATGCTGCTCGCCGTGGCCACCTCAGTCATCGCCGCGGTGTGGCCAGGGCGCGCCGCCAGCAAGGTCCCCGTGGTGGCCGCGATATCCGGGCGGGTGACCCCGCCGCAGGTGATCGCCAGGTCGCTGCGCCCGGGCCTGCTGTTCCTTGTCGGCGGGCTGTTCGTGCTGTTCGCCTCCGGCGGCTGGGACGGCGGGGGAGGCGGGGGCCAGAACAGCCGGTTCCTCATCTTGGCCGGCATGATCGCCTGCGTGATCGCGTGCGCGCTGCTCGCCCCGTTCCTCGTGGACCGGCTCGCCAGGGTCGCCGCCCGCGCCCCGCTCGCCACCCGGCTGGCCGTGCGCGACCTGGCGCGCTACCGGTCCCGGTCCGGCGCGGCCATGGCGGCGGTCTCCTTCGCGGTCTTCCTCGCCGCCACCGCTATCATCATCGCCAGCATCCGGTTCGACGACGCGCTCGACTACACCGCCCCCAACCTGGCGGCTAACCAGCTCATCCTCTACACGCCGGGCAACGACCCGGCTCAGTACCAGTCGGGTCAGTTCACCGCGGCCGCCAAGCTGGCCGCCGCCAGGCACGAGGCGGACGCGCTCGCCGCGCAGCTGCACGCGCCCGCACCGCTCGAGCTCGACCTGCCGGTCAGCCCGAACGTGCCGACGCCGGGCCAGCCGACGCAGAACCAGTACGGCGGCCTGCTCTCGCTCGGCCACGGCGGGTTCGGCGGCATCATGTACGTGGCCACCCCGGCGCTGCTTAAGGCCTATGGCATCGGCCCGGGGGAGGTGAGCCCGGACGCCGACGTGCTCACCGCGCGCGCGATGCTGCCCTCGACGGGAAGCCTCGCGCTGGTGAGCGGCAGCTATTTCGTCGGGGACCGCAACGTCCCGTGTCCGGCCGGCATGTGCGTCCTGAACCCCGTCGTCCAAGAGATCAGCAAGCTGCCCGCGCTGAAGTCCGCGCCGAACACCGTGATCACGCTGACCGCGGTCAAGGCGCTGCACGAGACGATCGTCCCGGTCGGGTGGCTGATCGGTGCGCCGGCCGCGCTCACCCCGGTGCAGATCAACGCGGCCCGCCAGGCCGCGCTCACCCTCGGCACCACCGTGGAGACCAAGTCTGGACAGCTCAGCCTCGGGCAGATCAGCAACGGCGTCACCGTCGGCGGGATGCTCATCGCGCTCGGCGTGCTGGCCATGACCGTCGGCCTGATCCGCAGCGAGACTTCCGGCGACCTGCGCACCCTGACCGCCGCGGGCGCGGGCGCCCGCATCAGGCGGGCGCTGACTGGCGTCACCGCCGGGGTGCTCGCGCTGCTCGGCGCGGCGCTCGGCGCGGTGGCGGCCTGCCTGGCGGTGTTCGCGTTCGCGCACTCAAGCCTCACGGTGACGTTCGGCAACGTGCCCTGGTCCGACGTCGGATTGCTGGTGTTCGGCATGCCGCTGATCGCCGCCGCGGCGGGCTGGCTGCTCGGCGGGCGAGAGCCCGCGGCACTCGCCCGGCAGCCACTTGAGTAGACACGCGTCGATATCCCACTATCGCGCCTCCGGTGACGGTATCGTCTCGGGACGTGACGGAAGCACCGGCTTTCAGCGTTATGGCGGATGTCGCCATCGTGAAAGGGGAAACCCCGGCCGCGGACCGGACCTGGCTGACGTTTCCTGACGGCACCGCGCGCCGCGCGGTCGTGCACGTCATCCACGACCTGCCGCACCTGGTCGTCGAGTCCGTGTTCTGTCTCGACGACGGCCTGTGGGGGACGCTGGCCGCGGGCGGGTTCACCCACGCCGCCCGGGCGGCCACCCGGCGGCACGGGCGGATCCGGCTGGTCACCGACGCGCCGCTTGACGAGCTCGCGGCGCGGACCTGGCCGGGCCACCTCGTCTCGAAGGCCGCGGTGAACGCGGTGCTCAACCGGTGGAACGACGGGCCGGACTCGCCGTCCGGGGTGCGGGCGCGGCTGCGCTGCTACGGGCCCGAGGCGGCCGAGCTAGCCGGGCGCCTTGACGACGAGACGATTCGCGTCGCGGCCGCGGGGATACGCCGCCTGTACCGTGAGTGGAGCGCGCTGCCGGCCGGCGGCACGCTGCGGCTGACCTGGCCGCTGCACGATAGCTGGCTTCGCCCCCAGTGACCTTCCGGGTCGTGACTTTCCGGGTTAGGAGCGCCGATGAAGCGGACCGCCGTTTTAATCGTCGTCGCCGTGCTCGCGGCCGCCATCGCGGCCGGGGCGGCGCCCGTGGCGGCCACACCGGACGTCCCGGCCGTCTTCGCCGTCCCGGCGGCCCCAGCCCCCGCCGCGGCGCGGTGGGTCATCCAGCCGACGCCCAGCCGGCACGTGCCCGGCAACGAACTGTTCGGCGTGTCGTGCACGTCGCCCGCCGCCTGCACGGCGGTCGGCTATTCGGGCGCGATCTTCATCGTGCTCAACGCCCCCGATAAGCCGCGCCCGGTCACGCTCGCGCAGCGGTGGGACGGCAGGCGGTGGACGATCCAGCCGACGCCAAACCCGAGCGGCGCGTCGATCAGCGTGCTATTCGGCGTCTCCTGTGCCGCGCGGCAGGCGTGCACGGCCGTCGGCGACGCGGAAACGGGAAAGGTCGTCCGCGCCCTGGCCGAACGGTGGGACGGCAGGCGGTGGACGATCCAGCCGACGCCAAGCCCGGCCGGGGCGGTGTTCAGCACTTTGGCCGGCGTCTCGTGCCCGGCGTCGGGCGAATGTGTCGCGGTCGGCTATTCGTACCGGTCGTTGGCGGGGCCGATATTCGCGTTCACCGAACGCTGGAACGGGACGCGCTGGGCGCTCGGCGGCACGATAGCGCCGGCTGGCGCAAGCGAGACGTTCCTCAACTCGGTGTCGTGCCCGGCCACGCGCAGGTGCACGGCGGTCGGCTCATTCGACTCGGTGCCGGGGGGATTCCGCCCGCTGGCGGAGGCATGGAACGGCGTCCGGTGGCAGCGGCAGCCGATGCCCGGCACGGGCGAACTGCACGGCGTGTGGTGCCGGCCGGTATCGTGCGCCGCCGTGGGCGAGCAGCCCGCCCATCAAGGGCTTTACAACGTGGCGCTGGCGATGCGGTGGAACGGCCGGCGGTGGGCGGCGCAGCCCATGCCGGACCCGCGCGGCGCCACGCAGACATTCCTATACAGCGTCTCGTGCCCCACCGCGGCGTCCTGCACGGCCGTGGGTTTCACGGGCGGGAACCTGGGCGTGCTAGTGGCCGAACGCTGGAACGGCGTCCGCTGGATTCTGCAGGCCGCGCCGAATCCGAAAGGCTCCGAGCTGACGGTGCTCAATGGCGTCTCGTGCGGATCGCCGGCCGCGTGCGAAGGCGCCGGCGTCTACAACCTGCCCTCAGGCACTAAGACTCTCGCCGAGATTGGATGATCGTTCACCGAAATATTTCGGTGACTGTTTTCCGGCCATGCCCAGCTATTGCCGCAGCTCAGTAACCGCGCCCCCGGCCCTTGTTTTAGCTAGGCGAGTAAGGAAGTCATGAACGTTTCACGCCTGTCGGCCTTGCTGCGCTCATTAGCGTCCGTTCCTGTTGCGCAACCGGAATGGCAGGTCTTTACTGTGAAATTATCGGGACATATTCCCGAAACATTTCGAGGAGGCCTCTTCCATGAAACAATGGGTTTCGTACCCACGATCACGCCGGGCGCTGGTGGCCGGCGCGGCGGCCGCAGCCGTGGCCGTGTGCGCCTCCCTCGCCGTCAGCGGCACCGCGCATGCGACGCTGGCGCCAGGGACGCCGCTGAAGACGGGCATGGCGGCGAATGGCAACCGGTACTTCGGCAGTGACATGACCGGGAACCTGCTGTCCCAGTCGACGGTAACCCAGTTGCAGGCCCAGCAGTTCAGCATGCTCACCCCCGGCAACGAGATGAAGTGGGACACCACCGAGCCGTCCAACGGCTCGTTCAACTTCGGGCCGGGCGACCAGATCGTGCAGTACGCCCACACCAACGGCGAGCGGTACCGCGGTCTCAACCTGGTCTGGGACAGCCAGCTGCCGTCCTGGGTGACCAGCCTGCCGCTGAGCCAGGTGCAAGCCGCCATGGAGACGCACATCACCACCGAGGTCAAGCATTACGCGACGGTGACCTCGACGATGCCGCAGACGCCATACGCCTGGGACGTGGTGAACGAGCCGCTGAACTCCGACGGCACCCTCAAGCAGGACGTGTTCTTCAACGCGATGGGCAGCGGCTACATCGCCGACGCGCTGAAGACCGCGCACGCCGCGGACCCGAACGCGAAGCTGTACCTGAACGACTTCAACATCGAGGGCATGAACGCCAAGAGCAACGGCATGTTCAGCCTGGCGCAGTCGCTGCTGGCCGCGGGCGCGCCGCTGAACGGCATCGGCTTCGAGTCCCACTTCATCGAGGGCCAGGTCCCGAGCGACATGCAGGCGAACATGCAGCGGTTCGCCAACCTCGGCCTGGACGTGGCGGTCACCGAGCTTGACGACCGCTTCCAGCAACTCCCGCCGTCCTCCGCCGGCCTGCAGCAGCAGGCCACCGACTTCACCAACGTGGTCAAGGACTGCCTGGGCGTCACCCGCTGTGTCGGCGTCACCCAGTGGGCCATCGGCGACGCCGACTCCTGGATTCCCGGTGCGTTCTCCGGCCAGGGCGCCGCCACCCTGTTCGACCAGAACTACAACCCCAAGCCCGCCTTCACCGCGCTGCAGAACTTGCTCGGCGGCGGCGGGAACACCGTCACGGTGAATGCGATCGCCAACCAGTCGACGACCGTCAATACGGCCGTTTCGTTGCAGGTCACGGGGACCGACTCCGGCGGGGCGGCACTGACCTTCACCGCCGCCAACCTGCCGACGGGCCTGTCG
>Ga0126381_100000376_pt1 | contig 48228 bp, 33 predicted proteins | sample PanSoiMetPlot_28_FD_96465 | JGI IMG/M metagenome (GOLD analysis project Ga0126381, IMG submission 96465) | Tropical forest soil microbial communities from Panama - MetaG Plot_28 | ecosystem: Environmental > Terrestrial > Soil > Tropical forest > Bulk soil | place: Panama | collected 2016-02-17 | reverse complement strand
TCCCTCGTGCCTGAGCGGTTACCAACAGTATGAATTGCCGTCATACGCGGCGCCAGAGGAACGTGCGGCTGGGGAGACGCCACGCTTCGTTCGGGATAAGAAGACGATGCGGCGGGGAGTGAGGCGGCCTGGGCGGGGGTGACTACGCTTGATGAACTGCCCAGGATCGAACCGGGGGGCGCACATCGACGCAGACGTGATCGTGATCGGGGCCGGGCTCGCCGACCTGGCCGCCGCCGAGGCCGCGCAGGCGGGCCGCAAGGTCCTGCTGCTCGACCAGGAGGGCGAGCAGTCGCTCGGCGGGCAGGCCTGGTGGTCGTTCGGCGGGCTGTTCTTCGTCGACTCACCAGAGCAGCGGCGGCTGCGCATCAAGGACTCGCTCGAGCTCGCCTGGCAGGACTGGACCGGCACGGCCGACTTCGACCGCCCCGAGGACGAGCTGCCCAGACAGTGGGCCCGCGCCTACGTGGAGTTCGCCGCCACCGAAAAGCGATCCTGGCTGCGGCAGATGAGCGACCAGGTGATCCCCGTGGTCGGCTGGGCCGAGCCCGGCGGCTACCTCGCCACCGGCCACGGCAACTCAGTGCCCCGGTGGCACCGGGCCAGGGGTGGTCGAGCCGTTCGCGCGGCGGGTCCGAGCCGCGGCCGACGCCCGGCGAAACAGACGTCGCCAGGATGACCGCTGCCGCCGGGCACCTCGCCGAGACGGCGGTAGGGGCTCCTTCTCCGGTACCGTGACCAGGGTTTGGACGACGAGTCAGCCGCAGGCGAGGCCGTCCGCGACGTCGAGCGCAATGCCAGCACTGGTGCGATGATTCACGGCATGACCGCAGACATGGCCGCCCGTCCCGACGACTGTGGCTGTCACATCTGGTACGACGTCATCGAGATCGGCGAATGGTTCCACAGCCTCGATTTCACCGTGCCGCGTTGCACGTTCTCGATCTACACCTATCCCGACCCCGGTGACCCACAGGTGGTCGCGATCGACACAGTGACCTCCGACCTGATCCTCACTGACCCGGACCAGGTCACCCCCTACGACCGGCTCTACGAGCGCCTTTGGGACGCTGCGCTGCCGCCCGCCGAAAGCCTGGACCTGCTGACCAGGGCCGCCGCCAGCCTTGCCGAGGCTTGAGAGTCACTGCGGCGGTTACCCGAAGTGGATGGTTTCCGGGTTGGCGGCCTTGCCGAGATGAGGGGCGGTCTGGAATTCAGGTGTGCTCTGGAGGCTGCTGCCCGGCTCTTCAGCGATGGTGATGGTATAGGAGTGTGACTTGCCCTTCTTGATCCCGGGCGGGTCGGCGATCACGCAGGCGAACTCGCGGACGGCACGCTCCCAGGAGCAGTACGCGCGGGTCACCTTGATCCCAGGTCCGGCGAGGGTGACTCGGACCAGCTTCGCCGCGCCGATGGCGGCGGCAACGGAGGCGGGGATGGACGCGCCGGAGGCAGTGACGAGCTTGAAGTGCACGGTCACCCGCCTGGCAGCGGTCGCCACCGTGCTGCCTGGCCTGGGTGTGATGAACCCGGCGGAAAAGAAGGCCAGCGCGCCCGCGCAGTCGACGCCTATGTGGCTATTCGCGCTCGTCCCGTCCGGGCAGGTCGCGCCCCTCCATTCGCTTATCTCCAGGAAGGTGCCGAACAGGTCCGCGCCGTCCAGATTGGCCTTCGTGAAGCGTGCGCCGACAAGTTCTCCGCCCGCCAGGTCGGCACCGGACAAGTTCGCGCCGGTGAAGGTAGTGGAGTAAATCCAGGACCCTGCCATGTCCAATCCGGAAAGGTTGACGCCGTCGAGGTTGCCGTTGGTCAGATTCATGTACGGTCCGAGCAGGTAACCGGATCGCAGGACCACGCCCGCGGGGAGCGAGGCCGGGCTGCCCGTGTCGCCACCGCCGGTAAAGATGGCGAGCACGGCGCCAGCTAGGACGGTTCGCGTGAGATCAGCCTTCGAGATATATGCCCTGGCCAGGTCCGCACCCGCGAAGTTGGCGCCGGAAAGGTTCGCGCCGGTGAGGTTGACCGCTTCCATACTGGCACCGGCCAGGTCCAGGCCCGATAGATCCTGACTGGACAGGTCATCTCCCCACAGAAAGGCTTGCGGGCCAATCAGGCAACCTTTCCGGATCGTCCAGTGCTGCGGAAGTGCGGCGGGCGTCCCGGTGATCGACCGGCTATACAGTCCCGCGAGGTCGGCGCCGCTGAGGTCCGCGCCCGTGATCGTCGTCTGCCAAACCCTCGCGTCGGCCAGGTCCGCGCCGGCCAGGTCGGCGTCCGTCAGGTTGCTGCCGGTCAGATCGATGCTATTCAGGTCTGCGCCCGCCAGGTTCACGCCAGTCAGGTTCGCGTTGCGGACCTGCGCCCAGGGCCCGAAAAGGTAGCCCATCGTCAGCAGCCAGTTCGCCGGCAGCGCCTCCGGGGTGCCGGTGATACCGCCGCTGCTCACGTACGTCAGGTACGCGCCCGCCAGATCGGTGCCGCTGAGATTGGCATCGGCCAGGTCGCCGTAGACCGACGCGCCAGTGAGGTTCGCGTTGGCCAGGTTGGCGCCCCGGAAGGTCGCGCCTTCGAAGTCGATGCCGGCCAGATCGGCGGATGCAAGATCGGCGCCGTCCAAGTCGACTTCCGGCCCGGCCAGATACCCGTCGATCAGGTACGTGGGCCCATCGGGCAAGCTCGCCGGGATGCCGGTAATGCCGCCGGACCTGACACCGGTCACCAGCTGGTAGACGCCCCCCATCGCCGTGCCATTCAGGTCAGTGCCGGTGAAAATCGCATTGACGATATTCGAGTTCTTCAGCTCAGCGCTGCTCAGGTTCGTGTCCGTCAGGTTGGCGCCCTGGAGATTCGCCCAGGAAAGGTTCGCGCCGGAAAGATTGGCTCCGGACAGGTTGGCCCCGGTCAGGTTGCAGCCACTCCAGTTCACTCCCGGAGTCGGCGCCGGCGTGACGATACCGGTGCTGGCCGCGACAGCCGGGCACGTTACCGCACTCGCCAGCCCTGACCACAATGCGACGGTCCCCGCGGACACGGCTGCTGTTACGCCGATACTGAGCACGCGCCTGCACAACGAGATCATCGATACTGCTCCCGCTAGTAGTCCCTGCCGAGGGGAACGTATCTCCTAGAACCTGAATAAATCAACGCAGTACTCCCGAAACGAGAGCATCACCTCTTGTTCAGGAGTAGCGGCGAAGGATGGCCATGACGGCTCCTGTCAACGGCGCTTGAATCTTCGGATCTGGCCCACATCTCTGGACAGTTACGGCTCCCCTCGACTGCTCAGGTAGTTGACCGTGTTTGCGCGCGCTGTCAGGATCACATCCGGGTACATGTCTGTGCTGAGTTGCGGAGTCGTGTGGCCTTCTCAGGCTCGGTCGGGAGCGTGCGGTGGGTGGCAGGATGCGGGTAGGCGGCGTGATGACACTCAGGCAGCGCAGGACGGTCATAGCGGCGTCGATGGCGGCGGTCGTCGCGGCGGGGGCCTCGGTGGTCCTCACGCCAGGTACGGGCGCGGCGGCCGCGCGGGCGCTCCCCTTGACGGCGTCGGCGGTGAGGGCGACCGGGCTGTACGCGAACGCGAGCGGGCTGGTGATGGACGCGGGCGGCGCCCGTAAGTCCGGTGTGACCGTGCGGGTCCACAAGGACGGGACCGCGAACGGGAAGCGGTGGCTGCGGGAGAAGGACGGGACTATCAGGCCCGCCTACGACATCAGGCTGTGCCTCGACGTGCCGCGGGCCAGGTACCTGGTGGGCGTCGCGCTCGATGTGGCGACCTGCCGCGGCGTCAGGAGCCAGCGGTTCGCGACCTTCCGGTCCTCGGGGTCCACCCCGATGTTCTTCATCTCCCCGGTCGGCGATAGGAAGCTGTGCCTGTCGCTGTCCACTGGCTTCTTCGACGCCGGTGACGCGGTCACCTTGGACAGGTGCGGGCCGGTGCTGACCGCGCCTGGTACCGAGGTGTGGGCCGCGACCAACTTGGACGCCACGGCCGGGGAGCTCAGCTCGACGGTCGCGCTCGGCGTGGCGGGTACTACGGCTGGGTCGCCTGTGCAGGCCGTGGAACTGTTCGCTCTCCCGCTGGGCGCGCTGTGGGAGGCCGGTACCGAGAACGTGGCACAGTTCGGGCGGGAGCGTGTGCTGCGTTCGGTCGCCAACACGTCGCTGTGCCTGACCAGGGTCGGCGCCGAGGCGGCGGGGGCCGCGCTGCGCCTGGAGACCTGCGCTGGCTCCCCGGCGCAGGCGTTCATGGGCATCGAGATGGTTTACAACCTCAGCTACCCCGCGTACTACGTCACCGAGCCGGATGGGCGGTTCTGTGTCGCCATCACGTCCGGCGCCGTCATCGGGCACCACGCGGCGCTCGGGCGCTGCGTGGGCACCGTGGCCGACCTGTGGATGGCGGCGACCTGGATCACCAGTATGGACCTGACAACGCAGCAGTCGTTTCAGTATCAGGAGATCTTCACCGACGGAGATGTCTCGCCGCAGTATGCCCTGAGCCTGACCGGCCGGGGCGCGGGCGCGAAGACCGTGCTCGCGGACGATACGAAGCTGGCAACTCAGGTATGGACTGACCTGGGCCCGTCCGGGCGGGCCGGCAACCCAGACGGGTCCATGAGCCTGCGGCCGCTGTCCAACCTGGGCCTTTGCCTGACCGTGCCGGGCGGCAAGTACGCCCTGGGGCAGCAACTCGCCGCGGAGCCGTGCACCGGGAACTTGGATCAGGAGTTCTTCCGGATGTCCTCGGTTTCCTTCAACGGCACGGAGGAGCAGGAACTGGTGCCCTACGGCGATGGCGGACTCTGCCTTGGCATGCCTAAGGGCGTGAAAGCGGGTGGGGCGGTCACCCTGCTGTCGTGTAGCCGCACGCAAGCTCAGGCGTGGACCACGATGGAGGCCTGGTATCTGTGGGGTGGCGAGCCGGCCGGCGTCATCGCGTACCCGCTGGGCGTCCCGCAGAACGTAGTCACGGTTAGTTCGCTCACTGGGACGAGCGCGACGGCGGCCATCGCGCCGGTCAGCATCGGCATCACCTCACAGGCTTGGTTTCCCCGTGACGTCATCGGACGGGGCGCACGAGACGTTCCGGCTTGCGGCCCGCACGGGATGGTGCCTGGACGCGACCTCCACCGCGGTGACCGCGCAGGCATGCAACGGCGGCACAAGCCAGGAGTTCACCTTCAGTTCGGAACTCGGCGGGGACGGCATCTGGTATCTCCAGCTCAAGGCCGCCGCGGCGCCTGGGTCCTGCGTGTCCGCGGGCACGGGGTCGGGCACGGTCCCGGTGACGCTCACCTCGTGCGCGGCCGGGGTTTCCACCCAGATGTGGTACGTGTATCCCGCGTTCAGGTGACGGCTGTCGCTCTTCCAGGAGTTGTCGCGCTTCCCGTAGCCCCAGCTTGGAAGCTCGGGCGCTGCGCCTAAGGGCTGATCTGCGCGAACGTCGTTTCCCGGTTATTGGCACCGAGGTGTCCGACGCCAACACGCTGGCTATGACGGCTTAATTTGGGATCGCGGCGACCGGCGTGCTGAAGGCGGACGCGATCGCCACGACGGAGATCGTCTGCACCGGCGACTGCTCCTCGTCCGGGCCGTGGACCAAGCTGCGGCTATCGCAAGGCACCATCTACTCGCACACGTTCTCGATCTCCTCACCAGGCACCGCGACCAACATCACGCACCAGACTCCGCTGATCACGTTCGCGCATCCGATCACGGAGAACGTGGCGCCGGTCGCGCTGAAGAACCTAGGGCCGGCCCGGTGCGACAGCATCGCGGTCAAGGGGAGCAGCGGCTGCGCGTTCAGCGACGTAGCGGCCGAGTACTTCGTCTACCTCACCGGCCACAACGAGGACAAGGTCGCAGCCAACGTCAACCGTGGAGAGCGCAGCAAGCCGGCCCATTTCGGCTGGCTGGGACATGGATCGCCGCTGACCAGGGCGACCAGCTCATCGGTGGCCGCGGCGAACCGCCGGAAGGCCTGCGGCAGGAAGAACTTCAAGCCGTTGACCTGTGATGAGTACCCGTTCGCCGCGACGTTCCAGGGCGCTAAGTTCTTCCCCGCCGACAACGTGACAGCCGGGGTCCCGGTAGCCAGAACTCGGCGGAAGGCGCGTTCCGGGTGGCCATGTACCGGTCGGAGCGGCTGCTCAATGATGACCCGTACTGGGTTTTCGTCAAGCCGTAGGCTGATGCCCATGCCACCGATCACTGCCCGGCTGAGCGTCCAGGACGGCCAGTACTGGATCACCGACATGGACCCGGCAAGCTGACCGAAAATCTCTGCCTTGTCGTCGGGGTCTGCGTCTTGCGGGACCAGGGCGATGTCGGCGAGCTCAGCCGGTCCTGCGTCGGCGTACGCCCCGGTGCCGGCGATTAGGGGAGCAGAAACCCACGACTGCACTGCAGGCTGGGGCGGCGTGTAGGTGGTGGCGTGTAAGCGAACTCATCCCCTGTGGACCACTGCGTGGTCCACAGGGACGAGGGATCCGGCTCAGCAGCTGATCGACGTGCCGGTGGCCCTGATCGCGTCCGCACCGACCTCGGCCGGGTAGACGTCCCCGCCGTCGTCGGCGAGCGTGATCGTCACTTTGCCGTCGGCGGTGCACACCGCACCGAACAGTGCCCACTGGTTGGTGTAGTTGTTCTGGTTGACGTAGCCGTCATTGCACACGCTGGAACCGGTCGAAGAATCGATGTTGCAGTACCGGTAGTGGGCGTTGCTCGCGTCGGAGTGAGCGTTGGGGATGTACGCGTACAGGTCATAAACGTTGCCTGTCCCGAGACCGGACAGTTCGTAGGTTGCCGCGGAGTCCGTGACGGTGCCGTTTGCGTAAGTCCAGATCTCCTGGCCCTGCAGGCCAACACCACCCCCGCTGAACCAGGCGTTGGCGATGGTGAACGTACCGGCGCAGCTGTCCGGTCCGGTGATGGTGGTACCGCCGTAGTCCACGCAGGGCGGCGGGGCCGAGACGGTGGAGGTCGTGAACTTCTCCCACGGGCCGATGCTGGCGGCGCGAGCGCGCAGTTCAGCGTAATTGCCGCCGGTGTATCCGAACTCGGCCGAAACGTAGAGACCGTTGGCGTTCGAGTAGAGAGAGTAGGTGCCGTCGGCGTTGCTGACGAGGTGGAACTCCTCCCATGGCCCGATCACTGACGACCTCGCCCGCAGTTCGCCCTGGTCGGTCTCCGTGTATCCGAGCTCGGCCGAGACGAACCTGCCGTTGGAGTCCGATCGCAGGGCGATCAGGTCTGCGCCCAGCCGGTATTCGGTCCAGCTCTCCCACAGCCCCTGTGTCGTCGCACGCGCCCGCAGCATCGCATAGCTGCCGCCGGTGTAGCCCATCTCGCTCGAGACGTAGTCGCCGTTGCCATAGCCTGGCGCCGACCGGAACGTGAGGGTGACCGGCTGGTTGAGACCGCGCACGCCGGACCAGCCGGCGTAGTTGTTCAGCGTGTTGTTGAAGTAGTCGTTGGGCAGGCTATTCGCACCGTCCGGAAGGTTGGCTAGCGAAGCGTCGTAGGACTTGTAGATCATGACGGCGACCGTCAGGCAGTTGTGGTTCAGGAGGTTGTAGCCGATCCCGTTCTGCTGGGTGGCCGTGTTGCCGGCCGCTGTGGGATTGCTGTCCGGAGTGCCAGTACAGCGGTAGGCCGTGTACTTCCCTCCCCCGCCGTAGTTCAGGAAAGTGCTGTACATATCCGCGAAAGACCCGGAGCCGGTCCATGGCCTAGTGGAGCCGCTGGACAGCGCCCCGTACGAGCCCCACTCCCACAGCACGGAGCCGTCAGATGTGGTCTGCCCGGGAATCTCGAACCCCCAGGCGTCGTGGCCGATGAGCCCAACGAAGTCAAGGACGTTCGGCGCGCTGAACATGCATACCTCGCCAGGCGTCACCGTGGTCGTGGCAGGTGCAGCGCCCGCCTGCGTCAGGGTAACCGCGCCCGCCATCGTGGCCGCATGCGCCGTCGACGTCACCGCGGTCAGGGCCGCGAACACGGTCAGTGCCAGTATCCGCCTAGATCTGATCATTAATGAGAGCTCACTCCTTTGAAGTCGTTATTCCGTACCCGGGCTGGCTCGGCTAGGTAGGGACATGCGATGGATAGGACCTGTCTCCAGCCATGCGCTGGACTGTCGCCGAGCCGTTCCCCGCGCTCGACATTGCCATGACAACTGCGCTTTGCCACTGGCCCGAAAGTGGAATATCCGAAGGAGAGCCCTTTGCGGTGAGTTCGCTCGGGGCCGGCGGCGCCGCGTGCCACGGACGACCGTTTCAACCGCCTGCGAGATTGGCCGCCACCGCAGTGGTGGCGGACCGCGCTGACCGGGGTGGCAGCCAGCGCGGTCAGGGGTGGTGCCCGGAGATACTGTTACGTGTTAACCGAGACTCCCATGTCACCGGAGAGCACGCTGATCGGCGTGAACACCGCAAAGACACTGCCATCCGGATACAAGACGTTCGCATGGGTTATGCCCTGTGCGTTGACGGTCCCGCTTCCTGCAAGCGAGAACCATGGACCGCCGCTGTCACCCTGAATCGGCAGGTTGCCGGTCAGCGATGCGGCAAGGGCCACATCGTTCCAGCGATCGCCGGGGATGGTTGCACCGGTCGCCTTGACCACCATCTGGCAGATAACGCCGCCGAAGGCCCCCGATTCGCACAGGTTGTCGTTCACCGAGGTCCACAGTTGCCCGACGACCTGCTTTGTGAAGTAGCTGCCGCCGGCGTAAATCCCGCGGCCGTCATAGTAACGGTTACCTGTGCTTGTGGGGATGAGCGCGCCGTCATGCGGGCCCGGCACATCGGTGATGTAACCCACGCTGGCGGTGTTGTTACCGTTTATGAAGTGCACTCCGTTCTCAAAGCCGTTCGGGGTTTCCGCGCAGTGCGCCGCGGTCATCATGAATTCATTCCCAGCGGAGTCGTGCACCCCGAATCCTCCTGTGCAGTCCACGTACGGGCTGATGATCACGTCGCCGCCCCAGAAGCCGGGCGGCAGATCGTAGCACCTGGATCCGGGCCCCAGGGTATTGCTGGGATCCGGAATGCAGCTGGCCAGCAGATTTACCCTGGGGCTTGCCGCTGTGACTACCGGAATTCCAAGCCTGGCCCGGATCAGCGATGCCGCGGCGTGCATTCCGGAGGCACGCACGTAGAGCTGCAGGCCGCTCCCGCTGGTCAGCGGATACCCGCCGCTCACCGCCGGGTCGAGTCGCATGGCCCGGGTGATGGCGTGCTCGAGCACAGCGAAGCTGTACGCTGCTGGGACGACCCGGATACTGATCTTCCCGTCAATTCGGTTCACCAGGCGCGTGATGGCCGCGGGGACGGCACCGTGCCAGCGGACAATCAGCAGGTGGCTGGCCGGGTGCACCTCGGTGTTGAAGAAACCGTCGTTAGCTGCGCCTAGTTTCGCGGCCGCCTGCTCGATCCTGGTGGCCGCCTCATCCAGCGGGACCTGCGCGAGCAGCAGTTCGTAGCTGCGCTGATTCACCTCTTGCGGTGGCACCGGTGCTGCTCCCGCATGACCGTACGTCTCCTGGTACGCCGGCGCGTGATTTCGAGGCGCGGCACCCGTTACCTGGTGCGGGCTGCCGAAACAGCTAGGCCAGGGTGCGCACGGACTCGCATTGGATGAACTGACACCACCCAGGGTGATAAGCGAGCCGAGCATTATCGCGCATGTGCCGAGTCGCATGAACGGCCGCCGCCACCATCTATGCCCTGCACCGCCGAAACGATTTCCGGTCCCCTTCATTGTCTGCCTCCCGTTTTGCTTGCGGAATGTGGGGGAAGTAATCACGGCTTGGTGAAGCCGCGCGGAGCCAGCTCTGCGTCCATGTCCAGTGCCCATGGTCATCTCCGCGCGCCTGTCCGCGTGCTCAACACTGCCGTGAAATTGGCTTCCGATATATGGCCCGAAAGTGGAATACTTGTGTCGAGCGGGACGCGCCGACGGGGGTGTTGGCGTAACCGCCATGCTGATCTAAGGACATCCCCCGATGCAGCCATCCTCCGGTGGGCCTCTGACCTCAGCTGACTACGAGCGGGTCCTGGGCGTGCTCGGCGAGTGCGGCAGGACTAGGTCCCTGCGGGCGTTCCGCGAGACGTTAATCGAATCGCTTGCCTCGCACTTGGGATACCGGCACGCGAGCCTGCTTCTCGGCCCCACCCGCAACCTCATCTTCCAAGACGGCGGTGCACTCACCCTCGGCCGGCCCGGCCGGATGGTGCCGTCCTACATCGAGCATTACCACCGCTGGGATCCGCTGCAGCAACTGGTCGCCCGGCGCGGCGTACCGCCCGCGGGCCGCACCCTCGTGCTCGACCAGACGCTGCCATATCTGACTGCCGAGAACCGGATGTTCCTCGACCAGCACCTTTACAAGGGCGGATTCCACGCGGTGCTGTGCACCGAAGTCGCGGGCGACGCCGTGCACATCGGGATGTGCCTGTTCCACGAGCAGGAAAGCGCGTTCGGCCGGCGGGACATCGCCGTCGTACAGCGACTCGGACCGCTGCTCACCCGGCAGGCCGAGCTCGTCACGCAGCTGCCGCAGCCGCCCGAGTGGACCGCCCGGCTCACCCGGCGGGAGGCCGAGGTAGCGCGCCTGGTCGGACACGGATGCACCAACCAGGAGATATCAGCAAAGCTTTACATCACCATCGACACGGTGAAGAAGCACGTCAAGGCGTCATGCCTCAAGGCAAACGCGGCAAATCGTGCGGCCCTGGCCGCCAAGATGGCCGCGGTAGCCCCGGGACTTCACCCGGGATAAGCGACGCCATTCTAGATGTCAAAACCCCCTCCAGTACATCGGCTTGGCGTCCAACAGCCCCAAGTGGTCCGAGGAAGATGAGGTGGTCGCTATGCACTGAGGCTGGAGCTGGGTGCGCCCTGTGCGGCCTGGGTGCTGCCTGGTTAGTTCGGAGGAATGGTTGCGGTGGTCGCGAGGTTGCCGCGCATGCGTTCCAGCGTGGTGGTGAGGGCGCTGACCTCGCTGGGGCTGAAGCCGGTGAAGAGTTGCCTGGTAACGCGGCCGAACACTGGCGCGAGCCGAGGCACTAGCGCCTGTCCGTCCGGCGTCAGCGTGATCAGGACTGAGCGGCGGTCCTGCGGGTTCGGGTGCCGTTCGATCAGGTGCTTGGCTTCGAGGCGGTCAGCCAGCTTGGTCATGCCGGCGGTGTCGGTGCCTAGCAGGCTCATGAGCTGGCTGGGGCTGTACTGCTGCCGGCTGGCGTGCAGCAGCAGCGCCGCTTGCTGCGCGGTGACGCCGAGCGGGGCGAGCTGGCGGTCCATTGCCGTCGCGAGGTCACGGGCGACCTGGTGCAGGAGCGAGCCGGCACCGAGGATCAAGGCGGGCGTCATCAGGCAAATATACCAGTCTGGACATTTACTGTCGCGACAGCTAACCTGCTGATTATGAGCCTGCGCGTGGTGATCATCGGAGGAGGGATCGGCGGGCTGTGCCTGGCCCAGGGCCTGCGCAAGGACGGGATCGGTGCCACCGTCTATGAACGTGATGAATCTGCCGGATTCCGGCAGCAGGGCTACCGGGTCAGCCTCAAGGGCGCCGGCGCGGGCGCGCTGCGGGAATGCCTGCCCGGGGAGCTGTTCGCCCTGGCTGCGGCGACCTCGATCCGGGCGGCAACCCGGATGGTATTCATGGACGAGCAGCTGCACCCGAAATTCGAGCGGCCGCTGCACCATGACCCGCCCGGGCCCGGCGGGTTCGGCGTCAACCGGCTGACCCTGCGCGAGATTCTGCTGGCCGGGCTAGACGTCCGCTTCGGCAAGACCTTCACGCACTATTCACCCACTCCAGACGGGCGGGTGGCCGCGCACTTCGCCGACGGCAGCTCGGCGGCGGGCGACCTGCTGGTGGGGGCGGACGGCACCGGGTCGGCGGTGCGCCGGCAACTGCTCCCGGACGCTGTCATCGATGAGCTGGGATGGGCGGTCTATGGCCGGACACCGTTCGCCGACTGGGTCCCCGGTGTGCTTGTCGACACCTTCAACCGGGTCACCGGCCCCGGCGGGACCGGTATGTCGGTCGCCACCTGCCGCGCCCTCGAACCGGCGGCTTCCGCCGCTGCGCGGCTTGCGCCATCGGTGCGTCTCACCGACATACCCGGGTATTTCTCCTGGATGCTGCCGCTTGACGATCGCCGGCTGTGCCCGGCGGACGCGACCGCGCTGCACCGCGAAGCGACCCGCCTGACGGAAGGCTGGCACCCCGCCGTGCGCCGGCTCATCGCCGAAGCCGACGTGCCCGCCACCTTCGCCGTGTGCATCACCTCGGCCCAGCCCGTGGCGCCCTGGCCGGTGCCGAACGTGACCCTGCTCGGCGACGCGGTCCACACCATGTCCCCCGGCCGAGGTGACGGCGCCAACATCGCGCTGAAGGACGCCCAGGTGCTCGTCCGCGCCCTGCGGCGGCTGGCATCGGGAACAGCCTCGCTGGCATCGGCGACCGGCGACTACCAGGCCGAAATGCTCCAGTATGGCTTCCAGGCAGTCGCCGACTCCCGCGACAACCCGTTCATGAGGATGGCTCGCCGCTAGGAAGAGTGGGTCCGCCGCTTAGATGTTGAGGCATAGCTAGTAGGCGACAACCGGCCGGAAGCTGTCATGGGACACGGAAAGCCACCGCCCGTTCCGATGAAAAAGGCTTTTCTACCGAACGGGCGGTGGCAGTACATGGTGATCAGGGTCAGAGCGGGCGGACGTGCTCGGCCCGCGGGCCCATCTGGCCCTGCCTGATGTCAAACTCGACCCCTCCCCACGGACGCTGGAGGCGGCGAGCAGCATCGCATCGTTGACACGCGTCATGGCTCACCCTTTGCTCGTTGTCCCGTCCGGGATGCCGGGCGGGAGGGTGGTGTAATGCCAGAGCCGTTCGGCGCGATGCTCATGCGAGGGCCGCGCCGCTGGTCATCCGCCTGCGGGCGTTGATCGCCATCAAGATGGCGCCGCCCTTGATCGCGCCGTTCGCCGCAAGAGCCACATATCCGCCGAAGGCGACGGCGGTGGCCATGTTACCGCCAGGCCGGGCGATGAACAGCGCGATCACCACTGTGATCGTCACCAGGAACGCGAAACCGATGACGACGCTCACGGCGGGTCCGCGCAGCGGCCTGCCGGTCAGGGCGCCCAGCGCAAGCCCGGCGCCGACCAGGAACAGCAGGAGTGTCTCGGCAATAACAAACCAGTACCCGCCCCAGCCCGAGAGGGTTCCGCCGTCTGCGCCGGCATCCCGGTACCAGGGAAGAAACATCGCCACGAGCAGCAGGAGCGTCCCGGCAGCTGCGGAAAGCCCGGCGAGATTGTCGCGGCTGGACCGCGCCCGCCTGACCGTGACTGGTCCGGCACCCTGGAATCGTGTGAGGAGATTTGTGAGCATGGAAATGACTCCCTTCAGGTTGGTTGATAGTCCGTGCGGCATCCGGGCCTGCCTGCTATGAGCCCAGCATGCCTTTGGGGTCGTGTACGGCGCGGCCGCCGATGATGGTGAACGTGGGGATAAGCTCAGCCAGGTCGTCGGGATCGGCGTCCAGCGGATCCAGGCGGTAGCCGACCAGGTCGGCCAGCTTGCCCGGGGTGATGCTGCCCAGCCGGTCCGCCTCGCCGTTCAGTTCCGCGGTGCCCATGGTGTACAGCCGCAGCGCGGTGGTCACGTCGATCGCGTGCTTGGGGCCTTGAATGCCGGCCGCCTTGGTGCCCCTGGTGACCATCCCCCACACGTTGGTCATCGGGTTGAAGGGCCGCACGATGTCGCTCCCTGCGGCCAGGCTCGCGCCGAGGGCGAGCCACTCGTCCAGCGGGTTGACTCGGGCGGTGCGGTCCGGGCCCCACGTGCGCAGCATCTCGCTGCCCATGTTCCACAGGAGCGCGTGCTGGACGGTGATGCCGAAGCCGCCCCGTACCGCGCGCTCGCGCTGGGCGGCATCGGCCAGCAGGGCGTGCTCGATGGTCAGCGTCCACGGCGGCAGTGGCCCGGTCTGCGCGATCACCGCCTCGTACACGTCTAGCAGCGTCCGCACGGCCCGGTCGCCGACGGCGTGGGTGCCTATCTTCCAGCCGCGCCGGGCCGCCTCGGTGCATACCCTGGTCAGCTCCGCGGGGTCCCAGTTGAGGTGGCCGAAGTTGGCCGGGTCGTCGGCGTATGGTTCCTCCAGCGCGGCGCCTTCCACGCCGCCATCCAGCACCATCTTCAGGCCCCAGATCCGCAGCCAGTCATCGCCGAGGCCGCTGCGTGCGCCGAGCCCGCTGATCAGCGCGATGGCCTGGTCGGTGGTCTGCTCGCTGCCCACCCGCATCATCGGCCGGACCCGCACGCTCAGGAGGTTCCTCGCTCGCGCCTCCTGGTAGGCGAGAAGGTCGTCGGGAGTGGTCATCGCCTCGCGGATGGTGCCCACCCCAAGCGCTGCGTAGGCGGCCGAGCCGATGCCAAGCGCGGCGGCCAGTTCCGCCGGGCCGGGCCCCGGCGCGAACGCAGCTACCTGGTACACCGCTCCGCCCTCCAGCACCCCATCCCGGCTGCCGTCGGCCAGCCGCCCGATCCTGCCGCCCGGCGGATCGGGCGCGTCCACCCCGATGCCCGCCGTTTGCAGCGCGGCCGAATTGACCACCGCCAGGTGCCCGCCGCGCCGCGCCAGCACCGGATGACCGGGTGCCGCCGCGTCCAGCTCGGCCAGGGTGGGCAGCCGGTTCTCGGACAGGTTGGACTCATGCCAGCCGATCGAGGTCAGAATCCACTTCCCCGGTGCTGCGGCCCGGGCCGCAGCGGCGACCATGCCGGTGAACTCCGTCACCGACCGGGCCTTATCGACCGGGACCAGCAGAGTGTTGCGGCTGGCCTCGATTAGATGCTCATGCGAGTCGGCGAATGCCGGCACTACCGTGAGACCGCCGGCATCGACTACCGCGGTGTCGGCGCCGACCAGGTCATCTAGCCCGTCCAGTTCCGCCGACACCGCGACGATCTGCGGCCCGCGCAGGCCCACGCAGCGATAGGTCTCGCCGGTCATCGAATGCACCGTTTCGGCCTTGATCAGGTAGTCAAGCCGCAGTGGCTCGGCAGGTTCACGTTTCATGCGCCATGCCCTCCTAGGCGAGGTCCATGACAGCAGCGTGGTCCGGCCTGGGGCCAGAAACACCGTGCAGTTGACGGGAATAGTTGTCAGATGTGCGTGATCTCGTGCCGCATGACCACAGTGGCAAGTTCGACGCGAGAGGTAACGCCGAGCTTGCCGAGCATGCTGGAGACGTGCCCTTGAACGGTGCGGCGCGACAGGTACAGGCGGGCGGCGACGGCCGGGTTTGACAATCCTTCGGCGACCAGGCCAGCCACGACACGTTCAGCCTCGGTAAGGGAGTCCCAGCCGGTCTTCGGGCGGCGCCTGGGGCCCCGGACGCCGCGGTGGAAACCAAGGGCCCGCAGCAGGGTCTCCGCTCGTCCCGCGTCCCAGTGCGCCTCCATGAGCTCGTACCCGGCCAGAGCGCCGACGATCGCATCCCGGGCCTTGGGCACCAGTCCCGCTCCGGCCAGCAGCGGCGCGGCTTGTTCACGAGCCTGTGCGGCGAACAGCGGCCTACCGGCGCCCTGGTATTCGTCGGCGACCTGGATGAGCCCGGCCGCATCCCGGTTGGCCAGGGCCTGCGCATGCCGCGCGGAGCGGCAAAGAGCCGGAGCGGAACGCTTCGAAGCGTAGCTGTCGATGCTGCGGCAGATCGGCTGCACGGCAGCCGGATCTTCGGCGGCGAGGGTGAAGGCCACCAGGTCGGGCACGAGATAATGGTGCAGGTACCGCAGATGGTCTCGGTCGATGTCCTCGCTCCACATCGAGCGGAGCATCGTGGCCGCCTCGGCGGTGCGGCCTTCGGCCTGGGCGGCCAGCGCGAGGGCCCACGTCGGCACGTTAGCCGACTGGCGGCCGGGCGACTCCGGCGGTGGCGGGACCTTCAGGAACGGCAGCAGGCTGGCCAGCGCGGCTCGGTCTCGCCGATGGACCGCGATCAGGGCGGCCACACCACGCAGGTGACGACCCATAGCAAACGGGTCCGGCAGGTCCAGTCCGGCCTGGATCTCGCCCAGCGCCTCGTCCCAGCGTCCTTGCGTGAACCGCAGCCGAGCCACGCAGTAGTACCGCCAGGCCAGATAATCAGTGCCGACCCCACGCTCGGCGAACCGCAGAGCGTCCTCAAAGGCCTTTTCCGCCTCGGAGTCCCGGTCCAGCTCAGCCAGGCAGACGCCGCGTTGCAGATGGGGGGCGAGCTGAGCCCCGGCTCGTGCGCTTAGCGCCTCGGTGGCGGTGACCGACGCGTCCGCGTAGCTGAGGGCCTCATCTATCCAGCCATCCCAGGTCCGTGCCCCCGACGCGGCCTGCGTGCCGTGAGCCAGCGCCATGGTGTCGCCGCTGGCCTGGGCGGCGGCGATACTTTCCTGCCAGGCGGTGGCGGCGTCGGCGGCCTGGCTGAGGGTGATGTAGGAGCGGGCGGCCAGCCCATGGAAGCGGGCCTGCTCAGCGACCGTAAGCCGACCTGTGGCCAGCGCGATGCCGATCTCCTCAACGGTCCGGTTCACGGCGCCCTGGCTTGCGCACGCGTTGGCCAGCGTCCACCGCAGCGCCGCCTCGGTCCCCGAGCCGCCGGGTCCACTGAGCGCAGACCGGGCGACCTGCTCAGCCTGCCTGGGCTTTCCTGTGCGCAGCAGGCTTGCGGCCAGACCAGCGCGCAGCAAATCGGCGATCTCAGGCGGCGGAGTCAACGTGTCCAGGACCTGGCCGAGCAGCTCAGCCGCCAGGACGGGGGTACGGGTGGCCAGGTCCTCGGCCGCACCGGCGAGCCACGGCAGCAGCGGGCCGGCTGCCGGTCCAGCAGCGAGCATGTGCTCGGCTACCCGAGGCGGGGAGGCCCGTGTAGCCAATGTCTGGGCGATCTGAAAGTGCAGCGCTTGGCGCGCCGAGACCGGCAGATCGTCGTCCAGAGCGGTACGGATCAAAGGGTGCCGGAAAGCCAGCAGATCCGCGTGCGCGGTCAGCATATCGGCCGCAGTCGCTTCCCGGACCGGGCCGAGCAGATCTGTGGCCGGCCGATCCAGGACGGCCGCCACATCGGCAACGCTGAATTCAGCACCAAGCAGCGCCGCGACTTGCAGCAGCTCACGCGTTTGCCCCGACAGGAACGCCAGCCGCCGCGCGATCGCCATGCCCAGCGTGGCTGACATCAAGCGCAGATTCGGATCGGGCTCGACCTCGACCACCTCGTCGCCGGTCCGCAACCGCATCTCGCGCGCCAGCCCGCCCACCAGTTCGCTGATGTAGAGAGGGTTCCCCGCCGCGCTGCTGACCAGACCGCGCAGAACCGGACCTGGTACGCCACCGGCCAGGTCAGTTACGAGTTGATCCACCGCCGGGTCTGGCAACGGGCCCAACATGATCTGCACGGCGCCGTGACCGCGCCAGCTCTGGGTCAAAGCATCCACGTCCGGCCGGCTCGCGCCGCTACGCAGCGTGACGGCCAGGAGGAGCGGCAACTGCCTGGCCACCCGTCCGAGCCGGTGAAGCAGCAGGACCGATGCCGGATCGGCCCAGTGCACATCGTCGACGGCCATAGCGACGGGGCAAGCAGCGCACCACTCCTCGATCAGCGCCGTGAGCGATTCCACGACCGTGTACTCCGCGGAGCCCCCCCGTATCAGCGCCAGAACGTCCGCGACCTGACGGTGGCTGATCTCCAGCGGCCCCAGGCAGGAGTGCACCGTCGCGAACGGCAGGCGGTGGTCGAACTCGTCCGCCGTGCCCGACAGCGTCCGGGGAAACTTTTCGGCAGCGGCGCCAAGCACCGTCCGCAGCAGCAGTGTCTTGCCGATACCTGGTTCGCCCTCGATCAAGATCAGCTGACCCTGGCCCGCAGCCGTCTGGATGGCCAGGCCAGCGAGTTCGGTCAGCTCTTTGTCCCGGCCCACCACGGCATGCTCAGATGTGCTCCGGCCGTAGCCGGTTCTGCCCATAGCGGCAGTCTCGCCGCCGCGGCGGCACCGCGCAATAAGTAGCACAGAATAGCGGGTTGCCCGCACGCTAGGTGATGGCCGGGAGGCCCTGCTCGCGCCCAACTGGTGCCCTCAGGTGGGGTCCAGCACGGCCTCTTGTGCGGCACAGGTACTCAGCGCGTGAGGCGATGGCCGAGCGCGGCTGATGGGTGAGCTGACCGATCAGGCGGAGGTTTTCGCGGCCGGTTATGTTCTCATCGACAGCGGCGTACTGTCCGGCCAGGCCGATGACGGCCCGCACGTTCTTGGCCTGGCGTACGACGTCGAGGCCGCACCTCCCGCCAGACCTGGACCGAGGGCGCGCTCGACGACGGCCAGGGCGCGGAGTTCGGCGTCGATCAGTCGCGCGTCGGCGTCTCGGAGCTCGGCGGCCGTGACCGGCCCCGAAGGGACGGGGGTGAGGTGACCGGGCCGGGCGCTTGAGTCTGGCATGCGTCTATTCTCCCACTTCAGGGCGTTTTGCTGCGCGGCGACTAATGCATGACCACGAAATCCGCGCTACCGGATCCTGCACGAGAGCAAAACCGTCCCAGGGGGCATCGCTGCCCCCGGGACGTTACTTCTACGCGGCTGCGGTCAGGCGAGCACGCTGCGGTAACTAACGGTAACTAGCAGCCCGACGTACGCCAGCCGCTCCAGCCTGAGTTTTGCGTACCACCGCGGAAATCGCAGTGAGTGATCCCGCTTGAGTCCTGCATGGCAATCTCCACTTGCCACCCGTTCTGGAACACGACCTGCACGGAGCTGTACGCGGAGCCGCCCATCGCTTGCGTGAACCAGGTGCCACCCCCATTTTGCCCATTGTTCCAGGCCGTCCAGACCGCATGGGACGTGCCGACGGCGAAATCCTCTTCGGTGCCATTCGGGAAGCCCACCGAGTTGTCACCGTATTCGCAGATGATGTTGCCGAGGAAGTAGCCGTTGGGCGACCACCAGAAGCAGACGGATAGTGCCCGGAGCGGGGTCGCGCGCGCCGAGGGGCTCGCCAGCGCCGGCGAGGCGGTGAGCGCTACCATCGCGACGGCTGCCGCAGCCAGGGCTGATACCCGGCGCGTCATACTCTTTTTCATCGAGGTGAGGTTCCTTCCCGGGAACTTAATCCCGATAGCTACTATTCTGCCCTTTTTCATGCTCATTGCCCTCCTTAAGGATTCCGGTGAGCGCGGCCCGGGACCGCCTGTCCGCTGTCCCGCGACCATGCTGACTCCGGGGCGGGGCATCCGAGGGGCACCGGCGGGGCATCCGGGTGGCAGGTGCGTGGCATCTGCGGGACACGGGGCGGTTAGCCGGCGTAAAAGCCGCCAGGGCGGGTCGGTGCCGGCCTGGGTAATGGCGGCCGGGCTCGCGTCGCCGGCCAGGTAGGCGACCAGGAAGGCGTCGGTCACCCGCTCGACCGCCGGCAGCCATGGGCTGCCAGATTCCAAGGGTTTCCGCATCAGCGCATAGCGGCGGTTCGCAGTCACTGCTAGTGCCGCGTCAGGCAACGTTTGCCCGGGCGATACTCCGGCGGGAGATCGTCGTCTCTAGCCCGGATCGGCGGTCAGGCTGGCGCGGTCAGGGGTTGAGCGCCGCTTGGAGTATGTCGCGTGCCGACTGGTCGAAGGCGACGAGCCGGACCTGCTCGACGGTGGTGGGCGTTGATCTGATGGTTTGCACGGCGATCGTGGCGGCCTGGTCCGGCGGGAACCCGTAGATGCCGGTGGCGATGGCGGGAAATGCGACGCTGCGGGCGCCGAGCGTGTCGGCGACCTGCAGGCTGCGCCGGTAGCAGGAGGCGAGGATGTCTGCCTCGCCGTAGCTGCCGCCTTCCCAGACTGGCCCGACGGTGTGGATGACATGGCGCACCGGCGGGTCCGGGTCAAAGGCGGGCGTGGCCATCGCGTCGCCCGCATCGCGGGGGCCGATCGCCGCGCCGGCCTCGGCCAGCCGCGGCCCGGCGGCCCGGTGGATCGCCCCGTCCACTCCGCCGCCGCCCAGCAGGGACTCATTGGCGGCGGTAACGATGGCGTCCACGTCCTGGGTGGTGATGTCACCGAGGACGACCTCGATCGCGGGCATGCCCCGAGCATTGCACCGCAACTGGGACCCGGAAACGGTGTATGCCGATGGCGGACACGTAGTGCCAGGGGCTATCCCGGCGGGCGCCGATCGCGGAGACTGGGCCGGTGACCGAACGGCTGCGGGTGCGCGAGATCGACGATGACGAGGGACGGCGGCTGGTGCGGATCATCCGCCGCGGCACCGGTTCGGTGGTGACCTGGCGGCGCGCGCAGATGGTGCTGCTGTCGGCCCAGGGCATGGACCCGGCCACTATCGCCAAGGTCGCGTTCACCAGCGAGGACCGGGTGCGGGACGTGATCCGCAACTTCAACGCCGACGGGTTCGGCTCGCTTTATCCCAGGTACAGAGGCGGCCGGCCGCCGAAGTTCGCCCTGGCCCAGCGGCGGGAGATCAAGAAGATGGCCAAGACCCGCCCGGCCGACTACGACCTGCCGTTTTCCACCTGGAGCCTGGCCAAGCTGGCCGAGTTCCTGGTGGCCGAGGGGGTGGTCGATGACATCAGCCACGAGGGCTTGCGGGTGCTGCTCCGCGAGGAGGGCATCACCTTTCAAAGGCTGAAAACCTGGAAAGCCTCCAAGGATCCGCAGTACACAGCCAAGAAGGCGCGAATCGAGCGCCTGTACGCGATCGCCGACCGGCAGGCTGCCCGAGAGGACGGTGACCCGCAGGTGATCTTCTGCGTCGATGAGTTCGGCCCGCTCAACCTCCAGCCCAGGCCCGGCCGGCACTGGGCGGCAGTCAGCGGCAAGAGCAAGGAACCCGGCCGGGCGCCGCGGCCCCGCATGCGCGCCACCTACACCCGCACCGCCGGGATCCGGCACCTGTTCGCCGCCTACGAGCTGGGCGAAGACAAGCTCTACGGGCACATCAAGCCGCGCAAGACCCGGGCCCGGTTCCTGGAATTCTGCCGCTACCTGCGCTCCCTCCACCCGCCGCAAATCCGCATCGCGATCATCTGCGACAACTACAGTCCCCACCTGACCACCGCCAGCGACGCCCGCGTCGGGACCTGGGCCACCGCGCCAACGTCGAGATCGCCTACACCCCGGCCGGCGCATCCTGGTTAAACCGCATCGAAGCCCAGTTCACCGGGCTATCGTCTGCGCGGGCTGATCGAGGAACAGCTTATCCCCGCCGTCCTGGAGGCGCGGGACACCCTCGCCCAGTGGGATGAATGGCTGGTGGCGGTGGAATGCCTGGTCACAGACACATCCCGCACCGGGACCGCGGGAAGGCCGTTTGCGACCGGTGGCGCCGATCATTCCGTCTGCAGTGACTTGGCCATCTCGATGACCTGCAGTACCTGAGCGGCCGTCAGCCGCCGTGCGGCCCAGATCAAGCCCGGGATCTCCGCGGCCGACGGATCCGGCCGCTCCGATTCTGCTGGCAGTTCAATCCCCGCCAAGGCCGCCAGGTCACCGGCGGCTATTCCTAGCACTACCGAGAATTCCGCCAGTTCATCAGGCGTCAATTGCTTGCGGCCATGCCCTATTGACCCGATGGTGGCGGCCGATAGGTACAGGGGAGTCATCCGGTGCAGAACATAGACAGCGGGACGCCAGTCGAGGTTTCGGTTCTCGAGGAATTTCACCATGATGGCACCGAATCCCCGCTGGTACTGCTTCCATTCAGGGGTGGCGGAGATGCTTTCCGGTCGAGGCTGTTGCGGCAGCGACTGGGCGAACTGCCGCAACTCATCCCTTGCGGTCAACGAGAGTCGCATGGCCTCGTCCACGAGCTTATACATCAGTTTGCCCGCCGCTGGATCCAGCGGGGCCATCTCGTCCGGAACGGGGAGCGACGCCGTGACATAGATATCCTCGGGATGCCAGCCAAGGGCCGCGGCAAGCAGATCCAGTATCTCCCGGTCCGGCGCCGCGCCCTCAAGTACCAGCCGCAATTCCGACTGCGAGATTCCGTGCTCCGCGGAAAGGCCAGCTGCGCTCACGTGCCTGCGATCCAGCAAGCGCATAAGCATCTGCCCGAAACTTGAGGGCTCGACCACTTCGACATCCCTAATCTCGGCTGCCTCCGCTCGCCGGCTCGGTGCCGCGTCACGGCAGATTCAGAGGGTGCGGACCTATCCACTGTGCCGTGGAGGACCCAGGAAACCCGGAAAGTGCGCTGCGCGCGATGTCTTCCAACGGCACACAGCCGGGGTATTGCTCCGGCGAGTAGTGTCCCGACCAGCTCCCGAACTCAGAGATGTTTCCATTCTCATCGACTAGGAACTCTCCCGCCATAAGAACGGGAGCCTCGCCTCCCTGGATGTCGACGCCGCCTTGTCCCGCCAGACTCGCGTGGCCAGCCCCAGCCGCATCCAAATCATCGAAGTTCATCGCCTGGAGCGATCCGTCTCGCATGACAACGTACCCATAACCACCTGGCGTAAGCTGCTGCCCGGCGGTGACCCAGGGCGCGTTGTCGGGCAGCGCACCTTGTGTCGTGGTATCCCTCCGACCGAGCCTGAAGATGGCCCTGCCGCTGCTGTCGGACTCGGGCGCCTGGCAGCCGTTGCTGCCGTTGCCGTTGCCATTGCCCTTGCCGGCGCCTGCTCCCGCGGCGGCCGGTTGCGGGGTGGCGTCTTGCTGCGTGTTCGTGGTGAATATACCGACCGGGAGGGCGTGCGGGCCGGTCTGGGCGCAGTCGGACGGGGGGCCGCCGCCACCGCAGCCGGCGCCGGATTGAGCCTCGTCTGGGGCGCCTGGGACCCGGTCGTTGAACTGTTGCTGGGCGGCGGCCGACATGTTGGGGGTCACGACGGGATGGGAGCCGTCCAGGATCGCCTGGCGGACGACGGTGCGCCAGTGCTCGAGCTTGCTGCCATCGTTCTGCACCGGGCTCAGCGACCCATCGGAGTACAGGGTCTGCTGATAGGTGGTGACGTACTGGTAATGGTCGGTGTAGGTGTACAGATAGGTGCTGTCCCAGCTTTCCCCGCCGGGTTCGGTCCACGGGGTGCCCTTTTCCGTCCAGGTACTGGTGCTAACCGGGTAAGGCTTCGGCGGCGGGGCCGGGTTGACCGGGTGCGGCTGCGCGGCTGGCTGGTTGGCCTGATTCACGGACTGCTGCGGGCTGGTCATGGACGGCTGCTGGTTAACGCCGTACTGGGTCTGTCCGCCGCCGCTACTGCCGCTACTGCCGCTACTGCCGCCGCTGCCGCTGCCGCTGCCGTGGAGCATGCTGGTGAGCAGGCCAGCGGAAACGCCGAGGACAATGATCTCAGCAGCCAGGCACGCTGGGTCGGTATCGCATACCGCCAGCCCGATGTCCTCGCCGATTTCCTCCGCGATGGGGAGCGCTTCCCTGCCGAAATCCTCAAGCCCGCTGACGACATCGCTGGCGAAACCGCTGTTAGCCAGGTTCTCAAGCTCGTTGATTCCGTCCGAGACATATTGGTCAGATATGTTGATGACATCGGACGCGCCATCGCTTATGTCGTGCCCGATGTCAGTGAGGACGTTGCCGGGGTCCCACCAGGACATGCCGGTGGGGTCGTTGAAGGACGTCGGGTTCGCGTTCGCGTACAGGTAGGAGTTGGCGCCGGCGGCGGTGGTGACGGGCGGGGGCGCCGGGTCCGGGGACAGGAACGTTCCGGTCGCCGGGTCGTACATCCGCGCCTGCGCCATGAGGTCGCCTGACGTGACGTCGGTCCATGATCCCTGGTAGCCGAGCGGCGCGGCGGACCCGCTTGTCCCTGTGACGTCGCCGAACGGATCGGCGTAGCTGGTTCCTGTCGGCGCGCCGCCTGCCGGGTTGTAGGTGGCGGCCAGGTCTCCGTGGACCGTTTCGAGAAGGCTTGCCGCGGCCGAGGAGCCGGCGCGGGTGATCGAGGTCGCGGTTCCGTCGGGATCCCTGGTGACCTGGAAGGTTCCGTCGGAGGACGGTTCAGCGGACAGTCCGCCGTAGGTGAACGAGGCATTGCCGTTGCTGATCATGCGGCCGAGGGCGTCATAGGCGTAGGAGGTGCTGACGCCCCCGGTGGTGTACGACAGCAGCTGGTTGAACGCGTTGAACTGGGTCGAGTTCGTGCCGAGGACCGTTGTTCCGCCCGGGGTATAGGCGGTGGCGTTCGACTGCGTGCCGCGCGCGTCATACCCGTAGGTCATGAGGCCGGACGGGCCGGATGTGGACACCAGCTCGTTGCGCTGGTCGTACGCCGCCGTGGTCGTGCCAGTGACGGTGTGGCTGGCGGCAGTTCCTGTCCAGTCCGTCACCGCGGTGCGGTTGCCGACGGGGTCCCAGGTGTAGTCGGTGCCGGTGCCGGCCGTCGTGTTCGTGTCCCGGATCAGGCGGTTGTCGGCGTCGTAGGAGTAGACGTCGGTGTGCGGGCTTGGGCCGATGCTTGTGGTCTGCGAGGTCAGGTTGCCCGCCGGGTCCCAGGTGTAGCCGATCGAGCCGACGAGGCTGTTCGTGTTGCTCAAGAGGTTCTGGGTGGTGAGGCGGCCGTCGCTGTCGTAGCCGAAGCCGACGCTGGATCCGGTCGTGCCGCCCACGGTGTTGACCTCGCCGGAGACCTGCCCGGCGGTGTTGTAGCTGAAAGACGTGGTGCCAGCCGACGTGGTGCGGGTGGCGACATCGGCGGTGTTCGGGTTGTAGGTGTAGCTGGTCGTCCCGCCGGGCTCGGCGGAGGTGACAAGCCGTCCGGAGGTGTCGTAGCCGTAGCTGGAGGTGCCAAGCGGGCCGGTGCTGCCGGTGAGCTGGCCCAGGTCGTTGTAGGTGTAGCCCTGAGCGCCGTTTGGCGTGCTGATGCTGGTGAGGTTGCCGACTGTGTCGTAACCGAAGCTCCTGCTGACGTTGGTGGTGTACCCGAAGTTCACGCTGGTGCCAGCCTGGGAGACGAGCCGGCCCAGCCGGTCGTAGGCCGAGTCGATCGTCACGCCGCCGGGCTCGACGACGTGGCTGGGCCGGCCGCTTGAGTCATACGTGACCGTGGTCTGGCCGTCGACGGCGTTCTGATACTCCGCCGTGGGGGGCTGGGTGGTGATTTCCGGCAGGTTCCAGCTGTTGTACGTCTGATAGGTCGAGTTCCCGTCGGCGTCCATGGTGCTCGTCTGGTTGCCCGCAAGGTCGTAGCCGAACTTGGTGACCGGCGCGGCAAGCACCGTGCCGCTGGCGGTCGACGGGGTCGGATCGACGATCGTGAGCAGCTGATTGAGCCCGTTGTAGCACATCGACCAGACATGGCCGTCGGGGTCGGTCAACTGGAGGATGTTCCCGTTGCCGTCCAGGGCGTAGCTGGTCTCGCCTGCCGGGGTGGTCACGCCCGTCTCGCGGCCGGCGAGATCGTATTGAGCGGTGGCAGTGCGGTTCATGCCGTCGGTGACGGAGGTGATCTCGCCTGTCGCGTTGTAGGTGTACGTCGTGGTGCCGCGGTCGGGCTGGGTGGCGGTGAGCTGGTCGCCAGCGGCGTCGTAGGTCGCCGTCTGCTGGGTTGACCCGCTGGAGACCGACGTCATGTCGCCGAAATTGTTGTACCTGTAGTTCGTGATGATCTGCGTCGGGGTACTGGTGCCGTTGCGGACAACCTTGTCCGTGGTGACCGGGCGTTCCAGGCTGTCATAGGTCCACAGCGTCTGCGCCCCGTTCGGGTCGATCTCGGACAGCAGGTCACCGGCGTCGTCGTAGACGTAGCTGGTCACTTCCGGGCCGCCGCCGTTGGTGGCGTGCGGCTGAGTGACCTGGACCAGGCGGTCACGCTGGTCATGCAGGTAGGTGGTGGTGTTCCCGCTGCGGTCTGTGTACGAGGCGACTTGCCCGTCCGGGGTGTATGTCCAATTTTCTGTCGCGTTCAGCGTGACGCCCGCGGGGGTCGTGTAGGCGGGAAAGTCGACCTCGGTCTGGCGCCCGTCGGTGTCGTACTTGAAGTGCGTGACGTTGCCTTTGGGGTCCTTGACGTCGGTCTTGTCGCCGAAGGTGTCGTACCCGTACATGATCGTCGGCCTGAGAAGCAGTATGGCCGCTCCGATGCCGGCTTCTGTGTGCGCAACAGGGCCAGCGCTCGGCGGCAGGCACCCGATGCTGGGGGCAGGGCCAGCACTCACCGACAGGCGCCCGAGGGTGTCGTAGGTGTTCGTAATCGCATGAGAATCGCCGTCCGTGCTTGTCAGGACGTTCCCCGCGCCATCGTGGGTGTACGTGTTCGAGATGGACGACCCCGACCCGAGGTCGGTGACCGTGGAACCCAGCTGGCCGTTGGTGTCGTAGTTGTAGTGCACGTCGTCCGGGCTGTCCACCTCGGTGACCCGCCCGTCGAGGTCATAGTGCGTGGTGGTGGTGCGCGAGAAGCCGCCGGCGCCCTGCAGTGTGGTCGTGAGCCGCTGGTTTACCGCGTCGTAAGTCATCGTCGTGGTCCGGGCGGTAGCGCCGGAGCCGACGACGTCGGTGAGGATGTTGCCTGAGTCGTCGTAGGTGTAGGTGTGCAGCGGGATCGAGCGCTGCACGCCGGTGTCCGGGTCGATGTAGTACGGGAATGTCTCGTCGGCGAGCAGGCCATCGTAGGTGTAGTCGTAGGTGATCGCCTCGTCCATCGCGTTGAGCTGCCACACGAGCCTGCCGGCCCAGTCGTAGCCGTAGGCGTTGAGCTCGACGTTGCGTGGCGTTCCCGGGTTGGCGGGGTTGCCCACGAAGCCGTACAGCCAGACGGAAAGCAGGTTGCCTTCGTCGTCGTAGAAAAAGTGGTAATCGGCGCCAGAGGCGGTCTTGTTCTCAGTCTCCTCGCCGTCCCCGTTGTAGACCGTGCTCGAGGTCAGCACCCCGTTGTTCGTGACGGTCGCCTGCCGGTCGCGGGCGTCGTAGGTGTAGGTGACGGTCCTGCTCGCGTCTCCCCCGGTCAGGTCCGACTGGACGGTCCTGGTCAGGTTGCCGTCGCCGTCATAGGTGTTGGCGATCTGCAGCTGATGCGTCACGCCCGTGATCGGGTTCGTCACCGCGGGATCGGTCTCCGTCAGGACCTGACCCTCGCCGTTGTACGTGTAGGTGGTCTGCGCGGGACTTGACTCCCCCCGCGTCGTGACCACCTTCGAGACCAGCCGCCCGAACACGTCATGGGTATAGTCGGTCTCCACGCCGCCCGACGTGACCACCCGGGCCAGATCGCCATTGTTGTCATAGAGGTAGGTCGTTATGGGCCCGATCGGATCGGCCGTCCTCGCGAGCATGTTGCATGGCTCCTGCCCGGTGTCGACCGCCGCCGGCGCCGCTCCGCTCTCGCAGGTGTAACTGTTGACGGTGATACTCGATCCGGCGGCGGTGGCCGGGTCCGTCTGGGTCAGCAGCAGCCCGTGCGGGTCGTAGGAGTAGCTCGTGGTGTTGCCGTTGCCGTCGGTGACCGCGACCGGCTTGCCGTTGCGCGGATCGCCGAGCGCGCCGCCCGTGTAGTACTGGGTCAGGGTGGTGATCTCCGGCCCGGTCGTCGTCCGGTCGGTATGGGTGGCCACGAGCCGGCCGTCGGCGTAGTTGTAGCCGGTGACGGTCCCGTTTTCATCCATCATCCCGTCGGGCTGGCCGAGCAGGTCGTAGTCCCATTCCCTGGTGTAGTTCATGCCGGCATCCGGGCTGACCAGGACCCGGGACAGCAGGGCGCCCTGGGCGTTGAACATGTAGTAGCTGAAGACGGCGGTCGGGTCCTGCGCGTAGACCTCCTCCGTGACCTCGGGCTCGTTGGCCGGCGGGGTGATCGTGCCGTAGATCCAGGTCCCGCTGCTGCCATCCCCGTTAGCGGGGTATTCGACATCCTCGACGCGGTCCCCGGCATAGACGAACTGCGTCAGGTTGCCAGCGTCCGGCTTCTGGATCGACGTCAGCCGCGGCGTCGTGTGGGTGGAGTCCGTGCCGCCGTAGCCATAGCTGGTGCAGTACCCGTCCGGGTCGCACACCTGGGTGAGCGTGCCCCCGTTATAGGAGTAGCTCCAATCGAGGGAAGAGACCGCGCCAAGCGCCGCGACCTGCGTGACGTGGCTGCCGGTCCAGGTGATATCCAGGTTGCGGCCGCCAGGGTAACTCTGGATGTAGAAGATGTGACCGGAGCTGTCGGACCACAGCGACAGGGTGCTGCCATCGGTCCCGGTGATCTCCGAGATGGCGCCCGTGCTCGCGTTGAACGTGTACCCGGTGCCATCGGCCATCAAGACGGAGGTCCCGTTGCCGGTGACGGTGGCGTCCGCGCTCTGCCCGTAGGAGGGAACCCAGGTGCCGTCCGGATTCTTGCCGTACCGTTCCTGCCGCCCGTCAGGGAACGTGATCGTCACCGTGCCGTCGGAGGCGGTGGTCTCCTTCATGTCCAGGATCGATGACCAGCCGGTCCCGAACGCGCGCGACGCGGTGTCGTAGCTGTTGTATGTGCGCTCGATCTGCAGCGGGACGCCGGTTTCGCCGATGTTGATGTCGGTTACCTGCTGGGTCAGGTTGCCCATGAACAGGTTCACCCCGGCCGGATCGACGCTCGCCGGGTCCACGCCGTAGTGCGCCGGCCCGGCCGGCGCCGGGACCACCGGCGTGACATCGCTGAAAGCGCTCCACACCCCGGTCAGGGTGTCCGCCACCCTGATGCGCCAGTAGTAGGTCTTGTTCCAGTACATGCTCTGCGCGAAGTTCCACAAGCTGGTGCCGCTGAAACTGCCCGTGTACCACGGCACGCTCTGCCATCCCGAGTCCCAGCAGTTCGCCGACGTGCTGGGGGCGTCGCACAGCTGGTATTCCGCGTACACCGGCTGGGTGCCGTCGGCGTTCACGATCACTTCGAATTGCGGGTTCTGCGTGTCGACCGTCGCGCCCGCCAGCGGCGCGTACATGTACGCGGTGGGCGCCAGGTGCGGCACGGTGAAGACGGATGTGGCCGTGACCGGCACCGGCGGGCTTTGCTGGCTGAACCAGCCAGGGCCGCCGGCGTTGAGGTCCGCCTCATCGATCAGGTCGGGAAAGAGCTGGAACTGCCCGGCGGGCAAGGTCTCGATCAGGAGATCGACGGACAGGTAATAACCGGGCGGAACATTGGCACCCAGCGCTGTCCCCGGGCCGACGAAGTCGTACCAGGCGCCGGTGGTCACGTTCTTCAAGTGGTAGCCGAGCTGGATGTCCGACGTCGTCCACGTGAAGTTGCCTGTGTTGGTGACGGTCACCCAGACCGCTCCGGCCGTGCTGTAGGTCGGTATCGGCGAGACCGCGGAGATCGAGTACTGCGCGCCGTACACCTTCGACATGACCGAAGCCCGCGGGACCGCGGCGGCGGACACCCGGACCGGGCGTACCGGGCCGCTGGTTGGCACCGCCACGGACGGCCCGGTGACGGTCGTCACCGGCAGCGCGGGCCCGGTGCGCACGTCCCTGATCCGCGTCTTGCCCGAGGACTGCGCGAGCACAGGGCTGTGGGTCAGCAGGTGACGCGCCTTCAGCGCGGCGAGCTTCGCCTCGTCGGCCACGATCAGGGCGGGCTTGGCCGGTCCGGGGGCGTGGTGCGGGGCGGCCAGCTCGGCGGCGAACGCGGCCTTGAACCTGGCGACGGCCTTCGCCGCGGCCGAGCCCGGCCTCGGGGCCGGCTGATCAGGCCGGAACGGAGGCAGGTTCAGCGGGCCATTGCTGATCTTCCCCGGCGGCAGCGGCTTCGACACGACCGGGGCCGGCCTTTTCGCGGATGTGGCATGCGCCGGGAGATTCACCGCGGACAGGCCACCCGCGACAGCCACGACCGAAACCGCGGAACAAAGCAAGGAAAGCAGAGGACCCCGTCGCACAGCTAACCTCCGGCGCCGCCCCCGCCGCGAGCGCGAGTGCCCACGAGTTAGCCGAGCGGTCGACTCATTTAAATCACGAGTAAGCCCTGCGGTCCAGACATTTTAAACCGGCTCCTGGGATTCTCGTTAAAAAAGATCATCCCGTCTGATGACGCCTTTCCTCGCGGTGCTGGCGCGCCGCCAGCGACAGGAAAGGTAAGGCAAACAAATGGTTGCCGATCGCCGACTTTCAGGTGCCTAAAGAGAGGCTCACGGGTCGCTCGCGATGTTTCCCGCCGATTCGCATGATCGGGCCGAGGCTTATCAGATCACAGCCTCGACTGCCCGCAAGCTGGGTCAGTTCGATCTTGCTTGGCTAGCGGCCGATCGCGGAATGCCAATCGCTGAAGAAGCCGGCAACCGGCTATTGACGGAACGCTGCTCCTTCAGGCCGCAATAGCAGGCGCGCGCAAGGGAGACAATCGTTCAGCCGGGGATCTGATCCACGAAGCCCATGCAGTCGCCGAGCGCGTCGGCCCTGATAGGAACGATTACCATACCGCGTTCGGGCCGGTAAACGTCGGGATCCACCGCGTCTCTGCGCTTGTGGAACTCGGGGAAGGTGGATCCGCCGTTGAAGCGGCGGCCATCGTCCCGAAACAGGAACTGGCGCAAGTGCCCCGTGAGCGCCGCGCTAATCACCTGGTCGACGTGGCACGCGGGTATTCGCAGTGGGGCAAGCGGGATCACGCACTCACAACATTGCTGGACGCCGAAGAACTTGCGCCCGCCGAGGTTCGCTGCCGGCCGATGGCCTGCGCGACTATCACCGACCTGGTTCAGCGGTCACGCGGAACTCCGGACACGTTGCTGCGGCAGCTCGCGGCAAGAGCCGGGGTCGCCGCGTGAGCCGGGTCCTGTACCCGTTCTGCTGCAAGGCACGGTCTTCTGAGACTTGACCTTGCCCTTGGGGCAAGTCCCACAGTGAGGCCATGAACACGGGATCAGATCAGGACCAGCTCCTGGACGAACAGCGTGCCTACTACAGTGCCCTTGCCCCGGATTACCTTGACCAGGGCCTCGATCTTTCAGGCGGTGCCGAGCTGACTGACGCGCTGGAGGTGTTCCGGCCGGCGGGAAGCGTCCTCGAGCTCGCCTGCGGTCCCGGCACCTGGACCGGCCAGCTGCTCCGCCATGCCAGTGACGTCACCGCCGTCGACGCTTCGACCGAAATGCTCGAGATCGCGGCGCGCCGCGTCCCAGCTGGTGCCCCGGTGAGATTCGTCCAGGCCGACCTGTTCACCTGGGAACCTGACCGCCGGTACGACGTCGTCTTCATGGGGTTCTGGCTGTCGCACGTGCCGGCCGAACTATTCGGGTCCTTCTGGGCCCTGGTAGCCGCCGCCCTCGCGCCGCGAGGCCGCGTGTTCTTCGCCGACGACGGCCACCGCACGCCAGAGGAGCTCCTCGAGGGACCGGCATCGTCCACTATCCAGCGGCGCACGCCTGACGGTACGGCCTACCGGATCGTGAAGGTACCCCATGAGCCTGCCGATCTAGAAAGGCAGCTTCGCGAGCTCGGCTGGAACATCACAGTCACGCCTACCGCCGGCCCATTCTTCTGGGGCGCCGGAAACCGGCAGGAGGACGCTTGGCGTCTCACACGCCAGTTCATTACCGGATGCTGACCCGGCACCTGCTAGCGGCGCGCGAGTGCGGCAAGCGCCCGCGCGGCGCGGCGTCCGCTAGTGAAACAGGCAATGCCTAGTTCCGCAAGAAGTTCCAGGCTTCGTCCGGAGGGACGCGTATAGCTGTAGATCACCAGCGGCAGTTCCCGAGCGAGTGCACGCAGTTCGTCCTGTTCGCGTTCGATCTGCTTCCCGTCGGCCAGTGTCGCCACAAGCGCGATCGCGTCGACCTCGCCGCTGTCGGCCACGAGCCGCAAAACGGGCGCGATCCCGCCGCGGCTCAGCACCTGCGCTGTGGTGTCGACGGGGTTCGCCGCGGAGCCATACGGGGGGATCATCTCCCAGATCCGCGCTTGCAGCTCGCTGCTTAGCAGCGGCAGTTCGAGTCCTGCGGCTTCGATGTCGTCGGCGAGCCAGGTGCCCGAGCCACCGGAGGTGGTGACGATCCCGACCCGCCGCCCTGCCGGGGTCTTCGTGCGGGAAAACACCATGGCTAGATCGACGAGCTCTTCCTGGTCGGCCGCGACCGCAATGCCGCCGTCGGCGAGCGCCCGCACGAACTGCGCGTGGTCGCCCGTGTCGTGCGCCGTGTGCGCGAGCGCGGCGCGCTTCCCGGATTCGCTGCTGCCGACTTTCGCCGCGATCACGTGCTTGCCTCGTTCCCGGGCGGCCGCGCCGAGTTTCGCCACCCGTTCCGGGTCGTTGATGCTCTCGATGAACAGCAGGATCACGCGGGTGGCGGTGTCGTCGAGCAGGTGCGCGGCGATGTCGGCGAGGTCGAGGTCGACTTCGTTGCCGGTGGTGACGACGTGGCTGAAGCCGAGGCCGCGTGCGAGGCCGTCATTGAACAGCGCGAACCCGAGGCCGCCGCTCTGCGCGACCACCGCGACGTCCCCGTGCCGCAGCCGGTCCAGGCCGCGTTCGTAGTTGGTCATCGGACTGAACCCGACAGGGATCTCGTCGGTGACGTTGATGTGGCCTTCCGTGTTCGGACCGAGCACCCGCATCCGCGGGAACCGGTCGCAGACCGTTCGCAGTTCGTCTTGCCGCGGTCGGCCGCCGGACTGCTCGGCGAATCCGGAACTGATTATCACCGCGAACCGGACACTCGCGTGCCCGCACTGCTCCGCAAGTCCGGCCACGTGAGCGGCGTTGACCACGATGAGTGCGACGTCCACCGGTCCGGGCACCGCGGCTATGTCCCGATAGCAGGGCAGGCCGTCGATCGACTCGTGCCGCGGGTTCACCGGGTACACGGCCCCGCTATAGCGGTGCTGGGCAAGGATCCGCTGCGGCAGGCCGGGAATGGTGTCCGGGACCGCCGACGCCCCGATGATGGCAATCGACGACGGCTTGAGCAACCGCCCGAGATCCGTCGTCATCCCGAGTTCGGCGGTCATGCCGTCCGCCCGAGCGCCGCGCCGCCGAGCATGTCGCGCGCGATGAGGAAGCGGTGGATCTCGCTCGGTCCTTCCACGACGCGGGCCACGCGCAGGCCGCGGAACCAGTGCTCCAGCGGCATGTCCTTCGTCATGCCCATGCCGCCGAGGATCTGCATCATCGCGTCCACGACGGCGAACCCCGCCTCGGTGCCGTAGAGCTTCGCGATCGACGCCTTCGTGCGGGCGTCGCGGCCTTGGTCGGCGTCCCATGCTGCTTCCCACGTCAGGTGCCGGGCGGCGCTGGTCTTTATCCGCGCGTCGGCTATCGCGAACTGCACGGCCTGCCGCGTGGCTAGCAGCGCCCCGAATGTCTCGCGCTGTTTCGCCCACTCGCTGGCGATGCGGATGGCTTCTTCTGCCACGCCGACGGCCTGCGCCGCGTACCGGAGCCGCCCGCGCACCAGCCACTCCTGGGCTAGGCCGAAACCCTGGCCCTCCTCGCCGAGCAGATTCTCCGCGGGCACCACGCAGTCGTCAAAGTGAACCTCGTTTGTCCAGTGATCGCGCAGAACCGCAACGGGCGTGACGGTCATGCCCGGCGTGCCGCCGTCGACGATCAGCGCGCTGATGCCGCCGCGGCCCTTGGTCCGGTCCGTGCGCGCGTAAACGATGCCATACCGTGCGTGGTCCGCACCGGTGGTCCACATCTTGTGGCCGTTGATGCGGTACACGTCGCCGTCGCGGGTGGCGGTAGTGCGGATCGCGCGGGCCGGGTCGGAGCCGCCGGTAGGCTCGCTGATCGCGGAGAACGCCGACCAGGCGTGCTCGATGGTCGGCTTCACGTATTTCTCGATCTGTCGGGGGCTGCCGCGGTACATGCTGACCGGCGGTTCGATGCCCAAGGCGCCGCCGCCGGGCGCGGGGAAGCTGTAGCGGTGCTTGGCCATCTGCTCGGTGATCACGATGCTCTCGAACGTGCTCAGCCCGCCGCCGCCGAACTCCCGCGGTGCCTGCAGGCACCAGAATCCGGCGTCGCGCGCCTTCTTCTGCAGCGCGGCCAGGTCGGCGGCTGGGATCGCGCGGGCGTCGCCCGGCACGTTCGCCTCTACGGGCACGATCTCCTCGCGTACGAACTCGGCGATGGTGTCCGACAGCAGCTGAAGGTCTTCGGGAAGGTCGAAACCCTGGAATGACATGGGAAGGTCCCTTCTGTCAGTGGCCGACGTAGTGGCCGGGGCGCTTCTCGCGGAAGGCCGCGAGGGCCTCCGCTGAGTCCTGGGTTGACGCCACGACGGCCATGTGCGAAGAGATGAGGTCGAGCGCGGTGCGCAAGTCGGCGCGGGCGGACTGGTAGACGGCACGCTTGATCGTGCGAACGGCGACGGGCGGAGCGTCGGCGAGTTTGCGGGCGAGCGCATTCACCGCCGCAGGCAGGTCGTCATCGTCGACGACGTGGTTGGCTATGCCGAGCCGCGCGGCCTCCTCGGCATCGATGAAGTCACCGGTCAGCAGCAATTCCAGCGCCTTGGCCGGCCCCACCAGCCGCGGCAAGTAGTAGCAATCGCCGTCGCCGGGCACGAGCCCGACGCGGATATAGCCTTCGGACAGCCGGGCCGAGCGCGCGATGATCCGCATGTCGCACATCAGCGCCATGCCCATGCCCGCGCCAACGGCGACGCCGTTGATCGCGGCGATCACCGGCTTGTCCAGGTCCTCCAGGGCATAGGGGATGCGGTGGATGTGGCTGTTGAGATGTTCCTTACGCTCCAGCGGGCTCGGGCGCTCACTCCGGTGGGAGGACTGGGACGACAAGTCCACGCCGGAGCAGAAGGCGTCGCCCGCGCCGGTCAGCACGATCACCCGTACGTCCGGGTCGCTGCGGGCCCCGGTGAGGATCCGTGCCCATTCGTCGATCATCTCGAGCGTAAACGCGTTCTTGCGGTGCGGGCGGTTGAGCAGGATCGTACCGATCCCATCGGCGACCGTGTATTCGAGATCTGCCATGTTTTCCTCTCAATTGCCGACGGACAGGCGAGTCACTCGTTCGTGACATCGCATCCGGTTCAAGTCCCCAATCGGACACCAACCCTTGCGATCCTGCGATGGCCGTCAGACCTGGGACTGATGCCGTTGAGGCGCGCCTGTGTACATCCAGTTCACCTCCAGGGACGACCTGATCGCCAGCGAGCCTGCCGCGCGCGGGCCCGGCTGCCCGGGCGCTTGCCGGGCAACCCGGCCCTCAGCGGCGCCGCGGCGCGGCCGGGCCGGGCGCGGTTTCGCGGGGCTCGATGAACTGGGAGCGCACAGGATGCGTAACCCTAGGTAAAGGTGTTTCACCCGCGCCGGAGGAGGACTTCTGATGCGAAACAAATCTGCTGTGATGGGAGTGATTACCGGTGCCGCGCTGATCACCGCTGCGTGCAGCAGCTCACCAAGCTCAAGCAGCCCGGCCAGTACCACTCCCGGCCAGGCTTCGTCTGGCACGGCGCTGAAATCCGCGACGATCAGCGGCGCAACCGTGCTCACGAACGCCGGGGGCTTGACCGTGTACTGGTTCGCCCCGGATACGGCGGCCAAATCTAATTGCAACGGCGGCTGCGCGCAGATCTGGCCTCCGGTCAAGGGGCCGGTGACCGCCGCAGCCGGCGTCACTGGCAAAGTCGGCACCATTACCCGCTCCGACGGGACGGTCCAGGCCACCTACGACGGGCACCCGCTGTACACCTACACTGCCGACACCAGCCCTGGCCAGGCCAACGGCAATGGCCTCAACTCCTCGGGCGGTACGTGGCATGAGGTCGCCGTGTCGGGGGGACCCGCGCCCGCCTCCACCCCCACCTCTGGCGGCGGCTACGGCTACTGACAGCCCGCTAGCACCCCGCCCGCTCCCCCGGCCAGCTGCCGGTGATGAGCAAACGCCGGGAGCCGGAGTGACCTCGGCGGCCCGCCTACTGCCGCCCCGCGTGTCCCGGAACGGCGGGACATGGCGGACCATCGCGTCGTGCCTGGTCAGCAGCTGCGCCGCCCTGGCCGTAGGTTGCGGCGGCAGCACCCGGACCGGAGCGGGGGTTCAGGCGGGACACGCCACGCTGACCACCGCCGCTGCTACCGTGGCGTGCATCCGCGTGCAAGCCGCCAGGTACCTGGCGATCGCGCAAGCAGGCAACCGCCGACTGGAGCGCGATTTCGACGCTCTCGCCGGGCGCGACCGCGATGACCTTGCCGCCGCACGCGCCGACCTTCAAGACATCGCCGCCACCGAGCGCTTGTTCGACCGTCGGCTAACCGGCATCGCATTCCCGCCGCAGACCGAGAAGACGGCCCGGCAGCTCACTCTCGCCAACCAGGCACGGGCTAGGCTGACACAAACCGCAGCATCCGCTACATCGCTGCGTCAGCTGCACCGCTTCCTTCCGCGGCTGGAACGAGCCAACGGGCCAGTGGAAGCAGCAGTCCAGCTGATCCGCAGCCAGCTCGGATTGCCACCCCCTGAGACAAGCTGATCCCGCGGCGCGTTCGACTCGGCCGCCTACGCGATCGTCACCTAGCCGGCGATGCCGATCGGCAGGCAGCCACGCTCGTCGAGCCGACCGCGTCGCGACGGAACCACAGGGGCCGCAGCTGTCAACGCCGACACGGGGCCGGCTGGGTTCGCGGCAGGGCGGTGAACAGAAAGGTTGCTGTGCCGTCACTCGCGACACCGTGAGACGAATGCGCAATCCCCTCACTAATGGACGCCCGGTCATGCTCCTCGCCCCCGCCGCGCGTCGATAGGTAGACATAGACCACCGTCCGTTCAGGATAAGAAAGATTTTCTACCGAACGGGCGGTGGTATTACCTAGCGGTTAGGGTCCGCGCAGGCGGCTCTTGATCCTGAGGTGCGGACGAAGTTGATCACGCTGCGCGGCCGGGCGGCAGGGCGAGACATTCACGTCGTCAGCGACGCCTGTACCGATACACGTGATCACGTTGCGGCCCGCGACAGCGAGACCCGGTGCACCGCCTTGCCGGAAAACGACAGCCGCAGGCAGAACAGGAAACAGCTGACGTCCTGCCCGGCCAGCCGGACCACGACCTCGCCGAAGTCCACCTCAGCCTCATCCCCGGGACGGTGCGTCTGCGGCACGAACACCTCGGCCGGGCCGCGGCCGGCCTCCGCCCTGATCTGCGGCTTCCGCTCGGCGACATAGGCCCGGACCACCGGATAGGACACGTCCGCCATCTGGTGCTCATCCGTCAGCCTGCGGTAGATCCGCGTAATGGTGTGCCGCTGCTTGCGCGGCGCGTCCAGGTCCGCCCTTAAGATCGCATCGATCGCAGGCTTGAACGGGTCCAGCTTCGACGCCCGGGGCGGCAGCTGCTTGCGCGGCCCGGGCCACGCCGACGCCAGCGCCTTAACGATCGTCCGGCGCCCGACCCGGTACTTCTTCTCGATCGCACGGCCCGACATCCCCGCACGGGCATCCCGGCGGATCGCGGCGTAGAGCTCGACCTTCGAAGAGGGCACGGGGAACGCTCCTTCGTCACGGAACGCGCTCATCATCTCACCACGAGCCACATCGTGTGATCAGAAACTCGCGACCTCACCGAAACCCGGGCTGCGGTAAACACCGACGTCACCACGATAATCATCAGGTGACAGAACAGGCAGAACCCGCGGACGTCGCTGGAGCGATCTGGAACCGCGCTGCCCTTGAAAACGGCGGATCCCACCCTCTTCCCGGCGACGCCGCCCTCACCGCGGTGCTCCGGGTGCACAGCCTGGCGATGAGCGGGGGCCTGCTAGACGCCGTCGAACGGCTGGCAGACTCAGAACTCGACGCCGCCGAACACGGATACACCTGGCTCGGTCACCCAGATGCTGCCCAGGTCATCGCCGACGTCCGAGACCAGATCCAGGCCGGTGCACTCGACGACGACCACGCCGATCACCTCGAACACGAAGCAGACCAGCGCTACGCCGACGTCATCCGAACCGACGCCACCCTGCACACCGCACTACGGCAACGACTAGCCGAAGAACCATCCGCATTCGCCCGACCCAGCCGCTTAGCCCCCCACCCCGACGGCACGTTTCCGCTCTCGGCAGCAGCGCGGTCAGCTCTCACAAACATCAACCTGATCAGAACACAGCCGCGGTCAGGTCCCACGACCAACCGCGGTCGGATCTCACAAACGAAACCAGATCGGACGCTGGCAGAAAGACGCACACTCACCGGCACGTGCGTAAGGCGCCAGCCAGCGCTGTCAGCCGTCCGACGGGATCGCTGGCGGGTGCTGCGATCTGCGCTAGCGCTGCAACAGAGCGCTGATCGCGGGCACGACTTCGGTCACGATGCTGAAATGGCCGAGGTCTTCGAAGACGACCAGTTCCGCGTCCGGGACGACCTCAGCGGTGTGATGTGCGTGGATGACGTCGACCATGAGGTCGCTTCCCCCGTGCAGGACCGTTACCGGGCATTGGATGGATCTGACATCAAAGGTGACCCAGCCCGGGCCGTCAGCCAGGCGATCGTCGGTGTAGCCCTGCATGCCGTGAACGAACATGGCCGGGAACCCGGCCATTGCCTCCTGCATCCATCCGGGATCAGCGAACAGCGCCTGGTCCGACGGAGCCAGCACGCCTGATATATCGTCGTGCAGTTTGCTGCCATCCTCGCCGTGCGCATCGGTGGCTGCGGCCAAGGCCGCCGCGCGGTCGGGCGCCTCCCACACGGCGTGCACGTGGGGGCGGCTCATGGTGGCCCTGCCCGGCGGCCAGCGCGCATCGGTCATCGAGCAGCAGGCGACAACACCGAGGACGCGCTCAGGAACCAGCGAAGCAAGCGCCAGCGCGTACGCGCCGCCGGTCGAGACCCCGACCGCGGCGAACTGCCCGATTCCCAGGTGATCGGCGACAGCCAGGGCCTCCGGCACCCAGCCGGCGATCGTACGGCCCGGCTGCGGTGCCGACAGGCCGTAGCCGGGCCGGTCTATGCCGATGATGCGAAGACCCGCCTCGCCCGCCGCCCGCCGCTGGTAAGCCGGCTCGAGTCTGCTGCCCGGCCCGCCATGACACCACAGCACCGCCGTAGCATCTGCGATGCCATAGTCGGCGAATCCCACCGTGCGACCACTCGCGAGCCGGATCGTCTGGTCCTTCACGCGCTCCCTCTTACCATTCACGGGCATGATCGCTCCGACATCCGCGCCTCAACTGATGATCGCCGCAGCCGCCCTTAGGCGGATCGGGAGCATCGATCGTCAATCTCTGGGCTTCGGCGATTGATCTCACTGCCACCATGACCTCCGAGTTCCGGGTACGTTCCCTCACGGTAGGAGTGGGGACGGCCACGGGGCAGGGGTCAGATAACCCCTTTGTGCCGGCGGCGGCGACCGGGTATCGGACGATAGGCAGGCGCCGGCGCTCGGGTGGCCCCGGCTAGACGAGGCCCTCGCTGAGGGCGAGGCGGGTCAGGTCGGCGCGGCGGCGGCAGCCAGTCTTGTCCCGGATCCGGTCCAGATGCGAGCCGACGGTGCGAACGCTGATGAACAGCCGGTCAGCGATCTGCGTGTTGGTGGCGCCCTGGGCGACCAGGGTGACCAACTCCCGCTCCCTGGCACTGAGCCTGCCCAGCCTCGGCGCCGCGGGCTGCCGCGGCCCAGGGGCATCGGCGAGCAGCAGGGCGTACTCGGCCGCGGTGGCCATGCTCATCGAAGCGCCGCGCTGCTCGGCCGCCCGCGCCCGGGCCGGTCCCAGCGCCTGCCGGGCAGCGAGCAGCGGTTCCTCCCGGCGCCGCGCGACCACGGGCCAGTCCATGTGCGGGTTGAGCGCGGTAGACGCGGCCCACGCCGTGACGGCCTCGGCGGGCCGCCCGGTCGCGGCGCACAAGTGCCCGCAGACATCCAGCGGGTCCCAGCTCATGGCGCCGGTCCGCAAGTCGAGCTGGATGGCTTCCCGCAGGTGCGCCGCGGCGTCCCCGGCGCGGCCGGCCCGCAAGTCCAGCAGCACCATCCGGTAGAGCAGGAACGGCTGATTCACCAGGTCGCCCGCATCCCGGCATGCGGCCAGCGCGGCCGCGCAGGCCGGCTCGGCGGCGGCGAAGTCGCCAGCCTGGATCAATGCCACGGTCAGCACCGCGCTGCACCACCGCGCAATCGCGGGAGCGACGTCGCCCTGGACCTGAGCGGCCTGCAGAGCCAGCCGCACCGCCTCGCCGGCGTCGCCGGCCGCCACGGCGGTGAAGGCGAGGTGCACCAGGGCGTGCACCTCCCCTGACGGATAGCCCATCTCGCCCGCAATAGCCAGGGCACGGCGGGCATCCTCGGCCGCCTCGGGGATGTGGCTCAGGTCCCCCAATGCCGCCGACCGGCCGGTCAGGGCGCCGACCAGCGCCCGGGACGGTGGCTGGTCCGCCGTCGCGTCGCAGACCGCGGTGAAGTGCCGCAGCGCACCGGCCCAGTCAGACGAGAACCTCGCTGCCCAGCCGGCTAGCTGCTGCGCGGTGCACCACCGGTCGCTGCCCGGCTCGGCGTACCCGGCCAGCTCGGCCAGCAGCGGGTACACGCCTGGCAGCCGACCCCGCAGGAGCCACCAGGGCGCAAGCGCGGCCGCCAGCCGCAGGGCCGCCTCCCGGTCGTTGCCCATACCCCAGGCCAGCGCATGGCGCATGGTGGCGTCCTCGGCATCCAGCCGGCGCGCGGCATCGGCTTCCCCGGTGCTGGACTCCAGCCCCGCGGCAGACTGCTCCGCCACCCCCAGCGCCCACCCGGCCAGCGCCGCGGCCGCCGCGTCTTCCTCGCCGACCGCGGCCAGCAGCCCGGCCCCGTAGGTCCGCAGCGTCTCCAGCATCACATACCGGGCCCGGCCATCCGGCCCGGCCTGCGGCGGGCTCAGCAGCGAGCAGTCCACCAGCCGCAGCACCGCCGGGCCCGTCCCCGGCCCGGCCACCGCCTCGGCGGCCTGCAGCGTGAACTGCCCCGGGAACACCGACACCGCCCGGAACACCCGCCGCCCGGCCTCATCCAGCAGCCGGTAGCTCCACTCCACCGTCGCCGTCAGCGACCGCTGCCGGGAAGGTGCTAGCCGGTCCCCGCCAGCCAGCAGCGCGAACCGGTCATCCATCCGGTCCAGCAACTGGGACGCGCCGAGCGCCTCCACCCGCGCCGCCGCCAGCTCGATCGCCAGCGGCATCCCGTCGAGCCGCGTCACCAGCCGGGCCACCCCGGCAGCGGTCTGCTCATCGAGCGTGAAGTGCGCATCCGCGCTGCGGGCCCGGTCGGCGAACAGCGCCACCGCCTCCGAACCAATGCAGTCACCGGTCTGACCGGGGCCGGGCAGGGTCAGCGGCCCGAGCCTGTACCGCGCCTCCCCGGCCACGGCTAGTGGCTCCCGGCTGGTCGCCAGCACCCGCACATCATCGCAAGCCGCCAGCAGCGCGGCGCACAGCTGCACCGTCGCGCCGATCACATGCTCGCAGTTGTCCAGCACCAGCAGCAGTTGCTGTCGGGCCAGAGCCCGCACCACCGCCTCGGCCGCCGGGACACCCGGCTGGTCCCGCACCCCGAGCGCCGCCGCCACCGCCGCCGCGACCTGCACTGGGTCGCGGACCAGGGCCAGCTCTGCCAGCCACGCCCCGTCGGCGAACCGGGGTGCCACCTGCTGGGCCACCTGGCCGGCCAGCCGGGTCTTGCCCGCCCCGCCTGGCCCGGTCACCGTCACCAGCCGGTGCTGCTCCAGCAGCCCCGCGACCTCCCGCAGCGGGACGGCCCGGCCGATGAAGCTGGTCAGCGCAGGCGCGAAGCCGTGCATCCCCCCGGCCGCGGCGGGCGACTCGCCCTGCCCTCGCTCGGCGGCCAGCACCTGCGCAGCCTGGATCCGACCGCGGGCCGCCGCGACGAACAACGACCGGGCCGGCTCGGCCAGGCCCAGCGCGTCGGCCAGCCGCACTGCGGTGTCATGGCGGGCGGTGCGATTGATGCCCCGCTCCAGGTCACTGACCGACCGCGGGCTCATGCCGGCCGCCCTGGCCAGCTCCTGCTGCGTCAGCTCGGCTTCGGCCCGCAGTTGCCGCAGCAACCCGGCCAATCCCGAGATGGCCTGCTCCGCCATGACCGCGGCACCCCTCCCGCCGCCGGTAGCCCGCTCGCGGCACTACGCACCGCGCGGAACGGGACTGCAGAAAAGATTATCCAGGCCAGGCGCTCGCACCACTAGACCCGCGGTCCGGCCGACCCCGAGGCCTGGTCCACGTCGGCCGCGACCGCCGTCACCCCGGCGCCATCCTGTGGGTCCCCTGTGTGCCACATGGGTGAAGATCACACCGGGCCACGGCCGGAGCAGCACCAACGGCCGCCTGAGCGCGTCGGCCGGCCCGCAGCGCCCGGGACAGAAGAGGTCATCTGACCCCTGCCCCGCGCCATACACGGCTGGCAAGACTTTAATCGACCGAGGTTCGCGGCGATCAGTCCAGAGAAAGCACACAGGGAGTGGGGAAGTCAGTCATGGAACGCTCTTCTTCTACAGAGATGGACCAATCCCTGGACGACCGTCCCATTGCCGATGTCGTCCTCGGCATCTACGGCTATAACGCGGTCCTCGCCGCGCACCGCCTCAAGCTGTTCCCGCTGCTCGCCGCCGGGCCGCGCGCACTACCCGATGTCTGCGCCGCGCTCGGCATCAACCTACGCCCGGCACAGGCGATCCTCTCGGCGGCGGCGGGACTCGGCTTCGTGCGGTACGCCGACGGAAGCTACTCGCTTACCCCGCTCAGCGAGAAGTACCTGCTCGAGACGAGCCCCACCTACATGGGCTCCTGGTGGGACATCGTCATCGACAACGTCAGCGACGCCTTCTCCTATGACCCAATCGAGCGGGCGATACGGACCGACGCGCAGCAGGTCTTCCAGGGCGAGCACCTCTTCCGGACGCTCGCCGAGCAGGCCGAGGCAGCGCGCGTCTTCACCCGCGTCATGCACAGCATCAGCATGGCTCCCGCACTGGCGTGGCCGGACGCGATCGACCTTTCGGGCTGCCAGCGCATGCTCGACGTGGGGGGAGGGTCTGGTGCGCACGCGATCGGCGCGGTCACCCGGTGGCCGCAGCTGCAGGCCGTGGTCTTCGACATCCCGCCGGTCTGCGAGGTCGCCAGCGAGTTCATCGCCAAGCACAGTCTCAAGGACCGGATCGAGACTCAATCCGGCGACATGTTCCAGGACGCATTTCCGGAAGCCGACCTGCATCTCTACTCGGATGTCTTGCACGACTGGTCGCGGGAGAAGTGCGTCTTCCTGATCCGAAAGAGCTTCGAGAGCATGCCGCCGGGCGGCCGCATCGTGGTGCACGAGATGCTGTTCGACGACGACAAGACGGGACCGTTCGCGACCGCCGCTTTCAACATCACCATGCTGGTATGGAGCGTGGACGGCGAACAGTACTCAGGCCGGGAGTTGTCCGCAATGCTGGCCGATGCCGGCTTCCGGTCGATCGAAACCAAACCGACATTCGGCTACCACAGCATCGTCACAGCCATCAGACCCACAGCCGCAGACGGCTAGCGGTCATCCACAGTGGCTCAGGCTTTAAGCGGTTGCCGCGGGCTGGGAACAAGGCCGCCCGGCACGCGGGCGCCGTTCGCGGCCCTGCGGAGGCGATACACTCATTCCGTCCACGGGCTGTAGCGCGGCTTGGCTAGCGCGCGTGCTTTGGGTGCCCCCGTGCGTTCTGTCAAATCCGATTGAAGATGCGGCGCTGACGTGCGCGTTCGACGCTCGCGGGTGCGGGATTCTAACGACGCGTTAGGTTCTTTGCTAGAAACGCCGGGATGCGCTGAGACTAGGGGCGACTGTCCGGTCGTAGCGTGCGGCCCGACCAGCGCGATCGGACCGGCGGGCGGTTCACAGCTCCAAGCAATCGGAAAAATGGCTCGATGGAGCCCGGTATATCGTTGAGCTGAGCATCGAGGGTGTCCTGGTGGTGGCAGTGAACGACATCGTCAGCCTCGGCGGTGACCGCGGGCCCCGCTGGCGGTGGTGGCGACTGACGGTCGTCGCGGCCTGCGTCACCGTGGCACTGGCCGCTGCCTTCATCTGGTACCTGTCTGGGCCGTACCACCATGGCGGGGGCCAGGCCACGCCGGCTGCGCTGCGCCCGAGCCAGACGGCACGGGAAGTCGCAGGTCCATCGCTGTCTACGTGGCCGGCTAGTCCCGCTCTGATGACTGGCCAGCCGCTGCCGAACGACGCCGGGCTGCGGCTGCTGCTCGGCGGTCAGCAGCCAGCCTGGCTCCAGGTGCCCTCCGGCCGGACCGAGGCGATCCGCGGTCTGCCAGAGAGCGCTTCGTATCAGTTCATCCGCATCGCGGGCGGCTGGGCCGTGCAGCCGTTTCCGCATGTCGCCGCCGGCTGTGACAACTGCGCGCCCGCGCCGCTGCCGGTCTACTACCTCGCGGACGGGTCCACGGCAGTCAGCCGGGCGGGCACCGCCGATGTCGCCGGGCCGGCCGCGGCTCCCGGCGCCCTGTGGCTGGTCAGCTACTGGCCTGACGCGGACATGAGCACCGCGGCCGGTACCGCGCAGGAGGTCAGCGTCACCGGGGCCGCGCTCGGGCCGCGGCTCAGGCTGCCAGCCGGTTACGTGATCAACCAGGGAACCCGCGCCGGCCTGCTGCTAGCGCAGGAACAGCCGGGCTCGGGCCCTGGCCGGTACGAACTGTGGAATCCGGGCACCCGGCGGGTGACGCGTTCCTTCGTGAACGTGCTCGCCGCGAGCCCGACGGAGATCGCCTGGCAGCCGGCCTGCACGGACAGCTGCCAGGTGCGCGTGCTGCAGCTTCCAGGCGGCCGGGCATGGGGGATCGCGCTGCCGCCGCGGAGCACGGCCGGACAAGGCGCGTTCAGCCCGGACGGACGGCTGCTCGCCCTGCTGGTGGGAGCCGGCGCCACTGCGGACGGCCGTATCGCCACGAACCAGCTCATGGTCGCGACCATCGCTAGCGGACGTGCCGCGGCCGTCCCCGGGACCACGGTCGGCGGGGCGATCGCGGTTAACTTCGGCTGGCAGCCGGGCAGCCGCCAGCTGATCGCCGACGTGACCGCCGGCACCCAAGGGCAGCCCCAGTGGCAGATCGGAGTCTGGCAGCCTGGCGCGGCCCGGCTGGCCACCGCGCTGGCGCGGGTACCGTACGAGTCGTGGCCAGTCATCGATCAAGGTCCCTACTAGCTCCGGTCGCCGAGTCGCAGCAAGCCCGCTCCGGTCAGTGCTTCCGCCAAGGCGCCGCCCCACCAGATGGCGTCGGGTGAGGTTGCGAGCAGCGCGCCGCCGACCGGCTACCCGGTGAACAGGACGTTGTGCACCTGCGCGGACGCTCCGCTGGTGCCGCAGTCGCCGCCGGTGATGACGAAGCCCGCTGCGATGAAGTCATTGGCGTTGCCGTAGTAAGCGTGCACGGTCAGGTAGTCGCCCCACCTGGCGATGCCGTTGGTGCCGCCGACCTTGCACGCGTTGCCCCCGCCCGGTACATCGGGAAAGAAAAGTGTGTCATCAAAGGACTGCAGGGACGGGTCGAAGGCGTCGAAGCCCATGCTGGGGTATGGGAGGAGGCCTTCATTCGCGTCCTCGAAAGTAAACTCGACGCCAACGAGCCCGTTAAGGCTCGGGGCCATAGCCGCGTACTGCATCGGGCTGTCGCCGTTATATATGTCCGCCTTGGCGCTGTAGGCCATGTTGGACAACTGGAATGCAAGGATCCTGGTGTACGGCTCGGCATGGGAGTTGTCCTGTTTAGCGTTGAAGGAAAATCCGAGCCAGCCGTTGGCCAGGTAGCCGCCGTCCACGCTTGAGTCGGCGAACTGGCACCAGTTGTTCACCTCGCCATCTATGCTGGCGCAATTCTGGCCGCTGTTGGTCGTCTCGTAACTGAATGCCCAGGTGCTCGCGGTCCCGGTGTAATTCCACCAGTAGTAGTACTGGCCGCCGAGGACCCAGGCGTAGATCCGGAAGGTCGTGCCGTTGCTCATGCCGGTGCCGGTGTCTGTGGCCCAGTACATCGTGCCGGTGGAGCCGTTGGCGAACATGAACTTCTGGTTGTCGGTCCGGATGACCCAGTAGTAGGTGATGCTGCTGCAGGAGGTCAGGTAGGACTTCGGTATTCCGATGACGTCCGCGCCGGTGGTCGAGCCGGTGATGTCGGACCCGAACCAGATGCTGCCGCTGGCGACCGTGATGATGGGCAGGTCGAATTTGGCGCTGCCAGTGATCCCGATCGAGGCCGGGGTGAAGTTCCACGTGCACCAGTTGCTGTAAGGGTGGGTGCCGTTAGCGGAGGCGAACGAGAAGTCCAGGGCGCCGGTGCTGGTCTGCGCGATCCAGAACTCGTTCCCCGTGGTCGGGTCGAACTGGGTGACCTGGTCGCAGCAGATGACGCCGAATCCGAACTGGCCGATTAGGTTTAGGTATGTCCAGGTGGTCCCGCTGTTCGCGGACCAGGCCGCGAATATGTTGCCGGTTTCGAAGATGTTGCTGCCGCCGTTGGCGTCGGTGGACGGCTCGACGGTGGACGTGTTCTCACCGGAGATCGCCGGCAGCGTCGAGTCCCGCAAGATGCTTGCCTCGCCGGCCAGGGTGGCGGCCGACGTTACCCCGTCGCGGGTGGCCGCCGGGCGAGGCGATAGCGGGGGATTAGGCGGCGGCGCGGTCCTGGTGTTCCCGGGCCGGCCAAGTACGACCTGGTGGCTGGCGCTGGCCTCGTCGGCCTTGAGTGCTGCCGCCTGCGCGGCCGTGATCTTGGGGGGATGCGCCAGGTAAGTCGCCCTCACCCGGTGACCTGTCGCGTGGCCCTGGTGGACCACGCCGCGGGAGGCGCGCGCCATCGCGGCCGCGGACACGCCGGGCAGCGGGCTCGCGGCGACCCCGGCGGTTCCGGAAGCCCTGGCGGCAGCCGGGACGATGAGGACGGTAGTCATCAATGCCAAGCCGAGAAGAGCACGGGAAAGAACGCGGGCAGTGGGCACCAGGTACTCCTTCAGAGTTCGCTCGCAGAGCTTGAGCAACCAGCCAGCGGGCGTCCATAGAATGTTCTCCTCTGAATGTGAATCCGTATGAAAACGTTGTCAATGGATACGAATGAAGCTCTCTTTCACGACGTTCCGTAGTCACCCCAGATATTCACTTCCTCGTCACACGTTCGCCCGGTGCCATCCGTAGCCGAAGGTGAAAAGGTCAGCAAGACGCGAAGCCTGCGTCCCCGCGCCGACGGGCGGCAGCTAACAGTGATGCTCATGCTCCGGGTGCCGGGACTCCAGAAATGCGAAAATTACTCGGTGCACTCCTGTTTGCCGCGAACGATAGTCAAGCTAAGTCGCGAAAAATCGGAATTACGCGGCAAATGCCGGCGGCCCACGTCGCGGCCAGCGCTCGGCGGAGACGGACGGCGTCCCCGATCGCGGGCAGGTGCTCAGCAGCCGCCCGCCGCTTAGTCACGATAGGGGAAGCACGGCTCGCGTCCCGCACTGATCCTGATTGTCACATTCCCGGCCGCCTGATCCGGGACCTACGGTACGAGAGAGGCCGCCGAAAAGGAGCCCGAAGTCCCCGCTGCATATCAACAAGCAGTAGGGTATGGGGTCCACCTGGCCTCCTGCGTCGATGCATTGCTACCACCGGAAATGTCGAATGGGCTGGCATCAGTTCCCGACCATGTGGCTTTGCCAGGTGATTGTCGGCACACCGGCGAAAGTGGCAGCGGTAAGGACAGAATCCACCGCCCGTTCGGGCTGAGGAAACCGCAGAGTTGACGGGCGGTAGCATCCGTTCTCAGCCCAGCCGGAACGGGCGGTGCCGACTCTATCAATTAATCTAAAATCGGATTCGGGCCGGATGACAGCCGCGGTCCCGGGTAGCACGCCGCGGCCCTAAGCCGGGCTGGTGCCGCTGATCAACGCGCTGACCTCAGTCCACCACCACATCCATCTCGACCGCCGCGCCCAGCGGCAGGGCGGCCACGCCGATCGCGGTGCGGGCTGGGTAGGGCTCGGCGAAGTGCCTGCCGTACACCTCGTTCATCGCGCCGAACTGCGACATGTCGGTCAGGTAGACCCCGACCCGGATCACGTCGTCCAGGTCCTTTCCGATCGCCGCCAGAGTCGCCGCGATATTGCGCAGGATCTGGTCGGCCTGCTTGGCGACGTCGCCGTCGACCAGCTCGCCGGTGGCCGGGTCCTGGGCCACCTGTCCGGACAAGAAAAGCAGCCCGCCGCCGCGCACGGCCACCGAGAACGGCAGGCCCGATGGTGGCAGCTGGTCACTGGTTACGGCGTCACGTGTCATGGTCGGTGAGGTCCTTTCCCT
>Ga0126381_100000375_pt1 | contig 48343 bp, 37 predicted proteins | sample PanSoiMetPlot_28_FD_96465 | JGI IMG/M metagenome (GOLD analysis project Ga0126381, IMG submission 96465) | Tropical forest soil microbial communities from Panama - MetaG Plot_28 | ecosystem: Environmental > Terrestrial > Soil > Tropical forest > Bulk soil | place: Panama | collected 2016-02-17 | reverse complement strand
CGCCGCGCTGGACACGCTTGGGAATTCCAGGCTCGCCTAGATCGAAACTATCGGATGGACTGGGGATTTTGCCCCAACTCAGTGGCAACAACAAACGTCGAGCCGGTACTAGGTACTTCATGAGGCAACTCGTAGCCGCGGACTATAGCACCGGCTTATGCCGAATCAAGGAGAAGTTCTTGCAGTATGCTCACTGTGAGAAGTGACAGTCGCCTTCGTTATTCCGAGGATTGAGTCCACGAAGGACAGCGCCGCAGTGCCGGCGGACGGGCTGGCGAAAGGCTTTCCAAGCCGCTGATTACATCGTCGCAGATACGACAGTTGTTACAGTGTCACACAGACACAACAAAAGCCGATCAGAGACCTCCGCTATGCCCAATGCCTAACGCTTTGCTGCCCGGGCTAAAGCATTTTATTTCTCCTTTGCGGGCTTCACCGACTGGATCGGCTTCGTCGGAACATTGTTCTCTATGACAAACTCCTTGCCGCATTTGGGCAGCGTCCGGAAGAGAGAACGATTGTACCCATTACATTTAGGAATGGAGAGCGTCGCATTGCAGTGCGCGTACTCCATCTGCTTTCCGGTGAACGGATGTTTGATAACTCTGCGCTGACGCCCCTTAAAGCGTCCGACTTGAAGCCCTCACAAGATGATGTTGACGCGGGCCCAGGAGCGCCAGGGCAAGTGAACCCGAGCCGATCAATGTAAAAGCGGAGTGAGGCCTCAACGTCGGAGACGTGCAGGACAGGACGCGCGAACCAGCCTGTCATAGCCGCTCGTGTCCTCGAAGTATCGCACGGGGACTGCCACCTCGGTCACTTGCCATCGTGCCCGTCCTCTACCGGATTATTCACGACCAGTTCACCGCACGAATTTGCATCGAATCCTTCACGCGGATTAATGAACCTTCTCAATACCTGGCGGTAGGTAGTTACTGTCAAGACGTGAGCCATAGTCACGGAGAATTACATTGAAAGGTCCAGGCGGAATCGGAAGCCAATTAGCAGCAGGAACACCTCGCGGGCGCCGTCTAGCCATATAAATTGAGATCGACCCGTCTCCGTTAGGCTTCAGTCTGGGGGTGTATTTCGCGACAAGATATTTCCTAGCCGAATTGCGTACCAGTTCGATGGAGTTTGGCGTGTAGGCTGTCACGGACCAGAAGCGCGTGGTCTCGGGAATCTCGTGAGGGGGAGTAGAGGAAAAAGTCATGACGTAGCCACGGGGATCGGTTCCATTAAGCGGCAAACCTTGGGCATCCTGGAACGCGTGGAAATAAACCGCTGCCTGATGGTCGTTTGCATACTGGATAAATTCTGTTATTTCGGACCGTTGGATGGCTAGAGTGGACCCTGGGGCAGGATTGGTGCCCCAGTGACCGATGTTGTCGTAAGTAATCCAGTTTGTATCACCGGTATTGTGGAGGTACGTTTGGATAATCAGATCGTGCGCTGTCCGTGCGCCCCTCGCAAATTCCGATCTCTCTCCTTTGCCGTTCGCGAACAGCGCGTTGAAGTGCTCAGACAGCGCTTGCACGTCTGGCGACATCGGTGGTGTCCTGGGAGAGGCAACTGCCCTCTGGAGTTGCCGCAAGAAGGCGATCGGGTCTACCGCGATCAGGTTGTCAGCGACCGTCTTGAACGGTACGCTGGTCACGATTTCTGGCAAGATTTGAGTAGAGCCACCAGAAGGGACTCCGTTCGGGCAGTTCTGGTGCAGATAGGCGCACAGCGGCATCGTCGACAGGCCCCGCCTGAAGGCATCGGCGTCCGCAGTTTGATCAACATTGTCCTTCGAAAACTTATCCGCCCGGAAAATGATCGTCATGTAGTTGAAGGGCAGTGCAACCGGAGTAACTGTGGGAGGAAGATTGTTCCGGTCGAAGTCGGGCCCGTACAGCGCGTACGTTCCTGGAATGTTGTTGGGGATCCCAGGGGATATATCGCAGTATGGATCAAGCGTGAGCACCGAGTAGTTGGCAGGCGTCGACTGGATCGTTACTATCACCGGCTCCATCGATAGATCGAGGAACGAACTGGCGTAGAGCGTATCGTCATTGATAGCGACAACATAATGGTATATTGGCGAGATTCTGTTTGGACCGACCAGGCGATTGGGAGTGCCAAGGAACGTCTGATAGAAGGTGAACCACACTGGATAAAACTGCGAAACGTAGTCTCGCGTCGTCGTAAATGGGTCGTCTTGTGCTCTTACGCCCGTCGACAAAACCGTCAGTAAGAGAACCAATAGGAGACATGCGAAGAAACGTTTCACAGAAACCTCCTTATCCGGACTGTCTGTTATGGAGTTCCCATCCTTGCACATGTTACTGAGAGGAAAGGTAGCCGCTTCGCAGTGCAATTGCACCCAGAGAGTTGCTCAGAATTTTGGTGGTTGTTGACTGTTGATGAAATTCAGTGCTGGTGAAATTCAGGCCTAGTGAAATTCAGTGGTGGAACATTAGCACCGGAACGAAAAAAAGGGAATAGAAAATCGAGCCACTGTCCGGCAACCAGTCTTGTCAGATGGAAGAAAATCCCGCCCGCTCTTCTTGAGTAATCCTTGGGCGTGGTTGCCCGGCACGGCTAGGTGCGCCACCCTAAGCTTTCCTTTCCTTACTTTGCAAAGCGTACTGCGAGGGTATTGCCGGCCAGCGTGATGCTATCGGTAGCATCTCCGCCACCTCCGCACAACGTAATATTGTTCGTCCCTTTGATCAGCCCGTCGCTCGGGAAGATCACCCATTGAATTGTGCGGGAGATGAAGGTTCCGTCCGGTGGCGCGAAAAAAGAGAGATCATTGAACATGCAAGGATGTCCATTCACGCTGACTCCGACGTGGAAGAAGCGGCTGTCCGTCAATCTGTAGTCCGTGCTCCAAGTCACGACAACCGGAACCACAATGCTGGGTTCAGTGACCAAAACCGTCTCGCCCCATCTGGAGCAGCATAGGCCAGTAAACGTCTGAAGGTTTCCAACCAAGAGGACTTCGTTCTGAGGAATCGCAAGCGCGGCTGCCGCGAGGCCCAGAACAACACAAACCACTGCAAGCCTGATCACAAGTCGTTTCATGATTTCTTCCTTGTGTTCATCTTTGACTCCTTCAATTGGAAAGACGCGCGATGAGCGTATTGGCCGTGGTAGCCAGAAGCGTATCGCCAAATGTGCCGCCACCACACAAAGTGAATGTGTTGCTTCCGGGCCGCAACCCGTCGGTGGGAAAGACGATCCACTGAAATGTGCGCGGGCTGGAATCGCTGGAATTCGAAATCGAGCCCGAGCCGTAACCCATACATGAACCGCCGTTAACCATCAGCCCGACGTTAAAGCCGCCAGACTCAAATACGTTGACCTGCCAAGTTAAAATCACGGGAACCGGTTTCGCCGGTTCTGTCACTGCAATACTCTCGTTCAAAGAGGAACAGCAGGGACCAGCAAAATTAATCGGGCTTTCGATCTGGAACACTTCTTCGGGTGGAACCGCGAAGACCGTGGTCGCAAACGCGATCGCGAAACCAGCGATGGCCAGGTTAATCGCATGTTGACGAACGATCTTGAACATTCTGCTCACCTCATCACTCCATGTTGGAGATGCCGCGTCTCTACAAAGTTTGGCTTACATTGCACATTCTCGAATGTGAGCCATCGCTTATGAACTGCGCATGGCCCACCACGTTTTCATTTCGACGTGCGCACAGAAAGCGTGTTGAATCCGAGAAGTATGACGGCAGCCGGCGAGGAGGCCGCGCCTCCGCACAAGGTGAACGTATTGATCCCCTTGTGTAGTCCATCGCTGGGTGAAATGAGCCATTGGAAGTAGTGAGAGTCGAAGAATCCACTGCCATCTCCCTTCCCAAACGGCTGAATCGAGCCTGGTCCGAAAAAACGGCATGGACCTCCATTGACGCTGAGCGCGATAAGAAACGCGCCCGTCGCTTGATAGTCAGTGCTCCAGGTCACGATGACAGGCGCAACGGTTGATGGTTCTGTCACAGCTACCGATTCCGACCACGAAAAACAGCAAAGACCCTGAAACGCCTGATTGTGTTCGACCCGCAAAAGTTCCTTTTTCGTAACTGCCGATGCCGGCGGCGTAAGCATGATCGCTAGGTAAAAAACCAACCAGTAGTGTGCGAGTAACTTCAAATGCTTCAATTCTGGCATCATTTTTCCCGCTCCTCGGCGGCCTTTCTACCTCCAACACGTCCCCGCTAAGGCCAAGGCGCATTCGCTCGCGCTGGCCCCAACACCTCAAAGATGACGCGGGAGAGGGCGCTCGTTTCAGGCGCCTCTTTCCACCCCGAGAGCGCCCGAAGCAACATCCTTATGCCGGGAATATCGGAAATCACTGTGCAAGAACGACAGTCATGGAACAATTAGAAAGTAGGAAACAGAAATGGCCCTGTGAAGATAACGACACAGGTTCATTGCAAGGAGTCTTCAAGGGTGTCGTCACCGAAGCGAAACGTTGGTTGGCTTTAGCACCACCAACTTTACTCGGGCCTGGAAGCCGACATTGTCACGGAATCAATTCGACTCATTGGCCCGGCCTGCCGCGCCGCGTGAAATTGGCATTTCAATGGCTATTTATCGCCAGCTACGAATAATCTCCACGGCCAGTGGTTGGGTGGGTCATGCTCGGGTGTAGGATTCTCGCGACACGCCGGATTCAAGTGATGCCAAGAGGCAATCGCGTGCATGACTTTGTTGAGCAGCGCTTTGTTCGGCTATTAGGAATGCGGGAACTCCTATGCTGATCGACATTCTTATTATCATCGCCAGTGTCAGTGCTTCAATTCTCTTTCTGTTGCTGGTGACTCGTACTTCTACTGCGCCAGCCCGAAGAGAGTCCAATGACTTCACCGGTGCAGTCGTTGCGGTTATTGGCACCACCTACGCAGTGATTCTTGCATTCACGCTTTCTGGGGTGTGGTCCATGTTTCAACAGGCGCAAGCTAACGAAGAGCAGGAAGCCAACGCGCTCGTGAATGTCTTTCGCATTGCGACCCAGTTGCAAGATGCGAATGCTCACCGCATCCAGGAACTTTGCCTCCGTTACGCAGATAACACCGTGCGTCACGAATGGTCAGTAATGGAAACGACAGAAATGACTCCAGAAGGCGCCAACATTATTAACGAGCTGTGGGAGCAAGCAGGACAGAGCCAGGCACATGCTCAGCCCGACACTATAGCGGCTTACCAACTGATGGAGGAATTGCGTGGGTTGACTCAATACAGGCGCCTTCGGGCCATGCAGAGCCGTGAGCACCTTCCAAGAATTCTCTGGGCAGTCTTGATTGCAGGCGCCATCATTACCGTTGCCGCCTCGTGTTTCTTCGGCGTGAACAATTTCCGCTTTCATCTTCTGCAGGTGCTTGTGCTGACTTTCTTGATCTCGCTTGTGCTGGTTGCGATTGCGGACATCGATCGACCCTACCAAGGATTGGTGAAAGTTGAGCCGGAAGGATTTAACTTTGCCACCCAAATGCTCCACAACAATGCGCAACGTTGATGTTCGCTACACCAGATTGCATGTCATGCTGCACCCTTTTTGACTGGGACCTACATTCGCAGATTGATTGCTGAAAGGCGAGTGAAATAGCGATTCTTCGCCAGCTACGCCGCGCGGGTGCTGGATTCGGAGAACGGAGAGTCTAAGATCTTTCTCGTGATCAGGCAACTGAAGTCCAAAATTTGAAATCCGTATAAGTACGGATGCGCCCATGCATCCTATGAAATCAGCGGCCCGCATCCTTTTTCTTTGGTTGCTCCTCGCGTTTACGTGCCTGGGAGTGGCGGCGCTTCAGATATACAAGAACACCGCGCCCGGTGCTGACCGTTTCTTTGGACGGCATCGTTTGATCGATGGCGTTGGTAACTTTGGCGAGGTCACACCCATGCTTTATCGCGGTGGCCAGCCCACGCGCGAGGGATTTGAAAGACTCTCTGAGATGGGCATCAAGATTGTGATAGACGTCGGCAGGTCGAAGCGAGATGAAAGACAGATAGAGCAACTGGGAATGCGCTACGTTTCCATTCCATGGCATTGTCCTTTTCCCAAAGATGAGATCTTCCAGCGTTTTCTGAAGTTAGTTAGGGAGAATCCGGACAAGAAAATTTTTGTGCACTGTCGACTAGGCGATGACCGGACCGGAATGATGATCGCTGCGTATCGCATGGCCGTCCAAGGTTGGACTGCGGAACAGGCGATGCAGGAGATGCATTTCTTTGGCTACTCAGGCGTGCATCACCTGCTGTGTCCGGGGCTTGGGGGATACGAGAAGAGTTTTCCCTCGCATTTGAAGAAAAACCCGTCACTTCGGGGACTCCGCTGAGCAGTCGAAAGTTAGTTGGCATAACATCGTCATTTCACCAGCTATGGCGCCGCCTTCAACGTTGTGGTGGCCTGCGCACCGTCCTGCGATAGTTCTTGACAGCTCGCTCGATTCCCGGCGTCGCCTTCTTCAGGTCTTCAAGATTCATCGCCGGATGCAATTCAATCTGTGCATTGAACGCAAAGAACCACGGTTCCGCCACCGCAGGAATTTGAGCCGGTTCTTTCAGGTCAAAAAAGATAAACCCAGTCCGTTTCCCGTCATCGTCGGTAAAGTAGGTCGCTTCGGGTTTGAGTTCGCTGAGGATTGAGTCAATGGTTTTCGGCAGGCTGCCATCGCTAATGGCGGCATTGCCCGCTTCCACAGGAATAGAGACCTTCAACAAACAACGCATCAGACTTTCCTCCTTGTCGGGCCCCATTGTAGCGCCGTCCAGTTTCGACAGGCTCAAGTTGTCGACAGGTCGCAATTACCAACTCTCCTCGGCTAAGGTTCAAGGGTTTTTACTCGCTGGTTCTGTGCGATCGCGATTTAAAAGGGGCGCCGAACAAAATGACCGGAGTCGGCGGTGCAAACTGCGAACCGCGCAATGACCGCTCCAATCGGACCTCGAAAAATTACATTTCCATGACAATCAGCTGGTGATTGCGAAGTAACATCTTGTCACTCCGCTGACTATGTGAGCAAAACGCGCACAAGTCTGGGATCACACCACTACGTCATTCGCGCGAGGGGAGATCTCACTAACCTCGTCTGCGACGAATGAAGTTAAGGGAGGATCCCATGCGTCTTTCACATCTTCGTTCGTTTCTTTCGGTTTTGTTCGTCGCCATAGTTACAATCCCATTTCACCCCATAGAAGTAACTGCCCAAAATTTCTGCGGGCCGAAAACGCTGGTTAATTTTGACGGCATAAACGGCCAATACCCAGCTTCGGGTGTGACCTTTGACAGCCAGGGCAATATGTACGGTACGACTGCGCAGGGCGGTTCCTCTTTCAACCCGATCGGAAGCAATGGACTCTTGAACTATGGGTTGGGAACCATTTGGAAGTACTCCTCTAACGCTGGCCTGACGTCGCTGTTCAGTTTCAGCGGCTCGATCTCACCCTCCAACGATGGTTACAGGCCATTGACGCCGCTCGTGATGGATGGGCAAGGCAATCTTTACGGAACGACATACTACGGAGGCAATGATTTTTTCCCCGACAATAACCACTTCGGTTGGGGAACTATTTTCGAATATTCAACGGCGGGTCAGTTCACCACTCTTCATAAATTTTCCGGCCCGGATGGTGCGAATCCCGTCGGAATGCTGGTTGACCCCGAGGCAAACCTTTGGGGGACAACTTGGCAGGGCGGCGTTGACTGGAATCCCACCCTCGGCAATTTCGGTCTTGGAACCATCTTCGAATACTCTTCTGTCGGGACACTGATCAATCCCCTACTTTTCTCAGCAGCAAACAAGGGAGGAAACGTCGCGGCCGGTTTGACAGCAGATGGACAAGGCAACTACTACGGTACTACTTACGAGGGAGGAACCAACGGCTTTGGAACATTGTTCCAATACGACTCTGCCGCGAATCAACTGACTACGCTCGTCAATTTCACTCGCACAAACGGCAGCCTCCCGGCCGCAGTCGTAACCCTCGACGGTCAAGGCAACGTGTACGGCACAACTTATCAGGGTGGCTCGCACTCGTCGCCCTCAAACTACTGCTGTGGGACTGTTTGGAAGTATTCGGTCAGTACTGGGGCGCTGACCACGCTAATCAGCTTCGACGGTGATAGCGTGCCTGCGGACGGAATGTTCCCCGAGGGCGGAGTCACTCTCGACGGCAAGGGCAATCTCTATGGCAGCACCGTGGGTGGGGGCACGTTCGGCGACGGAATCGTCTATGAGCTTTCGTCCTCAGGTGTATTGAGTACGCTTGTGACTTTCAGTGGGCCAAATGGTTGGAACCCAGAAGGTAACTTGGTATTCGACAGCGCGGGCAATCTCTACGGAACGACGAACCAAGGCGGATCCTCCGGCTATGGCACCGTCTTCAAGTTGACACCAAACCCAGGCGGGGGCACGTGTAGCGGTCTTACCATCTCTTCGCTGGCATTGGACCCAACCGCGGTCCAGGATGGCCGAACGTCTCAAGGCACGGTGACCCTAAGCGGAGACGCTCCTTCCGGCGGGACCCTCGTCGGGTTGAGCAGCAATAACTCGTTTGCACTTGTGCCAGCCAATGTGACGGTACCTGTCGGCAGTGCTAGCGCCACATTCACAGTCACTACCAAGTCTGGAGTCCTCAGCAATACGCCGGTTGTAATTACAGCATCCCTCGGGAACAGTACCGTTCAGGCTTCGATGACCATCGTGCCACCAGGGACAGCGGCACTCTCCTCGCTAACTCTAAATCCGATCAAGGTCAAAGGTGGAAATCGCTCCACTGGAACTGTCACGCTCACCGCCGCCGCACCCCCGGGCGGAGCGACTGTGACGCTTTCAAGTAAGAACTCGTCTGTAGCGACTGTTCCATCCAGCGTCACAGTGCATGCTGGGACAACCAGTGCCAATTTTGCGGTCAGCACCCACCGGGTGTCCTCAAACTCCAACGTCGTCATCTCCGCCGCCTATGCCGGAAAGACAAAACTAAAAACGTTGACCGTAACTTTCTAGCGGCTTCTAAAGCATTGAGGCATGGCGAACCGATGCAGTTGCCGAAGATCCGGGATTATTCGACTGTGCCCGCCCAAAAGCCAGAAAAAGCGAGACCGGGTCGGGGATGCGGTCCCGCTTTTCTCGTCTTTCAGCATCGCGTTCGCGCGATGAGCTTAAGTTAACCTTTGCCGCGGTGTCCAAACGCCAACTTACGCCACAGTCGGTTATCCCTTCGGCAGACGACTAGTCTCGTCAGCGGTGGCTTTCTCTCGCTTGCTCGTACTCCAACACAAAGTACAGAACGAGCGACTGCCGAGGCTAGGAATGGACCGATGATCGTACAGAGGAAGACGTGATCTTTTTTCGACGCTGAGAACAATGCCCCCGGTGACGAGGAGCGAGAAGCCTGACTGCAGCAAAGTTTGGACGACCCCTGTCGGTGGCGAAGGTTTGAAACTCAGAAGCAGCCGCTGGACCTTGAATAACCGCGCTGCCAGGAGTCTTTCATCTCGGCGGCAAATCTCGAGGTTATCCGTTAGACTTCCAAGCGGAGAACGCAGTTGCCTACCTCTAATCAACAACGAGGGTTCATTCGTTTTGGCCTTTTCGAACTCGATTTACGCAACGGAGAGCTCCGAAAGCAAGGCATCAAGGTTAGACTCCAGCAGCAACCCTTCCAGATTCTAGTTGCGCTTCTTCAACACACTGGCGAAGTGGTTACGCGCGAGGAATTGCGTGAACAGCTCTGGCCGATGGACACGTTCGTGGACTTCGAGCATGGACTTAACGCCGCCGTCAAGCGCCTTCGCGACGCCTTAGGGGACTCGGCGGAGAATCCAGTGTTCATTGAAACGCTTGCGCGCCGCGGCTATCGGTTCATAGCACCGGTTCAGGGAATGCACAACGAATCTGTGGTCGAAACAGTCAGCGCTCCGGGGTTGAGAGAATCATATGCACGGCGCTTATGGATTCCGGTCGCTTTGGTCTGCTTAATTGTCATCGTCGTAGCGGTACGGAAATTCGTCGACCGCCCTCGAGTCCGTAGTTCCGAGTTGACCGAAAGAAAATTGACGACGAATTCACCGGAAATGAGTGTCAGTAGTGCGGTCATCTCTCCTGACGGCAAGCTGCTGGCTTACACGGACAATACAGGTGTGTACCTGAAACATATTCAGACAGGTGAGATGCACCAGCTACAGGTTTCAGCAGATTTCTCCAACCACCTGCACGTAGATGACTGGTACCCTGACGGCTCACACCTGCTCATAACGCACGAACGACCAGGCGAAAGCCCATCGTTGTGGTCTATCTCGGTATTTGGAGGTTCCCCTCGACGGCTGATCGATAATGGTGAAGCCGGGTCGGTCTCTCCAGATGGGACCCGCATCGCGTTTCACCGCATGGACTCCACACAACAAGAGTGGGTGATGCGGTCCGATGGATCAGACGCGGTCAAGGTCGCGGATGATAAAAGTTCGGCCCTGTTGCAGCCAAAGTGGTCACCCGACGGCAATCGAATCGCGTACATCAAGTTTGCTTTCACCTACAACGGTTCTCTGGGCATAGGATCAATCGAGGCCAATGAGTGGAGAAATGCGCGCGTCACAACGTTGCTGTCAGATTCGCAACTGGGTGTTGCACTGGGTTGGCTCTCGGACGGACGCCTTATCTATTCTCGTTGGAATAGCGGTAGGCGCCAAGATGCCGGTCTATGGAGCATACCTCTTGAACAATCTGGCAATCCTGCCTCTGAGCCGAAACAAATCGTTGGAGGACACGGGTGGATTTCTCAAATCAGTCAGAGCTACGAGAGCAAGGTCATAACATACCTTAGAGGGAATGTTGTCCCGAATCCTTACATCGCTATCTTGGGCCCCGGCGGAGCGCAGGTAATTTCGAAGCGACGATTGATTTTTGATGAGAATGAAAATGACGTCTTTGCCTGGACCTCAGACAGTACCTCAGTGTTGTTCAGTTCAGATCGAAATGGCACGATGGAAATCTTTAAGCAAGGGGTCGACCAGTCCATTCCTGAGAATTTGGTGACGAGCCCGGAGCAGCTTTTACAACCGAAATTGGCACCTGCAGGTTCTGAGATCTTATACGTCTCGGCACCCAAAATGGCCGCTTCTGATACCCAGTCGTCCCTCTTTGCTATGCCGATCATTGGAGGTGCCCGGCGCCTGATCTTGAAAGATGTGAACATCTGGAACATCCAGTGTGCACGCCTGCCCGCAACCCTGTGTATGTACAGCAACGGAAACGGCGAAACGTTTCGTTTTGACCTTTCCAGCGGGAAGAATTCAGAGCCACCCCAAATTGATCCATTGTCCAATTGGGGCTTGTCGCCCGACGGTTCGATGCGTGCCATAGTCTTGTCAGCTCCCAAAGGAACGATTCGATTTCGATCCACGACAACGAGCGAATCGCATGATGTGCAAACAAAGGGCGGATATGAACTAGGCAGTGTCGACTGGGCGGCCGATGGAAAGAGCCTTTACAGTGCTGGGCGGAGCCCTGAAGGCGAGAGTGTACTGCTACGTATCGCCTTGGATGGCAGAGTCACAGTCCTGCTTCGATCCGCCGATGGCGAAATGTTGGCCGCAATCCCCTCTCCCGATGGCCGGTATCTGGCAATACCCGAAGCCCGTGGAAGCAACAATGCCTATGCAATTGAAAGTTTCTGACAGTAGAGCTTTTCCGAACTGCTCGTCAATCTGCCACAACCAGTGATACATTTCACGAATCTGCTTGGGGGTTCCGATGTCCTTAACGTCGGTTCCTAGAGACTTCTTACATGCTCGCGTGTCCCACGGTAGGTCACTCACACCGCAGGCAAACGTGCGTTTCGTGCCTAAGGCCGTTTCTGCGCGAGCGGCATCGAATCCAATTTGGATTGCAGTCCTGGGCTTTCTGTTTGGTTTTACTCTGTCGCCGAGTTTGGGGAACTGCCAATCAGTGTATGGCAGCATCTTCGGAACGGTTTCTGATCCGTCCGGAGCGGCTGTGGCAGACGCTCAGATAACAATCATCTCGCAGCAGAAAAACACAAAATTTCATACCCGCACCAATTCGTCGGGGAATTACAACATTACGCATCTGATTCCGGACGGATACGATATTCGCTGTCAGGCCCGCGGCTTCAAGGTAGTTGATCTCACTGATATTTCTGTTTATGCCGATCAGACAGCGCGAGTGGATTTGAAGCTTCGGGTGGGGGGATCGGAAGAACAATTGACCGTCACCGCTGGTGACGTGCCTCTTATTAAGAGTGATCGCGCGGATGTCGCCACCAATTTTAACGAGAAGCAAGTCAGTAATCTTCCACTCTTTAACCGTAACTTTACTGCTCTAGAACTACTTGCGCCAGGAACGTCGCAGCCGGGCTGGCAGCACGTCTCTGCAGAAAATCCTCAAGGTGGGATCCAGATCGCGATCAACGGCCAACACTTCAGCGGGACTTCTTACCAGCTCGACGGCACCGATAATCACGATCCCCTGCTTGGCATTCTGGTGATCAATCCGACCCTCGATTCTGTGACTCAGGCAAAAGTCACTAGTCAGAACTATGACGCAGAATTTGGGCAGGCGTTGGCAGGAGTCGTCACAGTGCAAACCAAGTCAGGCACAAACCAGTGGCATGGTACTGCATTTGAATTCCGGCGCACAGATTGGGGTCAGGCTCGGAATCCCTTCACCCAGCCCCCAGATAAGCCGCTGCCTTCAACTAAATGGAATCAGTTTGGCGGCTCCGTGGGTGGTCCGTTTATTGGAGACCGGCTCTTCTTCTTTGGCGACTATCAGGGAACTCGGCGTTCCAACGGAAGCTCGTTACGTCTAACTGTGCCGACTGAACTAGTCCGCTCGTCTTGCCTTGATCCAGCGATTGCGAACTGTGATCTCAGCGAGTATCCGGCCGCGATCTTCGACCCCGCGACCGGCACACAATTCTCCGACAACCACATTCCGCGAGGGCGCCTTTCCTCCCAAGCGCTCAACCTCCTGGCACAGCTGCCGGCACCCAATGTCAATGGAGCAGGAATCCTAGAGAATTTCCTTGAGTCTGGGAGCGAATGGTTCGACGACGATGACTTCGATCTGCGCGTGGACGGTTATGCTTCCGAGCGGTTAAATCTTTTTGGACGCTATAGCTTCGCTGATTTTCGGCAGCATGCACTGAGCGCGTTCGGCGCTGTCGTTGGAGGCCCTGGATTATCTCCTGATGGCTTCGCAGGTTTGTCTCTGGCTCGGAACCAGAGTGTCGCTATCGGCGTAAATCGTATCTTTACCCCAAAACTGCTAGCTGACTTCCGATTCGGCTTCCTGCGCTATCACGTTAACGTGCTGCCTAACGACTTGGGCACAACCCCCGCGAAGGATGCGGGCATTCCGGGAGTCAATATGGGTGATCCGCTAACCTCCGGCATGCCTTTCGTTTTCATAGATGGGCAGGCAGGTGAGCAACTTTCTTTCGGCCACCTTTGTGGTTGCCCTCTCTTCGAAACTGAGCAACAGTTTCAGTGGGTTACTAACTGGACCCGAACTGCTGGGAATCATCTTGTGAAATGGGGAGCCGATGTGCGTTACGCACAGAATCTTCGAGTCGCCAGCACAGATTCCCGCACTGGGAGTCTGATTTTTCTGAATTCCCGGACACAGGGGCCGACTGGTGGAGGACTGGGCTTGGCAACCTTCTTGCTAGGAGATGTGAGTTCGTTCAGTCGCTTCGCAAACAGCATCAACGATGCTGGAGAACGCCAGAAGAGATGGTTCTTCTACGGTCAAGATACCTTCCGGGCCACTCGCAAACTTGTCCTCAACTATGGACTTCGCTGGGAGATCTATTTCCCTCAGTCTGTTACAGGAAAGGGGGCTGGTGGGTGGGTCGACCTCGGTACTGGGCTGGTCAATGTGGCTGGTTTTGGCAACGTGAATCTCCAGGGGAACGTGAGAAACCGTTTCACCAACCTCGCGCCCCGTGTCGGCATTACTTATGAGCTCTCGCCCAAAACTGTTCTTCGCTTGGGATACGGACGCAGCTTTGATCTTGGAGTCTTTGGCTCGAATTTTGGGCACACTGCCACGCAGAATCTGCCCGTTCTGGTTGCGCAACAGGTGAATCCAGCCTCGTCTACCGGCAGCGTGTTCAATCTGTCAAAGGGGCCACCGGCGCCGGAATTCATAAGTGTCCCGGCTTCGGGACAATTTCTGTTGCCGGACCAGGTCTCTGCGTTCGTCCTTCCCCGGCGCATGCGCCTGCCCACGCTAGACGCATGGAATGTTACTGTGCAGCATCAACTAAGATCGGATTTGTCATTGTCTGCTGCATACGTCGCGAATAAAGGCACTCATGTTTTTCCCGGAGATTCGCCGTCCTATGATCCCAACCAAGCGACGATTGTGGGGTTCGGAAACGTCGACACAAACCACCGAAAACCTTACTTCCAAAAGTTCGGCTGGAGCCAGCAACTGTACTATTTCGGCAGCGACGCTTCCAACAACTACCACTCACTGCAGATAACCGCCGAGAAACGGTTTTCGAGGGGATACCAATTCTTGACGCACTACACGTGGTCGAAAGCGCTTGGATATGATGCCGACTACTATGCGATCGATCCGAGGCTAAATTACGGACTTGCCAACTCCGACTTGAAGCATAGATTCGTTTTGGCAGGTCTCGTAGCGCTCCCCTTCGGAAAAGGTAGCGCAAACGTTGGAAGTGCACGCTCAATTGTGAACCGGATTGTCCGCGACTGGTCGCTCAATGGGGTCTTACGATGGCAGGGGGGACTGCCTTTCTCCCCGTCATATTCAAGCTGTTTCATTGATCGCGACACTGGTCCCTGTCGACCAAACCTTGTTGGAAGTGTCCACATTACAGGAAGCCGGAATGGTTACTTCACGACTACCGGTGGTGTACCACTTCAGCCGCATGCCACGCCAGGAGACACTGTTGGCCCGTGGCAGCGGCCTTCCGCTGGAACGTTTGGAAGCGCACGCAGAAATTCACTGCGCGGCCCAAGTTTTTCTCAGGCAGACCTATCAATCGCCAAAGCGTTCTCCTTTGCGGAAAGGGCTTCACTGCAATTCCGCACCGATGTCTTCAACCTGTTCAACAAGGTTAACCTCGATAATCCAATTTCTTGCGTAGACTGTCAGGCGGGCGGGTTAGTCCTTAATACGTCCCCCTCCTCATTGCAGCGCCAGATAGTGTTTTCGTTCCGGCTGGAATTCTGAGCGGATCTAGATCGGCGCAATCTCACGAGCAAACACGACGGCCCCGGCTGTTGGGTCTTGAGTGTAGTATCGAGCTTTCGTCAGCTAAGCACGTACGCGTTCTGAAGGTAAAGCGACTTCCCGCATGATGCTAATGAGCGATCGGACTCCGTCGCTGGGAAATCATCATCACGGAATTTGTAGCGTCATACCTTGCCAGAGGCGCGTTCGCGAGACTCGTTGACGACAAAAGCCACCTGCTTCGAGCTTGAGCAAAAGTAAGCGACTGTCTACTTCGGCGCAGCCACGCTGGCACAATCGCTGCACGCAGTGGAGGGGCGAGTAGACATGCCCCTTCTGCTCTAAGAGGATGTACTCATGAGATTAATGGTTTTCGACAATAAAACAGAGATGGCATGCATAGCTGCGGAACAGGCATCAAGAGCAATTTGTGCGGCAATTTCCGAGCGCGGGCAGGCTCGAATTGTTGCTGCAACCGCGGCATCTCAGTTCGAGTTCCTGGATGCGCTGACCAAAGCCTCCGGTATTGATTGGACAAAAGTGGAAGCATTTCACCTCGATGAGTACATTGGCTTGCCCGTCACACACGCCGGCAGTTTTCGCAAAATGTTCCTGGAGCAGTTGGTGGCAAAAACCGGAATCGAGAAGTACCACCTGCTCGATGGTGACGCAGTTGATCCGGTTGCCGTAGTTCACGAAATTGGCGGGCAGCTGGCGGCAGCCCCGATCGATATTGCGTTCTTGGGAATCGGAGAAAACGCACACATTGCATTCAATGACCCACCGGCCGACTTCGATACAGCGGAACCGTACATCATCGTTAAGCTCGACGAAGCTTGCCGTCGGCAGCAGGTGGGAGAGGCATGGTTCGATGATATTTCCCAGGTCCCCACGCGTGCCATCTCGATGTCAGTACAACAGATTCTCAAAGCCAAAGAGATTCTGGCTGTTGTTCCCGACACTCGGAAGGCTCGGGCGGTGAGGGCTTGTGTCGAGGAGGAGATTAGCCCAAAGGTCCCGGCTTCGATCCTACGCCGCCATTCGAACACAACAATCTATCTGGACTGGAAATCGGCTTCACTGTTAAATTCTGCGCTACAGCGCACGCTCGCTAAAGATTCTCAAGTATTGCTGAGTTCTTAGCGCTGGTATACCCACTGCATGCCACTGGACCGAAAACCGATTTCGTCGCTCCGCTGGTGGATCGGTGGTCTCCTTTTCGCTTCCACGGTCATCAACTACATCGATCGTCAAACACTCTCCCTTTTGGCCCCCTACCTGAAGCTCGAATATCACTGGACCAATTCTGACTACGCGAATATCGCCATCGCGTTCCGTGTTGCTTATTCGATCGGTCAGACGGTCTTCGGCAGGTTCATGGATCGCATCGGCACCCGTCGAGGCTTGACGCTTACCGTGATCTGGTATTCAGCGATCTCGATACTGACATCTCTGGCGAGGGGATTCTATAGCTTCGCCACGTTTCGCTTTCTGCTTGGCGCCGGTGAGTCGGCAAACTGGCCCGCTGCCACCAAAGCAGTTTCTGAATGGTTTCCCAAACGTGAACGGGCGCTGGCGACGGCGTTATTTGACAGTGGATCGTCGATTGGCGGCGCAATTGCACCATTCATTGTGCTAAGGATTTACGAACGCTGGGGATGGCAGCCAGCGTTCGCGATCCCTGGTACGTTGGGCGTTTTTTGGCTGATCGCCTGGCGCTACTTGTACTATCCCCCGGAACAACACCCACGGATCGAGGAGAACGAGCGCGAGATGATCGTGGCAGACAAGCTCGATTCGGCGCGGCCTCAGGAAAACACAACTCGTACTCGTTGGATCGATCTGCTGAAGTTGCCTCAGGCCTGGGGAACGATTATTGCCAAGACGTTTACCGATCCGGTTTTCTTCTTCATTACCGAATGGTTCCCGATCTATCTAGTTGCCAAAGGCATTGAACTCAAAAGCGGACTGTTCGCGATCTGGATTCCCTTCGTTGCTGCTGACTTGGGAAGCTTCTTCGCGGGCGGACTTTCCGGTTATCTGGTGCGACGGGGATGGCCACTTGGCGCAGCGCGCAAAGTACCGATCATCTATGGCGGAATCGGAATGACGCTGTTGATCTTGACGATCTTCACGACCAAGTTATCTACAATTGCTTTCCTATTTGCCGTCGTGACTTTCACGTACGCCGGTTTCACGACGATGGCCAATGTGCTGCCCTCCGATCTATTCACGAGCGAATCGGTCGCGTCGGTGAGCGGGCTGAGCGGAACCGGTGCAGGAATCGGAACGATCGTAGCATTCAAGCTGGCTGGTTATTTTTCCGACATGCGTCAGGCCAATGCAACGCATTCGTTCGATCCGATTATGATTCTCGCGGGCCTGGTTCCATTTGTGGGGATGATCCTGGTTTTACTCTTGGTGCGTAATACAGAAGCTACCCGGCAAGGGTTGGTTTCGCGAATCTGATGAGTCACGCAACCCAGTGAACAGTCGCCTTCCCCTGCGCACCATGCTGTTCAGCCCAATCGATATGTTCTCTTAGCCTCACAATCGAGCTGTCATACCAAGCCAACTTACTCAATCCCCCTCGATGCGCCACTGTTCAATATCCCACGCCATGATTGTGGAGGGCTATAATTGCGGACCGATGCGGCTAGCCTCCCGAACAGAACTTGGTCCGTATGAAATTCAGTCTCTGCTTGGCGCTGGCGGCATGGGTGAAGTCTATCGTGCTAAAGACACCCGTCTGGGGCGGGATGTCGCCATCAAGGTCCTTCCGGAAAAGCTGGCGAGAGATGCCGAACGCTTGCGGCGATTTGAAATCGAAGCGCGGGCGATCGCGGCGCTGAATCACCCCAACATTCTTTCCATACATGACATCGGCACCCATGAAGGAGTGGCCTACCTGATCTCCGAATGCCTGGAAGGGCAATCTCTGCGTATGGAGCTGAGCGGGGGAGCGTTCCCATGGCGGCGAGTTGTCGACTACGGCATTCAAATTGCGCAGGGCCTCGCCGCGGCCCATGACAAGGGGATCGTACATCGAGACCTGAAGCCGGAAAATGTTTTCGTCACCCGCGATGGGCGCGTGAAGATCCTCGATTTTGGAGTGGCGAAGCTGGTACAACCGGAGTCCTCCGTGGAGGATGGCGCAACGATGGATGCGGGGCCTACCTCCTCCGGTGTCGTGCTGGGAACCGTGGGCTACATGTCCCCAGAGCAGGTGAAGGCCGAGCCTGCCGATGCCCGGTCCGACATCTTTGCCCTGGGAATGATTTTGTACGAAATGCTCTCCGGCCAGCGTGCCTTCAAGCGAGAAACCTCCGCCGAGACGATGACTGCGATTCTCAAAGAAGATGTGCCGGAGCTGAGCCCTACGGGCAAACCCGTCCCGGCTGCGCTGGAGCGCATTATTAGGCGGTGCCTCGAAAAGAAGCCGCTGCAGCGCTTTCAATCGGCGCGGGATCTCGCTTTCAACCTTGAGGGCTTGTCGGGAACCTCCTCCACGAGCACGAGTGGCGCCTATGGCGTTGCGCTCGAATACGCAACGAAGAAAAATTCTCGCAAGCAGGCAATGACGCTTGCCGCTGGCTTGCTCTTGCTGGCTTTTATCGGCGCTGGAAGCTGGTTGCTGGGAGCACGCAGCAGCTCGGTCGCTCCACTTGCTTATCATCAACTGACATTTGATCGCGGACTGGTCTACGCGGCCCGCTTCGCGGGGGAGGGTCCAGCGATCTATTACAGCGCCAGCTGGAACGGGGAGCCCGTCCAACTCTACTCTACCCAGCCCGATACCCCCGAGTCGCGCCCCCTGAATCTCGTCAACTCTACGCTGTTCGCCGTTTCGCCCTCACAGCTGGCGATCTCTATCGGCTGCAAGGATCGCTACATCGGGCTGTGCCAAGGAACATTGGGTCTGGTACCTCTTGCTGGCGGCACACCGCGGGAGGTGGCCAACGATGTGCTCGCTGCGGATTGGAGTCTCTAATGGTAGCGAGATGGCAGTAATTCGCCAGGTCGATGGAAAGTACCGAGTAGAATTCCCGCAAGGAAAGATGCTCTACGAGAGTACCCATCCGTTGGGATATCTGCGAATCGCGCCGCACAGCAACGCACTGGCATTCGAGGAATTCAGTTCCATCGATGGGGATGCGGGCTGGGTTATCGCAATAGATCGCAATGGAAGGCAACTGCTCCGCTCGGTGGCGTTCGTCAGTGTGGAGGGTGTGGCGTGGTCGCCTTCCGGCGAAGAGATTTGGGCGGGAGCCACAAGAACGGAGGGCTGGGCGAACGAGGTGGTTGGTCTCGGGCTCAATGGAAAACAGCGCGTGGTTCTTCGTCTGCCGGGCATTATCCGGCTTCACGATGTGTCGCGAGATGGGCGAGTGCTTCTCTCCAAAGAGTCGTGGAGAAGCGGATTGCTATTTCGTGGAGCGACAGACAAGAAAGAACGCGACCTCAGCTGGCTCGACTACGCAACTTTAAGGGACATTTCGTCGGACGGGAGCCTGCTTTCGTTCGACGATTGGGGCTCGGCAGCGGGCGCTTCCGGCTTGGCTTTCCTGCGAAAAACGGACGGCTCTCCCGCGTTAAAACTCGGACAATACGGCGAGCCAATTCTCTCGCCCGATGCCAAGCAAGTGTTAGCGCTTAATGCGACCACCGTAAACCTGGTGGGTTTTGTTCTGTTGCCCACAGGCGTGGGGGAAATCCAGAAGGTCTCGGTGCCTGGAATCCAGCAAACCGCTTCGCAGGGATTCATGCCTGACGGAAAAGCGATTTACTATGCTGGCGATGACGGCCATGGCTGGAAGATGTATATACAGGACTTGCCCGACGGCAGTCCGCGCGGCGTGACTCGAGCGATTTCCGTGAAGCGGAATCATTTTGAAGGCCACTACCTTTCGCCCGATGGCCGAACGTTTTTCTCCCGCGACTTGAGCGAGCGGGGCGGGCTTTATCCCGTCGCGGGCGGAGAACCACGCCTCATTCCAGGCTGGTTGCCTGAGGACATTTGGGTTGCCTGGGCGACAGATGGACAGGCGGTCTACGTCTATCACGACGACAAGACTTTGGCGCCTCTTTACCGGCTCGAGCTTGCGACTGGAAAACGGGAGCTGCTTGCAACCTTGGCACCGAGCGACACAGCCGGCGTGACAACTATCGTGAACGTGCGCATGACCGCCGACAGCAAGGCTTATGGCTATTCGTTCTCCCGAGAGTTGTCGGACTTATTCCTGGTAGAAGGGTTACGATAGCTGAGTTTTCTCTGTATGTGAGTCAAAGTACGCGTACAGCGGCTACCTTGAGCCTTTCGGCTTCACCCTTTGTCGGAACTCCGCTTCAGCCGCCCTGTTTACGCGGTTTTTTGAAACGCAGAAACGCCCGGACAACTTAGGAAGTTCGCTCTTGCGCTTGGAAATTGTGTTCGCGAGTGGATCGCTAGTAATTTTCCGGGTAGCGCGCTTTCTGCAATCAGCTGTCAATCGTGACAAAGATGGACTATGATGCGCCGGCGACAGAATCTGCTCGTGGACGCTGTATGACACAGTTTTGTATCCGTGCCTAGGTCTCGGGGGCAGACGATCGATGTCGAAAGATCGCACGATAGCGCTTGGAACGGCCGTAACCCTGATTGCTGCCCACTCCGGGATCTTGGCCATTTGGCACGGCAAGCCGGTCACCTCTCTGTTGGGCGATTGGATTGGCTTTTGTGCCGCCGCCATGGCTGCCATTGCCTGTTGGTTTGCTGCAGGGCGGTCGGGGAGTTTCGGAAGGCGTGTATGGCGCCTGAGTTGCTTGTCGCTAGCCTTAGCCGCGCTCGGACAGCTTGGCTATACCTACTTTTTTGACTACCTCAATGCTCCCCAAAATTCGCTCTGGCTGAGCGACATCCTTGTTTTTTTCTGGGCCGTACCAGCCATGATGACGCTGTTCTTGAGTCCCCAAGACCCAAGGAGCGGGTTGCGATGGCTGCGAGCCTACGACTTTGCTCAGGTGTGCTGCCTCATTCTGGCTGTGGAGCTGTCGCTTCTTTATCTTCCCTCACGATGGCAAATGTCGGGGCACGCGATGGAAGTGCGGATTCTTGTGGCGGGGATTATCTTTTTCGGAGCCTTGGCGCTCGCCTTTCTCGTTCGAGGCCTGCTGAGTCAGTTTGCGGTGGCCCGCGCATTTTTCCTTCGCATGGCCATCTTTTTCGTTGCTTTTGGAATTACGACAAATGCTACTTTGTTCGATTTCGCTGGTGGAAAGTACCTCGAAGGAACCTGGTTTGACCTGTCATGGACGCTGGTCTATTGCCTGATAATCGGTATCGCGGTTGCTTGGGACCAAGAAGAGCCGCCAGAACTGGATGCCGCTGAGACTCCAGCTGGACGCTTACAGCTGCTCGCGCAGTTTTCTCCACTCTTAATTCCGCCAGTGGTTTTCGCCTTGGTCTTGCCAATCGCTCAGGAGCGATTGCTCTGGGCGAGTATTCTTGCGATCGTTTCTTTCGCCGCTGCCAGCGGACACCTATTCGTGGTGCAGAATCAGCTGCTCCAAAACTCACGTGAGCTCCAGAAGAACTTTTCTCTCTTACATGGCATCACCGAGGGAACGACGGATGCCGTATTCGTGAAGGACTTGCAGGGACGCTATCTGATGATTAATACCGCGGGAGCTCGGCTGCTAGGACGAAATGTGGACGAGGTACTCGGGAAAGATGATTCATCGCTCTTCTCGGCCGAGAGTGCTTTGCAGATCATGCGCCGTGACCACTCAATTACTCAGTCGGGCGAAAGCCATGTCTATGAGGAGGTTGGGGGAATCGGAAACGTGAGCCGGACCTATCTGACAACCAAGTCTCCTTTTCGTGATGCTGGTGGTGCAATTATTGGGTTGATCGGAATCAGTCGTGACATCACCGAGCGCAAGCAAGCTGATGAAGAGATTCGCAAATCACAGCAGAAACTGCGGCTGCACGTCGATCTCACTCCACTTGCGGCCATTGAGTGGGACACAAACTTCTGCATCACAGCCTGGAATCCTTCCGCTGAGCGGATCTTCGGATACTCCAGAAGAGAAGCTCTCGGCCAGCACGCACGCCTGATAATTGCTCCCGAATTCCGCGAACACGTTGAGCATGTCTGGGCGGCACTACTCGGCGGCAATGGGGGTGCGCGCAGCACGAATGACAATGTGACGAAAGACGGCCGGACTATCTCCTGCGAGTGGTACAACACGCCACTCGTGGATGATGAAGGCAAGGTACTAGGTATAGCCTCGCTGGTTCTTGATGTCACGGAGCGTGTGGCTTTGGAGGATAGGCTCCGGCAGTCACATAAGATGGAAGCGATCGGCCAACTGGCAGGAGGGGTGGCTCACGACTTCAACAACCTGCTCACGATAATTATGTGTTACGCGGACATTTTGAGGGCCGGCCTTCCATCCGAGTCCCGTCTATCCGAAGCCACCGTCCAGATCCGTTCGGCAGCAGATCGTGCTGCCGGGATCACTCGGCAACTGCTGGCCTTTGGGCGGAAACAAGTACTTGCTCCACGGGTGATCAACATCAACGAGATCGTGCTGAATCTGGAAACGATGTTGCGGCCGTTCATTGGAAAAGGCATTGCGGTCTCGACCGTTCTTGCGGCGGATCTGGGATCCATCAAAGCCGACTCTGGGCAGGTAGAGCAGATCATCATGAACCTCGCTCTAAATGGTCGTGATGCCATGCCTCAGGGCGGAAGACTCGTGTTGGAAACCGCTAATGTGGAGTTGGACGAGCTTTACGCTCGGAACCATCGCCCGCTTGAAGCGGGCCGCTACATTATGCTCACTGTCAGTGACACAGGAAACGGCATGGACTCGGCAACACAGGCTCGCATTTTTGAGCCTTTCTTTACCACGAAAGAAGTCGGTAAAGGAACGGGCTTGGGGCTCGCGACTGTATACGGAATAGTAAAGCAGAGTGGTGGCTTCATCTGGGTGGACAGCAAACTTGGCCAAGGTACGACGTTCAAGATCTACTTCCCGCGAGTGGATCGGCCGGCGGAACCGGTTCACAGAGAGAAGCCGTCCGCCACAATTCAGGATGGGCACGAGACGATTCTGGTGGTTGAAGACGATGCGCAAGTGCGCGAGTTGACATCCTCCGTGCTCGAGAAGGCCGGATACGCGGTACTGAGCGCCGCTGATGCTGAGCAGGGGCTTGCGCTGTGCCAGACCAATCATCACGAGATTCATCTACTCATCACGGATGTGGTCATGCCTGGCATGAACGGCCGAAAGCTAGCGCAAGAAGTTAAGAAACTACGTCCCGCGATGAGGGTTTTATACATGTCGGGCTACACGAATAACGCAATTGTGGACTACGGAGTTCTCGAACCGGGGCTCTGGTTTCTGTCCAAGCCGTTTTCGCTGTCCAGTCTCGTGGCGAAGGTGCGGGAAGTATTGGACGCAACCGAAAGTTAATTCGCCCGGTTCTAGTTACGGCTTCCAGCACACCTTCCGATGTTGTTGTTGCCCTTGCGCAACGACCAAACTCGCCGAGTTGCGTTGAAATAGTGACAATGAAGTTGCTTAAAGAACTGCTCGATGTCGAACAATACCGCCTGGTTTCACTCCTCGCAGACGGGTTTAAGAACAATGAGATCGCCGAACTTGTCGGAACAACGGAGTTCACGGTAAAGAACAAGCTCCGAGTGGTGTATGACATTGCCGGATGCTTCAACCGAGTCGAACTTGCCCTTCGCTTTGTCAGTCAGGAGGGGATTGAGAAGTGTCAGTAGTGGTTCGCATCCTTCTATTAGGCGTATTGCTATTGTCCGTATACGGAATCATGCTCAACCAGCGCCGTTCAGGTATCAGGCGCAACAACAGAAGGTAACGCTGCTTTTCCTAAATCTACTTGGCGCAGGGAAAGGCATTGTGTAGCGCCGCAGCAGCCTCGGTCTCCGGCGCGTTGTGTGTTGACTCTGGATGATCAGCGATCCATTTTCTAATCACTCGCAGAACCTGCTGGTTGTTTACACCTTCCGGTATGCAATAGAGACGGTCTGACATTTTGACACTGTGATACATCTCACCAGAGGAAAAACCTCGCGTAAAGCCCACGGCGAAGCCTAAGCAGAAACCGTTTCTAAAAGACTCGTTGGCGTTGAGCTTGCTTCCATTCTTGTCGACGACGTCGCACTTGTCATAGAAACCACGCGCCGTATTAAAGTCCTGCGTCGGTTCTTGTGCATTCGGAGTGAGAACAGCGAACAAAATCAGCAGCAAGGATCCTGCTACGAATCTCATGGAAGTCACCATCCGTCAGGATTGTAAGCCAAGAAGGGCTACGCCCAAGGCGATACTCACACAGATGCTATGTTTTCCCGCAGACGACTCGATGACAATCTGGTGCGACGGGCGTCTGGGAAAAAGGTGCGTCGGCGCTGTTTAATTCGTGAGTGTCGTGTCGATTTTTTATCAACTGTGGCTCATGATCGGCGCACATCAGTGCAAAACTTCTTGAAAACCGGCCGAAACTTGATATGCTAGCCGGCGCTTTTTTGTTCTCCCCTCAGCTGCCTATATTTCCAATATGGCGAGGTTGATATGAAACGGAGAATTTTGCTAGGAGTAGCGTTACTACTGTCCATTGGCACAGCATCAGCCGGAACAAAGCAAGCGTGGACTGCTGGTTGGGACCAATTCAGCGAACCTTTGAATTACACGAAAAGCAGCGTCATATGGTCGGTGAATACGAAGTCAAAGAAGTTGAGTGTCACCTTCAATCTGGTGGGAGCAAATCCAAACAAGCTGTACCAGGTGGGCGTTCATATTTTCTGCACTACGATTAGCCCAACGTTTGGACAATTCTCAACCGGCGGCTCTTGCGGCTCGATTACACGACAGGGAGTGACGAAGAGTGTGGCCGCGGTGGAATTCGGGGTGGTCAGGACCGACATTCACGGCAACGGCAAGTTCTCGGTTGTGGTGGGTCCAATCGCCTCTGGAACGTACAAGCTGGAATTTAACACCCGCAATGGTGCGGGCTGTAACTTAGCTGGCGGCGGGAATCCAGGCGACCCCATCATCTGCGAGGCGGATTTCCAGTCGCCCGGCCCGACATTCGGAGACGGAACGACGATCACCATTCCTTGATGTCGACAAAGATGATGGCAAAAGAGCCAGCAAGTAGATAAAGCAGCGTCTACTGGCCTGCGACTCTGCTCGGATCCTGACCGCCTGTGGCTGGTGTAGTCCGGGACGTTAGGTACGTTGCGGGAATGTATTTCATAACAGCGTGAATGGTCAGAGTTGGCGAAGCGGATCGGATTCCCGCGAAGCTGGGGATAGAAGCATCATGCATCGACGCAGATTCATGAGCCTGACCGTGCGTGCTACGACAAGTGCATTGGCCTTGCAACCTTGGGCGCATCCCCAGGCGCAAGAGCGCAAGGCTCCCACTCTATATCCCGACGCCGCCATGGAAATCGTCGATCCACGGTTTCAAAAATATGTGGTATTCAACGCCGCTATCGAGCGCCTGTATACCGGTGCGCGCTGGGCGGAAGGCCCGGTTTGGTTTGGCGACGGACGCTTCTTGCTCTTCAGTGATATTCCCAACAATCGCATGCTGCGGTGGCTCGAAGATACCGGCGAAGTGAGCGTGTTCCGCAGCCCGTCGAATTACAGCAACGGCAACTTTCGTGACCGTCAAGGCCGCCTGCTCACCTGCGAACACGACTCACGCCGTCTCACGCGAACCGAACACGACGGCACCGTGAACGTTCTCATGGATCGCTTCCAAGGCAAGCCCCTGAATGCGCCCAACGATCTCGCCGTTCATTCCGACGGTGCCATCTGGTTCACCGATCCAGGGTACGGAATCATGTCGAATTACGAAGGACACAAAGCCTCCTTTGAATTGCCGGCCAATGTCTATCGACTCGATCCGGAAACTCGCGAGGCGACGGTCATGGCCAGTGACATGACGAAGCCCAACGGCATCTGCTTTTCTCCCGATGAGAAAAAGGTTTACATCGTGGATACAGGAGCTAGCTCCGAATCAGGGGTTACCCATCCCATTCGTGTCTATGACGTTGAAGACGGGAAACGGCTAAAAAATGGCCGCCTGTTTGTTGATATGTCACCAGGATCCTCCGACGGCATTCGCTGCGATGTTGATGGGAATGTATGGAGTGCGGCAGGCTGGGGACCGGACGGCTTTAACGGCGTGCACGTGTTTGCGCCCGACGGCAAGCGCATCGGAAAGATCCATCTGCCGGAAGTTTGTGCCAACCTTTGTTTCGGCGGCCTCAAGAAGAACCGCCTCTTCATGGCCGCCAGCCAGTCTCTCTACTCTCTCTACGTCAACACCGAAGGAGCGCACATATTCTGAGCTTCACTCCTGCGCAATCAGACATTCGCACTCAAAACGATGCCCGGGCGTAGTTGGTGAAATGGCGGTGTTAGGCCAACTGACGACAGATTCCGAACTGCCGACGACTGCCGGGTATTGATCTTTGGACGGCGATGCTGGTGTCCGACCTCTGTAACCCTATACCTTCAAGAAGATCTTCCTCCGCCATAAAAACCAGAGCATGACCCAGCAGACCAACAGAGCACCGAGCGAATAGACCAACGAAGCGTTGGCGACTCTCAACCCGACCGCTTCTAGATGGGACTGGGCAGCTTCGTGCCAATTCATTCTCGCGCCATTCGCCGTGGCGACCGTGAACGTATAGCCCGGACCGTAGATTAGCGAGTCAGCCACAAACCCTGCGATGGCATTCATACCGAAGACGAGGATCGGCATCGCCCATATCCCGCGCCACCGTTTCACTTCGGTCACCCAATAGAGCAGCGAGAGGAACAGGAGACAGAAGCCGCCGCTAAAGAGAACAAATGAACTGGTCCACAAATTCTTGTTGATCGGAAACCACCGATTCCAGAGCTCGCCCCCGAGCATTCCCAAAATTCCGAAGAACACCATGCCGCCGATGAGCCGCGACGCACTTAGCTTTGATTTGAGCCAGTGGCCCGTCAGTACCCCGATCAGCGTCGTTCCGATGGCGGGAATTGTGTGAATGATTCCCTCCGGGTCCCGAGTGCCATCGTAAAGATGTCCCATAAAAAGTTTTCGGTCCAGCCATGCAGGGAGATTCTGCACTTGGTCCATGAAAGGAATATCCCGGCCAGGATGGCCGGCCCCAGGCACAGGTACAAAGCGCAAAAGAACCCAATAGCCGAGCAGGCAACTGAAGAGGTCCAGTAGCTGGCTGCGACGCCCGGTCCACAATTCCAGGATCGTGGCAAAAAAATAGCAAAGCCCGATCCGCTGGGTGACGCCCTCAAATCTCCAGGTGTGCAGGTCCAGTCCGTAAAAGGGGGAAACATTGACCAGCAATCCGATCGCGATGAGGATCAAGCTGCGCTTGAGAGCGTGCCAGAGAATCTGCTTGTTAGTTTCGCCGCGACGCCGTCGCGCGTCAAACGAGTACACCAGAGATATGCCCACGAGAAAGAGGAAGGACGGGAAGATGAAATCGGCCGGGGTCCAACCGTTCCATTTGGCATGCATCAGGGGCCAGTAGGCATGTTCGTCGCTTCCGGGGTTATCTACGATGATCATCCCAGCGACCATCAGGCCGCGGTAGATGTCCAGGCAAAGCAAGCGCCTGGAAACTCCGGTCGACGCGTTGGTCCCGGAATCTGGGGCTAACTGAACGTTGCTCTCCATTGTCGCCATGCGCCCACTATATCCAAGATAGCCGCCGCATCGAAGTCGCATTTTGATTTACCGATGTTCTGGCTGCGAGCTAGTCGGAAGTCAATTGTCGTTCACAGTTATCACCAGCTACGAGTTTGACCTATGAGTGATATACCGTTTTGCCAATTTCGGAAGACAACATGTTCGGGTTAGCTAGAGAAAACGGAATTTGGCGTCGAGATCGTACCGTTGCAAAGCATCCGATGTGGATGCAGGATGAAGAGCCTCCTGCTAGACTGCACACTGCCAATAGTGGGGCTTCGCGGCCGTGAGTGACTACCAGCCAAATTTAGTTCGGTTCGGAATTTTTGAAGTCGATCTCCGCGCAGGGGAACTGCGTCGGAATGGTTCGAAGGTAAAGCTCCAGGAGCAACCCTTCAAGGTTTTGGCCATGCTCCTTGAGCACGCGGGACAAATGGTCACTCGCGAGGAGCTACAGAACAGGCTTTGGCCTGCTGACACTTTCGTTGATTTCGATCACAGCTTAAATGCAGCGATCCGCAGACTGCGCGATGCACTGGGTGATGCGGCAGAGAGCCCTCGATTTGTAGAGACTGTGGCCAGACGCGGCTATCGCTTTATTGCTCCTCTCATCGGCCCAAGCGTCAGCCCTCGGGAAATAGCTGTCTCGTTGCCGAGTGAACCGTCGGCCCAAACGAAGTTCCGGAATCGATTTTCCAAACTCAAAATTTTGGCTGCAGGCTTGATTGTTGTTTGTGCCAGCACGTTGCTCTTTGTTCGTTACGGCGGGCCTCTGTTTTCCCGGCGAGAGCAGTCGGCTGCCGTTTCTGCCGTCACTAACATCGGCGAGAAATATACGCCGCGGCTGTCGCCGGACGGACAGCGCCTCGCATTCGCCTGGAATGGAGGATCCGGTTCGCACTTCAACTTGTACGTGAAGATCGTTGGAACGGAACAGTTGGTACGACTGACCACAAAGGAGTCGGCAATCGACTTCGATCCGGTTTGGTCAGCAGATGGCCGTTACATTGCTTTCTGTCGCATCCTGGAAGGGGAAACCGGGGTTTACATCATTCCAGCGATGGGTGGCCCGGAGCGGAGATTGCACAAAACGCTTTGGGAGGAGAAACAATTCTACGAAGTCTCTTGGTACGCTGGACGCCTCTCCTGGTCCCCAGATGGAAAGCTCTTGGCATTTTCCGACCGTGCTTCCGCTGGAGAGCACGAATTTTCGATTTTCCTATTGTCCTTGGATTCGTGGGAAACCCGCAGACTCACTTTTCCGGTTTCTTCGCGAGAAGCATTAAAACGCGAAGGTTCGCCTTCGGGTCCAGCAATAGCCTTCGTGAGTCTGCATTCGAAGGGCGATTTCAATCCCGCGTTCTCACCCGATGGTAGAAAACTGGCTTTCGCCAGGATCTCGCATGGGACCCAATCGATTTATACAGTACCGGTCGCCGGGGGCAACGAAGAACATGTGATCTCTGGGGATACGTTTAACTGGGGTCTGACATGGACTTCTGATGGTGGCAACCTGGTTTTCGCAAGCGCCGGTTGGCTTGGGACTAATGCTTCGCTTTGGAGGATTTCTTTTCGCGGAGGCCGGGCAGAGCGACTGCAATTCGGAGAAGGAGGAATTGAGCCTTCAGTCACCGGAAGCAGATTGGCCTATGTGCAGCAGAGGGCAAATATCACTGTTTGGAAACGGAATCTTAGTTCACTGGTCTCGGCAGGATCTCCGGAACGATTGATAGCCTCGACGAAGATGGAGAGTGGTCCACAGGTTTCACCCGATGGAACCCGGATTGCTTTTGAGTCTACGCGCAGCGGTGCTTACGAAGTGTGGATGTGTCGCAGTGATGGAAGTGGCTTGATCCAGCTGACTCATTTCAACTCTCACACGGGAACTCCACGTTGGTCGCCGGACGGACAACAGATCGTTTTCGATTCTCGGGCTGCTGGTAATGCGGACATCTATATCCTTGATTCGCAGGGAGGTGTCCCTCACAGGCTCACAGTTGAGCCATCGGGAGAGGTAGTGCCGAGTTGGTCGCGAGATGGTCGTTGGATATATTTTGCGTCCGATCGCACAGGCGGGTGGGAAGTTTGGAAGATGCCGTCAGCAGGTGGGCCTGCGGTGCAAGTCACACGGCACGGTGGATTTGCTCCTTTCGAGTCAAGCGACGGGAAATTTGTCTATTACGCAAAAGGCCTCACACTTCCCGGATTGTGGCGAATCTCCTCCAACGGTGGTGACGAAGTCCAAGTCATGAGCTCTCCTGAAGCAGGTTTTTGGGGATATTGGGCACTGGTCGATGCTGGCATCTACTATCTGAGTTCGACGAACAAGCCCGAGATCGCATTTCTCGATTTGGCTACCCGTCAAAGTACGAGAGTGTTTGTTACGGACAATCCTCCGGCAAGGGAAGCGCCGGGATTGGGTGTGTCTCCTGACGGGCGGACTGTCCTCTACACACAACTGGATGCACTCACCAGCGACATCATGGTTGTCGACAACTTTCGTTAACGCGTGAACTCGCCGATGATATGGGGATTGCATCGACGAAAATGATGCACCGTAGATCCCCGTCGTCATCATGTCAAACTTCCCGGCGTCCTTCCATGGCCTTTAGCATGGTGACTTCGTCGGTGTACTCGATATCGCTGCCCACGGGAATACCCATGGCAATGCGCGTGACTCGCAATCCTTGCCGGCGGAGTTGCTGAGCAAGATAAGTCGCGGTCGCTTCCCCTTCGACCGTAGGATTGGTCGCCAGAATCACCTCGTCGACTTGGCCCTCTTCAACGCGCTTCATCAAATTGGAGATGCGCAACTGCTCCGGTCCGACTCCATGCAGAGGAGAAATGGCACCGTGCAGCACGTGATAAACGCCGTTGAAGTGACGCGTCTTCTCGATGGCCGCGACGTTTGTCGGTTCTTCGACCACACAAACCAGCTTTTGATTGCGGGTCGGACTGCTGCAATAGATGCAAGGGTCGACGTCAGTGATGTTGTTGCAGGTCGAGCAGAGGCGGAGACTGGCTTTAACGTCGCGCACAGCCGCAGCGAGCGCCTCAGCATCGTCTTCACTCGAACGCAGAATGTGGAACGCAAGACGCTGCGCTGTTTTGCTGCCGATGCCAGGCAGCTTTTTCAATTCGTCGATGAGCCGGGTCATCGGCTCGGCAAATCTGGACATGGAATTTGTAATTGGTGATTTGTAATTGGCAAACGAACCATGAAGCAACCCGACCCGTGATTGCAAATTACAAACTGCCAAGTGCAGATTTACAAAATGCCTCCCAGCCCTCCGAGCATGCCGCCCATGCTCGCCTGCATCTCCTGATCGATTTTTCGCCCGGCTTCGTTGACGGCAGCAGTGACGAGGTCTTGCAGCATTTCGATGTCGCCTGCTTTCACAGCCTCCGGATCGATTTTGACCGCAAGCAGCTGTTTGCGACCGTTCATTTTGACCACGACGCTTCCACCGCCAGATGAGGCTTCGACGACAGTCTCCTGCATCTTCTTCTGCAGCGTTTCATAATGCTGCTTGGCCTGAGACATCAAATCTTGCAGATTGAAACCTGGCATTTAACCCCTCTTACCGCCGATCGCAGAGTTCGCAGAGAAAAACGACTTCACGATTCCAGTTTGCTTGCAATGTCCGATTCCCCATCTCAACACATCGCGGCGTGCATTCAGAACGCCGCTTAGTGCTTCTCGCGATAGTCGATTACCGTCCTGATGTCGGCACCGAAGGTTTCCTGCATACGTCGCACGATGGGATCCTGCTCAGCGCGTCCACGCGCGCTTCCATTCAATGCTGTGCGAGGAGACGCCTGTAGCGCTTGCGGCGTTCCTCCCGGAAGAACCTGAAACTTGACAGCTTTGCCGGCGGCACCACTCGCCGCCGCTGTTGCAATGCGGCGAGCGTCTGCGGTCAATGACATGTCGATCATCGCGCTTGAAGAGGCGACCTTCGCGTTCAGAGAGTTTCCATCAAAGCTCCACTCGGCTGTTTCCAACATGGAAACCAGCATCGGCTGACTGGCAAGCGCTCCGAGGACAACTTCACGCAGACGCTCAACGCTGATGCCTTCGGCGGAAGATCTCGGTTCGGGTGCTATTTGAGCGACGGCCGGAGCTGCCGATCCCATGATGACGACTTGTGAATTAGGCGACGACGGTCGGCTGGATGCAGCTTCGCCGCTTGCCTCAGCCTTGGGTGTTCCCTTCCTCGCCGAGTCGGCTGCAAAAGGCGAGACGTAGCTCGAGCGCGCCGAGGTAGAAGGCTCGGTTCGCCGTGTCTCCGCGGAAGAAGCCAGCACGGGTCGCCCAGTTGAACGCGATTGCGTGGATGTCGCCGGACCTGCATCACTCAGCAGTTGCTCAATTGGAAGCAAACGCTGGGCATGCGCCATTTTCAAGAGTCCGAGTTCGAGATGAAATCTTTGTTCCTGGCGATAGCCGAGTTCGCCATGCGTGCGCAGCATGATCTGCAGGTGGCGAGCCAGATCTTCCTCACTGAAGAGATCGGCAATCCGAGCGGCACGAGCGCGCTCATCGGATGAAACCTGCAGAAGCGACGAGTCCTTGCCTGCGATCTTCGCAACCGTCACATTGCGCAAAAACCGGACTAGCTGGCGAGCGAAGTGGACGGGACTGTGTCCCTCATTAATAAGCTCGTCGACCTGTTGCAGAACCTTTTCGCTCGAACTCTCGGCTACGGCTTGCATGATGCTCTCGAGCACACCGGCTGGGGCAGCACCTGTCAATCCTCGAACGGAGTCGAGCGTGAGGCGGTCACCAGTTGAAGCGATTGCCTGGTCCATGATCGAGAGCGCATCGCGCATCGATCCATCCCCAGCTTCGGCCAGAAGCGCGAGGGCGTCATCATCAGTCGGAACGTTCTCCTGGCGGGCAATGTCGCGCAGCTGCCCAAGGATGTCGTCAAACTTAACTGCACGAAAACTGAAGTGTTGGCAACGTGAACGAATCGTCTGCGGGATATCCTCAGGCTGCGTTGTCGCCAACATAAAGATGACGTGCCCGGGCGGCTCCTCGAGTGTCTTCAATAATGCATTGAAAGCGGCGTCGGTAATCTGGTGCGCTTCGTCGAGGATGTAGATTTTGAAACGGTCGCGGGCGGGACGATAGCGGGCTGCCTCGCGCAACTCCCGGATCTCATCGATGCCGCGATTGGTGGCTGCGTCGATCTCGATCACATCGACCGAATTGCCGGCACGAATCTCAGTGCACGACTCGCACACGCCGCATGGTTCCGGCACAGGTTTGGCCGCCGACCGGCAATTGAGGGCCATCGCGAGAATGCGGGCGACTGTGGTCTTTCCAATCCCCCGATGCCCGCTGAAGATGTAGCCATGGGCAATCCGCTCCTGCTCAATGGCATTTTTCAGGGTACGGGTGACGTGTTCCTGGCCGATGACATCGGAGAACTTCTGCGGACGGTATTTGCGGGCCAGGACCTGATAACTCATCGGAATGCTCGATTATACAGTCTGGCGCGCGACCAAAAAACGGCTCTACCAAGCGATTTTATGCGTGTTTGAAGGATTCACGCTTGCCTTGGGACGCAGGAGCACGGTAGGCTTTGGCGTCGAGATTTTGGGTCTGGTTCAGGAGGCCATATGCAACTCCGCATGAGCACGCGCACGATCGATGGCATTCTAGTGGTCGATTGCGGTGGTCGTATCGTGTTTGGCGAGGAATCGGCGAGTCTGCGCGACGGGGTGAAGAAATTGCTGTCGGGCAATCCGAAGATCGTTCTCAACCTGAGAGACGTAACCTATATCGATAGCGGCGGCTTAGGAACACTGGTTTCCTTGTACACAACCGCCCAAAGCTCGGGCGGCGCCCTGAAACTAGCGTCGCTCAACCAGCGTGTGGATGACCTGCTGCAGGTCACGAAACTGGTCACGATCTTTGAAGTGTTCGATGACGAACAAGCAGCCGTGAATTCGTTCACCAAAGGCGCCGCTGCCTGATACGTTAGAAAGTCATTAAAAGTCGGCATTTAGGATCTCAGCCGAAGTTCAACGCACATCTGCAGTCGATTCGCGAACAGAAGTATGAGCTTCGGGCGTGGAGCCTCCCGCGCCCTCCCTGACCATCGCTTCTCAAGACTAGTTCAGATCCGCTAACTCCAATGGTGTTGGAGAGAGAAATCCGCTTCCCGGTACGTCGAGCAAAACCAAGGTACGAATCTGTCCCGCCGTTAGAGAATACGTTTGGTCGATGACGCGGGTCTTGGAACCATCTCCGGTTACTGTAGCGATCAGTTCGACAGATCCAGCGGTCATCGAGAAGTAGCCGCTTGCCTGCTGAAAAGCCAACCCTGAAGCGCTGGGTGTAACGTTAGTGATGTCGGTCCCAGGCGACACGACGTAGATGTCCAAATGTCCGGCGGCGCTGGGCGAGTCGTGAACCACGCGCAAATTGAAGTTGCCGCTGCTTGGCTGGGTATTATTGTCGGTTAGTAGCACGGCAGCGATACCTGAAAGAAGACCCGATGCCAGGACGGAGTACTGCTTTCCTCCGCTCAGGCTCATATTGGAATTGATGAGCGGGTTGGAAGTGGTTCCGGTAGTGAAGACTTGGATGTTGCGATTGCCGGAATTGAAAGTCGTGTAGCCGCTAGATGGCGCGAAGCCCTCGTATGGAATATCGGTAGCGAAGCTTTTGTTATCAATCTGGACATCTACATTGGGCGCATTCGGCGAAGCGTGAACAAATCGCAGCTGCGTGTGGTCCGTGCCGCAGCCTCCGGCGAAAATTGCGAACGCGCCCAAGACAAGGATCAGGGGAAGGATTCTCATGCGAACCATATTCTTCTCCGACAGCAGGTTTTTGGGTAAGTGCTCGGTGTGATGCCGAACGGGTTCTGCCAGGTTTTGTGAAAGCCTTGTCTTTACAAGTTATTACAAGTCATTACAAACGGTGACATGAAAAATGCCTACAAGAAAAGAAAAGACAGGCGAAACCCAGAGTAAGCGGTTGCGGATTGCAAACTGCATCCGGTCGCTGCCGCGCGGAACAGTTTCAAGTTACGGCGCGATTGCGAAAGCTGCAGGCTGGACGGGTGCTGCTCGTCAGGTCGTCAAGGTGTTGCGCCAAGTGCAAGGACTTCCATGGTATCGGGTAGTGGGGTCGGGCGGAGCGATCAAGTTAACGGGAGAAGACGCTGCAGAACAACGGTTCCGCCTTCGCATGGAAGGCGTTACATTTCGTGGCGCACGCGTCGACATGAAGGCGCACGAGCACGAGTTCCCCAAGGTAGCCCGAAAAATGCGCAAGAAGGCATAGGTGCTCCTATCCGGCCATGCTTTCCCCACGTCAGGATGTGACTTTCGTTACTCGCGGAAACAGCCGCTAGATTCCAGAATGAACTAGTTGTCACCCCCTCGCCGTCAGAGACCGCTGTGTTCAAACTGTTGCTCATCGCCTTGGTTGTGCTTGTGGTGAGCCAGATTCTTCTTCGCTTCATCCGTAGCATTCAATTCTCAGTTTCGAACGCTGTCGAAAATAAGACGATTCACGTGCGCACTCCGATCGGAACGCTCGATGTCAAACCGAAACAAGAGCTACACCCAATCCTGCAGGAGATTCCGAAGTATCCGAGCGCAACCCAGGTAACGTCGGACCCTGCCGAATACGAAGCTGAAGTGCACGTGTTGTCGCGCGAATTCCAGATTTTTGTGGCGACGTATTGGACGTCAAGTCCTGCCGACGCGGTCTGGGAGTTTTACCGCAACGCGTTGCCGGGATGGCAGGAGACACGCAAACGTGGCCAAGGCAGGATTCTCGTTCAGGATAGGTCGGAAGGTACCGTCACTGTGCGAGTGTACAGCAATCGAAATACTGACACTCACATTGAGTTCCGGCTATTAACAGGGACTTTATCGAATGCGGCGACGGCGAGTTCGGGAAGATCTTCAGACAGCCGACCCGGCGGTCGGTAACTTCCCTTCCAGCAAGTCATACAAGCGACTCGACGGGCACCGCAGGCCGATGTAAAAGCTTCCAAACAACGCATATACCGCGCTGACTTCATCGAAGCGCATTTCGTAAATCAGCTTCTTAAATATCAATGGATCATCGGCGAAAAGGTCAACTCCCCACTCCCAGTCGTCGAAACCGATTGATCCCGTGATGATCTGCTTCACCTCGCCCGCGTAACGGCGCCCCACCAGGCCGTGCTCGGTCATCTGGCGCTGGCGCTCTTCCATGGGAAGCGTGTACCAATTCTTGTCCTCACCCCGCCTGCGGTCCATGGGATAGAAGCAGATATAGCGGTTCGGCGGCATAGCCGGAAACAGCCGCGGCTTCATCGCTTCTTTCTGTCGAAGCAGAGTTTCCTGGATGACTTGGTTCCATTCTTCCGAGTGCGGTTCGACTCCTTGCTCCGCCAGCGACTTGTAAACTTTCAGCGTCGATTCGTAAAGTCCGAGTTCGATCACAGAGAGATAAGAAGTCGTGGGCTCCAGAAAATCGTTGAGTCGTAGACGTGACAGCGATAATTCCGCCTGATTGAGTTGATCGAACGTCTCACGGAAGTGGACGAGCATGAGATCGCCCTTGTGTCCGAGGAGCGAGAAGAGAGCCGACTGCCCGCCGGACGCGCTTTCCATGGGACCGAGGACGCCGGCCGCTTCTTCGGCAATTTTGCGTCGCTCGGCCTCGGACACTTCCCGCCAAGCAGTCCACCGGACGCGCATCATCTGGTGAAGAGTTGCATAGCCTTCAATGGTGAGAGGAACCGGCGGCAGCTGACCAGCGGCAACAGGAGAGGCGGAATGCGTTGGATTCATAGAACGGAACCTGAGTGCCTATTGTAAATCGGACCAGTCAGGGCTTTGCCGCCATCGTCTCACTTTTCACGGGCCGAAACTCGAGGTCCTGATAATCGAAGCTGAAGTCGGCTAGAGGCGATACGGGCAGCATCGTAAACCGGTCGATTGATCCGTCCGGCTTCAATGCAAAGGTTACAAACGCATCGGCGGTGGTGCGGACTCGCCAATGTGTCACGAAGGTATCGTACTGCCAATGTTCTAGCTCTCCGACCATGTTTGGGGTGTAGTCGAAGGTCAGGAACAACTTGCCGCCCTCGATTCGAATGGTTGAAGTGCCGTACCATGCGTCGCCATAGGTGCCAGCATATTTTTCCAGTGGCAGGGATGGACGCGAGTTCGCATCGCGTGTGTTGGCTTGTTTTTTCTCCACTTCGGCAGCGTTCTGCTCTTCGATGTCTTTTGCCGCTTTGAATGCCGCGATCCAGTCAATCGATGGCACATGATAATAGTGATCGAGCACATGATAGAGGATGGAGTCGAAAGCACCTCCCTCCTCTGCGTTCGTGAGAATCACGACCCCGAGGTTCTCCTCGGGCACCAGCATCACCCGTGAGACAAAGCCGGCTACTCCTCCCGTATGCCCAACCTGCTTGCGTCCGCGATAGTCACGCAGGCTCCATCCCAAACCGTAGTCTGCGAAGCTCGGTTTCAAGCCAGCAAGCGGAGGAGGAGGGTCATTGATCGGAAGAATTGTCTGCGGCGACCACATATCGCGAGATCGCGCCTCGCTGAACAAGCGTCCATCGCGATCGACAAACTTTCCGCGGTTCAATTGAACCAGCAGCCACTCGGCCATGTCGGCCGCCGAAGAATTGATAGAGCCTGCCGGTGCTGCGTTATCGAGGTTTTCAAAAGGAATCACTGTCAAAGTTCCATCGAGTGCGGAGTGCGGATAGGCAACGTTGTCCCCAGCTTTGAAAGTGGTGTTGGTAACAGTGGTGTTGTTCATCCCCAGCGGAACAAAAATACGCTGCCTCACGAAATCGTCCCACGAAGTGCCCGTAACGGCGGGGATAATCTGGCCGGCCGACATGTATAGCAAGTTGTCATACGCGTATTTGCTGCGAAAGCTCGAGGCGGGCTTCATGTAGCGAAGTTTGTGGATGATCTCGTCGCGCGTATATGTTGTAGGTGGCCAGAACAGAAGGTCTCCCTCGCCAAGTCCCATGCCGCTCCGATGCGTGAGCAGGTCGCGAATCGTCATTTCGTGGGAAACATAGGGGTCGTACATCTGGAATCCGGGCAGGCGCTCATACACGCGGTCATCCCAGGAGATCTTGCCTTCATCCACCAGCATGGAAAGGCACGCGGTCGTGAACGCCTTGGTATTCGAACCGATGCCGAATAGCGTGTTTTCGTCGACAGTCGCCGGTTCGCCAAGTTTGCGCACTCCATAGCCCTTTGCAACAATGACTTTCCCATCTTTTACGATGGCCAGGGAAAGTCCGGGCACATCAAACGTCTTCATTGAGCGCGCAACCCAAGCATCCAGATCGGCGGGAGGAGCATTCTGTGCTTGCAGGTGGAAACAGCACTGACCAACCAATAAAATCAGCGCGAAGCAATACAAACCGCGTCGGAGTTCCATTCCGTCCTCTGAGGTGAACACTGGATTAAAACACAGCTCAAGAATCACGCCAATGAGGAGGGGGAGGGGACTTGTAATACCGGGGTATTCGCGCAGCCACGGGACAGTGATTGCTAGCAAGCAAGTGGGTGTGCTACAAGCGCTGTATGCGCAAATGGATGCGCGAGCGCATGAAGCGCCGCAAAAAGGCTCCTGGCGGATCAGCCGACGAGAAGGCCGCTGCTCCCACTCCGCTGCAACCCAAGTTCTACGACACCGAGCCGAAACCCGCCGAAATCGAATCAGGGCCTGCTGCTGAACCTGAACCTTCGCCGGCGGAGTCAGAAGGCCCTGCAATTGTTTCTCCTGAGCCACGTTCAGCGAGAACCCGGCCGGCCCGACGTCGCCGTGGCCGTGGAGGACGCGCAAAAGCGGTACCCCCGCCATTGCCGGTGTCCACGAGCGCAGAGACGGAAGCGGAACCCGCGGTCGAGCCAACCGCTCCTGCCACCCCTGTTGCTCCTTCGACCGCCCCTGTCCACAAGGGAACCGTAATTCTCGCTATCGGGCTGCCCGGTTCTGGCAAGAGCGCATGGTTCAAGCGGCACAATATCCGTCCGCTTTCGAGCGACCTGCTGAGGGAATTGCTTTTCGACGATCCGAAGGAGCAGCGCTTTCAGGACCTCGTCTTTTCCAATTTGCGGTCCATGCTCAAAGCCCGGTTGATCGCCCGCCGGCCGTTGAACTACGTGGACGCGACCAACCTCACCCCGCACGACCGACACAGCTGGATCAAGCTGGCCAAGGACTACGGTTACGACGTCCAAGGCGTTTTCTTCGACGTGCCTCTGGAAATTTGCCTGGAACGCAACGAGAAAAGAAGCCGGTCGGTTGAGGAGGACGTAATGCGGCGAATGGCGGCGAAGCTAAAGCCGCCAACGTTCGATGAAGGCTTTTCGAAGATTACCGTTGTGCGGGTCAAGAAAAAAGACAACGTCGATCCTGAAGGCGCTTTGCCTACGCCATAATTTAGATTCACATGAGAATTGCGTCTTCGATACAAGTGCCGCGCCTGCAAATATCTCAGCGCAGATAAGGCAGCATTTCCTTAAAAGCCGGCACGCCCGAAGAGCGGAGCAGTTCGTAAATCATCATCTCGGTTGACGAGACGACTGCACCTGCGGAACGCATTCTTTCCAGTCCGACCTTCCAGTTCCATTCTGTGCGCGAACTCACCGCGTCAGATGCAATATGCACGAGGTAACCCTCGCGCAGTGCTGCGAGCGCTGTCTGCATCACGCATATGTGACATTCCATCCCGCACAACAGCATCGTGGTGCGATGGCCGGGCAGTCGCTTCACAAGCGAGCAGAACACATCGCTTCCGAAGCAGGAGAACATGACTTTATCGATCGGGGTCACATCGGGAACAAGCGAGGCAATTTCAGGAACAGTTTGCCCCAATCCTTTCGCGTATTGCGTGCTCACGATGGTCGGGATTTTGAGGATTCCCGCCAACCGGATCAGCAATTGCGCGTTGCGCACGAGTTGCTCGCGCTGCCAGATAGGCGGGAGTAGCTTCTCCTGAATGTCTACAACGACGAGCGCACACTGATCGGCTTCAAGTGAACGACGAGCAATTTCGGCATAGTCGCTTTCCATCCGAATGCTGCCGGTGGTCACCATTCGTGGCTCCTTACCTCTGGCCAGAATTGTATCGTGAACAATCTGCAAGCGACCGCACGGAGGATGTGGAAACCTCAACTTGTTTGTGCCGATGCTCGAAAAGTCCAAGTCGAGTTTTACGGAACTAGAAGTTCGGTCAGGCGATGAGTGAAGGCGAGCGTCGCTCCGTAGTTGGCGGCTGCGGCGACGGTTAATGCAAGGACAACAAGTAGTGCGTAAGTGCGAGCTTGAGCGAAGGGCCGAGGGCTTTTACGCCAGCTGAGCAGACGCTGAACTCGCAGGGTAATCGAGCCTCCGTCGATGAGTCCAGTTGCGAGCACATGCTCGGGCGGGAGAGGAGAATACCGCGAAAGCTTGATCAGCGCTGACGCCAGGTCAAGAGCCTCTTGCCGGTTCGCAACCGCAGCATCATCTGCTGCCAACTCCGCGGCTTCCCGCCATGCGCCCTCGAGGCTGGCCATGCCGGGAAAAGGAGTCGCACTGACAAGAACTTTCTTCAAGTTGTCCCATGAGCGCATGTGGCCGAGTTCGTGCTGGACCGCCACTCGCAGTTCGCTCTCGCTGAGGACCGACGTCGCCAGATCAGAGACCATCACAGTCGGATTGCAAATTCCTACAAGGATCAAAGGTGGACAGCCTTGCGAGGAACTGGTTTCCGAAACCGAAAGGCTTTCACCTGCCCTTCGCATCATCTTCATCCATCGCTCTATGGCGCGCGATGTCCTGGTCTGCGCCTTTACCATGCGAAACAACCCCGCACCGAGAATCACCAAGGAGCACACCGCGAGAACGAATGTCGCGATGTCCTCGTCGAGGGAGGGTCTCTCGAGCAGCCAAAATGACGGGAAAGCGAAGAAGACGGCAACGGTGAGAGATAGCACGTACGGAAAGATACGGAGGCCGAAAAGCAAATGGGGAGGGGCCGAACGCGCGCTCGAAAGCAACCTCGAAACAGCCACCACCAGCAACGACAGAGGGCAATAAATAGTTGCGAAGAACGCTAGAGAAACGACCAATCCCCGCGCGACGAACATCACTCTTTTTCTTCCTTCTTCACTATTTCTGACCGTTGACGTTCCACGAGTGTCTGCAACTCATCTAGCAGCTTCGCGTCCTGCGCGCTGACCGCCTCCACGAGGTAGGAAAGATGCAATGAAGCGTATTCAGAACCAAGCAGTTGTCGGATACCGTTGACAGCTGCGACTCGCTCCAGTTGCTCCGGGCTGTAGCGGGCCGAATAGCGGAAAGCTCTTCCGTCCTGGACCCGATCGAGCAACCCTTTCTTAAACAGGCGATCCATCGTCGTCATAATCGTCGGATACGTCTGCCAGATATTGCCGTCCTCACGCACCTCCCGGACAGTGGCAGTTCCGCGTGCCCAGACTGCCTCGAGAACTCGCCGCTCGAGCGGTCCGAGCTGTGCCAGGGGGGTGCTTTCGAGGAAAGAGCGGAATGCGTCCATCTTGGTTTAAGGCGTGATTGGGTTGAAAACGAAACTCTATGTTCAGAAACCGGTGCGAGTCAATCAGGCAAATCAAAATTTATTCAGCGTAAACAATGACTGCAAAGTCATACACACTCGTTAGACTCTCAGAACGCGACCGCCTGCCCCCGCGTGCCGGGCATTGGCGAGTTAAGCCGATGTTGCGGGCGGGAGGTTCTCTTCCAAAGACGATCTGAGGTCCAACCTGCGCATTAACCGGAGCAAAGAATTCGGATGCATTCCAAGCGCCTTTGCAGCCTCCAAATAACTCCCTCTGGCTCGCAGAAGTGCTTGGCGGACCAGTTGCTTTTTAAAATCATTGATAGCGCTTTGGTATTGAGTCTTCAGGGCGGAGCTCTGCGAACCCGCTTCTAGGACTGCATCCGGCAAGTCGTCCGGCAAGATGACATCGGCAGAGCCCAGCACGAGCGCACGCTCCACGGCGTTCTCCAATTCACGCACATTGCCCGGCCAGTCGTAGTTCATCAGGCAGGCTATGGTTTCGGCCGCGAGAGGTTTCGCTCGCATTTTGCACTTGCGACCGGCCTTTGCGATGAAATACTGCGCTAAAGCTGGGATATCTTCGCGCCGTTCACGCAGCGAAGGTATCGTCAGAACTACCACGTTCAAACGATGGTATAGATCATTGCGGAACGTCCCAGCTTTGACGACTTCCGCCAGGCTCCTGTTCGTGGCCGCGATTATGCGGATGTCAAGTTTGGTAGGGTGGCTGCTGCCAATTCGCTCGAACTCACGTTCCTGCAATACACGCAGGATTTTTGCTTGTAAACCAAGCGCAAGCTCGCCGATCTCGTCCAGAAAGAGCGTTCCGCCTTCAGCGCCTTCCAGTTTGCCTTTTTTTCGTGCGCTGGCTCCAGTGAAAGCACCCTTCTCATGTCCAAACAATTCACTCTCAAGGAGTGTATCGGGGATTGCGGCGCAGTTGATCGCGACGAAAGGCCGCTCCGATCGTGGACTGTTGCGGTGGATCGCACGGGCGACGAGTTCTTTCCCCGTTCCGCTCTCACCTTCTATTAGGACCGTTGAGTCCGTGGGAGCAACTCGACGAACGAGTTCAAGCACTTTACGCAAACCCTGACTGCCGCCGACCATATCGTGCTCAAGACTGATTTCGGCGCGTAATTCCTGGTTTTCTTTCCGTAGCTGATCGAGATGGCGGATGTTATCAAGGGCGAGAGCAGCAATATCCGCTACGGCTGCCATTACTTGCAAACGACTCTCGTCGAACTGATCGGACGGGTGCTGGCTATCGAGATAGATCGCACCTAGTACGCGGTCTGTGACTCTTATCGGGACGCAGAGCACAGCACATATGCGCGATTCAGTTAGGGGCGAGCCCTGATTGAATGTCTTGTCATTGAACAAATCGCGTACAACCAGGCCGACACCCTCCCGTATAACGCGCTGGACGATCGTGCGGCTCACTTGCACCGAGTGGCCTGGTCCGCGCAGGCGATCCCAGGCAACCACTGAACTGAACTCTTCAGGATTTTCGAAGAGCAAGATCGCTCCGCGTTCAGCCGGGACGACGTCAAAGATAAGACCTAGAAGCTGCCACTGCAGCGACTCCAAATCCCGAATCCCGCCGACGCCAGTGGCGATCTTCAGCAATGCATTCAGGTCGCCAAGTTGGCGGGCTGTCTGGGGCATCTGAGTAAGCGCTTTTTCAGGTTTCAGGTAAGGCGAATCAACCAGACCAAGCTCAACTGAACACTCCTCGATCGTCCTTGTCTCTGTGAAATCGACGTCGCTATTCGACGGGTTTTTTTCTTCTCGCGTGAGCAGGAATACGAGCACCGAACCACCGACGCGGATTTGGTCGCCGTGTCGTAGCTGGAGCTCGTCAACGGACATGCCATTGACAAACGTCCCGTTCAGGCTTTGAAGATCGCGGATGGCGAACTCCTCGCCTTTCCGAGTGAGCAGACAATGTCGGCGTGATAAGGCCGGATCCGGAATCCAGAGCTGATTGGACGCGTCGCGTCCGATGGAAACTTCAGACGAGGTAAGAGCCAAGGTGGTGCCCTGAAAAGGTCCGGAGATGCCAGACAGACTGGGATTCATCTATCGCTCGCATTCTCGGTTTAGCACATTCGGCCGTTGGATGCACGTCACGCACAGCAGTTAACCGAAGGGTTTCCGCGATTAACCGTTGGGTTAGTGGAAGCTGCTTTCAGCGGAGGCTTGCTTCCAGAGCGCATCTGCCTGCGTTGGACATAAGTGGCAAAGAATCATGCAGTTGTGAACCGCAAGGTCAAGATCAACAAGACCGGATCGCGGATGGCAGCGGGCTTGCATTTCATGGTTTCAGGTTTGGGAGTGAGATCATGAAAAACCCAATTTATTTACCGTGGAACACTTCAAAGGCAAGAATCAAGGAAGCGGAGGAGGCACGCAAGAATCGTTTGGAAATCGTTCGCGGCCTTTCCGTTGGACAAATATCGCGTCGCGACTTAATCAAGTGGGGCCTGATCACGACCGCAGGCGCTCTCGCACCTATTAAAGGTTTGAGTCCATTCGTTTCCAGTGCATACGCTGAGGTGCCGACCGGGGCCCCAAGCAGTCCCGGGACCATCGGCCTGGACTTCACCCAGGAAATGCTTCGCCTGGAGGTGTTGCCACGAAATCCAGTGTCATCACTGAATCCTTACCCACGGATCCAGAGCAATCAAACAAAGCAAGCAGTCGATCCGCTTTTGGGCGGAGGCTTTGGCCCCATTGAGGGCCGTCCTCCGGGGCCGCACTGGGCACACCAGCGTTTTCATGAGTTTTCGCCGGCCGTAGCTGTCGAGGTATCTCAGGCATGTGCTCAGACCAATCCCAATGGGAATATCTCCTTTAGGTTTCACCCGAGTTTGCCGGTGCAGGGGCCTTATGCGATGTGGACCTTCAACGGAACGATTCCGCCAAAGCTTGTCTTGGGACGCTATGGTGAACCGATTTTATTCCGGCATCACAACAAACTTCCTGCCGACGGCAGCAAGAACGGCGGCTTCGGACGCCACACAATCACGACCCATGAACACAATGGGCACCATGGGGCCGAGAACGACGGATTTGCGAACGCTTTCTTCTTTCCAGGCCAGTTTTACGACTATCACTGGCCGATCATTCTTGCCGGGCACGACACCATTAACGCCGACGCCACCGACAAAATGGCCGGCCGTCCCGATGACAACGGTCGTTATACAAAGATCCCCGGCGACTGGCACGAGACGATGAGTACGCACTGGTTTCACGATCACATGTCGGATTTCACGTCGCAGAACGTCTACAAGGGCAACGCTGCAATGTTCAACATTTACAGCGCCATCGACCGTGGTAACGAGACGATTTCCGACGGGGTGAATCTATGCCTGCCCAGCGGCTCAGATAAGCCGTGGGGAAATCTCGATTACGACGTCAACCTGATGCTGGCCGACAAGGCTTGGGACGGAGACGGGCAGCTCTTTATGGATATCTTCCAGTACGACGGGTTTTTGGGGGACGCCATGACAGTGAACGCTTGCTATCGCCCGTTCTTCCAGGTAGAAGCTCGCAAGTATCGTTTCCGAGTCCTCAATGCCAGCATTTCGCGATTCTTCAAGCTGTCTTTGAGCGATGGATCCCCGATGATTCAGATCGGAAACGACGGGAACCTTCTACCACATCCCGTGGTTCTTTCTGAACTGGACGAGCAAGGTATTGCCGAGCGCTATGACATCGTCATCGACTTCTCGCGCTACAAGCCAGGAGACAAAGTGTGGATGGTGAATCTGTGCGAGCACCAGGACGGTCGTGGACCATCGGCCCTTCTCTCGCTCGCCGAGGCGCTCTCCGGCAACTCCGCAGATCCTTGCGTTGGCAAGTTTCTCGAGTTCCGGGTTATCCCGAGCACGAAACCCGATTTGAGCATCGTGCCCGGCACGTTGATCCCCAACCCTGATCTGTCGAAGATTCCAGTGGCTCGCGAACGCACTTTCGAGTTCGGGCGTTCCAACGGTACCGACGAAAAGCCGTGGACGGTCAGAACCGATGGTGGCCAGGGCTATGCTGCCGACCTGAACCAGGTTTCAGCAGCGCCCAAGTTGGGCACTCGCGAGATCTGGACCCTTGTGAATGGCGGGGGAGGCTGGGATCACCCGATTCACGTGCACTTCGAAGAAGGACAAATTCTTGCCCGCAACGGGAGTTTCAGCAATGTGCCGGCTTGGGAACGTGGTCGCAAGGATGTTTATCGACTTCATCCGGGCGGCAGCGTCACGATGACCATGCAATACCGCGAATTTGGCGGGATGTTCATGGAACACTGCCATAACACCGTGCACGAAGACCATGCCATGCTCGTTCGCTGGGATGTGGATCACGGCCTGGTGGCTTTGCCCACTCCCATGCCCACACCGCAAGGCGTGAGCTTCATTAGTCCAAGCGATTTACCGACCGCTCGTTAAGGAGGATTTATGTTTGAAGGGCTGCTTCAACCGATGCATTTGCTAGTGATTTTCGGAATTGCACTTCTCGTATTCGGTCCGAAGAAACTTCCGGAGTTAGGAAAAGGACTCGGAGAAGGCATCCGCGGCTTCAAATCAGCTGTCAGAGAGGAACCACATTCGGTGCCAACAAAAGACGAGCGGCAGTGAATCGTGGCCTTGCGAATGAACGGATTGTTCGGCCGCGCAAGTAGTACTAGGAAGGGCGGCCGTGCAACTCAGAGTAGTAAAGGAGAACATATGCCAAGGAAAATCAACATCGCGCTGGCAACTGCATTACTCCTCGCCGTTGGAATCTCATTCACTGGACGACGGGCTTTCGCTGTAGACAACGGTTCTCCTTGGGGTGCGAACTATTTTCCGAACGTCACTTTAGTTACCCAGGACGGAAAAACGGTCCGTTTCTACGATGATCTTCTCAAAGGCAAGACGGTCGTGATTAACTTCATCTACACCAAATGCAACGCCTCATGTCCGCTCGAGACGGCCAAGCTAGCTCATGTGCAACGCCTCCTGGGCGATAGAGTCGGCCGTGACATCTTTTTTTACTCCATAAGTATCGATCCGGAGAGAGACACGCCCGCGGAACTGAAAGAGTATGCGGCCAAATTCCACGTCCAACCGGGATGGCTGTTCCTGACCGGGGATAAGAACGACATCGAACTGGTGCGGAAGAAGCTGGGCCAGGCTGCCCATCCGGGCGAAAACGGCTTGACAGATCACAGCACCAGTCTCACCCTCGGCAATGAGGTCTCGGGCCAATGGATGCAGGAGAGTTCGATGGACGATTCGAATTACATCACAGCTTTGATTGGGGACAGGCTTTCCTCATGGACTCATCACACGGCGGGTATCAGTTATGCGGAAGAGCGGGCGGTTGATGGCGACAAAGGTGCATACCTTTTCCGATCACGCTGTGCTGCCTGCCACACTGTCGGCGGAGGTGATAGTGTAGGGCCCGACCTCAAGCACGTATCGAGCATTCGCAGCCACACATGGCTCACCGATTTCATTAAAACGCCTGATCGAATGGTGGCGGAACGAGACCCAATCGCGACTGCTCTGTATACCAAATACAAGCAAGTCCAGATGCCGAACCTGCGACTGGGCGATTCAGATGTAGCCGCTTTGATTGCTTATCTCGACGCGCAGAACCGCACATCCAAGGTCTCCGCTAACGTGTCCCAGGGTGCACGACGGCCGTGACGCGGTTTGGAACGCAGAAAGAAATGGCGGATCAGCATTAGAAAACATCTTCCCGTCTCACCCTGACCAGACGCTGCAATGGCTTGTGGGGCTTCGTCCAAGGTGGCACACACGTCAGAAGGCTAAGTACTGTCACCGCAGAATTACAAAACAGCGCGACGAAGCCCCGACTCAGCCCGTAGTAGGGATCGCTGCCACTCAGCAGACGGTTGACCCATTCTTCCCTGCCCCACGGTTGACCCATTCTCCCCTGCCCCATAGAATCAAAACACCGGAGCGTAACCCTCATCCGGCGCACAATTGCTGCCCCCTCGTTCAACGGCAGGACAGCTGACTCTGGATCAGCATATCGGGGTTCGAATCCCTGGGGGGCAGCCAATCTTTTCAATCACTTACTAATTAACGGTTTCGGTGCTGTGCCGTAAAATGTGCCGTGAATTGATCGCGTCACGTACCACGTTCAGTTCCGGGTGCTGATACGTCATGGCCGTCTTCACATCCGAGTGACCCATGCTGTTCATGACTGCGGCGATATTGCCGGTCTTCTACAGCACATATGTACCGAAGTCATGACGAGCGCAGTACAGCACAAGATCCTCCGGCAAGCCGGCTTTTTTCCTCGCCCTGACCCACTGCTTGTTCACCAGCCCGCCCGTGATGTGCTTACCCTTTTGACGCGAGGGAAACACCCAGCCTTCTTTCCGATCGGCGCAGCGCACTAGAAGGATGCTCATTACGCGATCGCTCATGGGAATGAACCTGCGGCCCTTCTTGGTTTTGCTGTTCGGATTGAAAATCACACGACTGTTCCAATCGATGTTCTCAACCCGCATCCGGTAAAGTTCACGAGCGTTCCGCATGCCCGTGTCGCGCAACAATGCGATGATGTCCTTGAGAGGCTGGTCAGCTACGGGCAAGAGCTTCGCCTCGGCCTGATCATCGAGCCTTAACGCGCGACCCTCTTCCTTGAACAGCTTGAAATCGGGCACATCCCGAATGACTTTCCACTCTCGTGCCTTGTTCAGCATCCTGCGCAAGGTGCGGAGTGCATTGTTCCCATTTGCCGCTGAACCCGAGAAGCGCACGCCTTCGACGACGTCGGCTGTG
>Ga0126381_100000373_pt1 | contig 48506 bp, 35 predicted proteins | sample PanSoiMetPlot_28_FD_96465 | JGI IMG/M metagenome (GOLD analysis project Ga0126381, IMG submission 96465) | Tropical forest soil microbial communities from Panama - MetaG Plot_28 | ecosystem: Environmental > Terrestrial > Soil > Tropical forest > Bulk soil | place: Panama | collected 2016-02-17 | reverse complement strand
TGCATGGTCTTTCTTGACGAGAAGAAACTCCGCGCCATGTCTCCCGCTGAATCGCAGAGACTTGACGATGAGAGCCTTTCTTACGATGAAACGCTCCGAAAAAGCGGCCACTTTGTTGCTGCACAGGCGCTCGAATCCGTCCAAGATGCGAAAACATTGCGGCTGCGCAACGACAAGCTGTCTGTAACTGATGGTCCTTTCGCTGAGACCAATGAACAGATAGGCGGATTCATCTTGATCGAGGCACGAGATCTGAATGAGGCGATGCAACTCGCTTCGAAGATTCCAGTGATTCGTCTGGGCGGCGTCGAAGTCAGGCCCATTAAAGAAATCAGGAGCAGCGCCGAAGGGGCTTGAGTTGGCGAACAGAGGCCGCTCGGGGAATTTTGTTGTCAACTCAGACGGAGAATTTCGGATCTCCCTCTAGGATGCGGACCTCTAGTTTGGGGGACTCGTCTTTCCCCCAAATCGTCGACCGAAATCTTGCGCGATAGTTTAAGGGGCCTCCATCCTCACGATCACTGCGTTCGAGCGGGCGCGGAATGCAAACAAAGGTTGTTTCAATTGCATCGCTCGTGGCGCAGACGACCGAGTAGCCGTGCCCACCCATGTCGACAAAAGACACGTGCGGCGACAGATCAGGATTGGAAAGCGATCGTGCCTTGTTGATATCCCCGTTCTTGGCATATTCCAGACACGATTTCACCCCATGACGGAGCAGCATGTTTATGGTTGGCTGAAGCTTCTGCTTCCCGTCAGTGACCAGGTACAGCGCGCGAAGCGGATGATCCTTTGGCAGAACATGCTCCATCGCTTCAACGATTCCGGGCGCTGAAATAGAACCGGTGACGAAAGCTATTCCCACCGGGTTGAAACCCTGCGGAGGAAGATATTTCGTCGCGACGCCCGCCCAAAAACTGTGACGATCTCCAGCAACAGTCGCAAAGCCGGTAATCTTATGCTGTCGAACAAAATCGTAAATCTCACCTCGTTCGTTGTACGCAGTACTCCAGTCTCCCATCACAAAGCCGGCGTATCCATGCCATGGCCAGGGTATTGCCAATCCTGCGGGAAGGTTTTGCGGATCGGCGCGCATGTCGAGAGTCGCAGTAGTGTTGCCCCAAATCTTCCACGTCGCTTGTGAAGATCTTAGGCGCTCAAGGAACCATTTTTTTTGCTCAGTGCCGAGAACCGTCTGGGGAGGACGATGCTGACAGAAATTTGGAACTGAAAGGTTGCCGTCCGTAGAACGAATTGCTTCGGGCGGCTTCCCATCGTCATAAACACGGCCAGCATCAAGAATTTCCATGGCCTCTTGCGGCATCATGTCGGGAAATTCATCGCTGGTTAAAGGTTTCGCGTCCGCCATCCCCGTCGGTTCTTCCGACCTGTAACTGCGCTGGTCGGTGACAATCAACTCGACATTTCGTCCAAAACGAAGTGCACGGTATCCGCGCAGGCTTCCGATCGCGGCGAGGTTATTGCTCTCTTGGCCAAGGCCATTGGGGTCAAACTTCGTCACAGGCGTATCGACGACCTTGGGTCCGTTGAATTGTTCGAGAGAGTTTCCGTTCGGACGCGACATGCGAGCCGGCTGGTATTCGAAGAACGCCTGGTTGGCAGCAACTTTCCGCGTCTGCGCAGGCAGCGTCTTGCCCCCGAACATCTGCATCGATTGCCAGCCAAGCCAACTGAACTCGTGGTTGTCCCACATGTTGACGAAGGGCCAGCGCGCTCTGGCGTCTTGCAGATCCGGATCGTGAAGATAGGCACGGTAAATCGCTCGATAGCCTGCCAACGTCGTGGGAATGTGAAAGTCGTTGATCTTCTCGCCATCCGGATAGCGAACGATGTCCCGAAGACGGCGGTCATACATGCCTTGGGGCCGATCCTCTGGATACCAAACGATCTCGTAGATGAAATCTCCCAAATGCAAAACGAAGCTAAGGCGATCCGGCTCTGGCGCGCGTTCATCTTCGAAGATCATTCGTCGATATGCGTTTTGCGCGCCTTGATTTGCATTCTGACAACTAACAAACGCAAATGACACGGGCCTTACGTCATTCCAGTCCGGTGCAGTGATTGTCCTGCCGACCCTACTCCCATTTCCCGCGCGATCTGTGAAGCGATACCAATAGACGCTTCCGGCTTTCAGTCCGCCAGCCAAAACGCGGCACGTCCAATCTGCATCAGCGAGCACAGGCGTTTTCGAGGTGGCTACTACATGCCGGAATAGTTCGTCTTGCGAGATCTCGACATTCAACTCTGTTTCCGACTTTTTCTCGTCCTGCCGATAGCGCGTCCACAATAGAACGCTGTTGGAATCTGGGTCGCCCGAAGCAACTCCTTCGGGAAAGTAGTCTCGTGCCTCGCGCCAGCCAACGTGAGATACGACTCCAGATAAATCACCTACTATCGCGGTAGCACTTAGGGCTGTCGCCAGTCTCACGAACTCCCGTCGGTTCATCGGACTCATTCGAATACTCTCTCACCAATTGTCTACTGCATCACTGGTTACAACAAGTCCTTCCCGCAAACTGCGATGATGGCCGTTTCCGCGATTACATAACAGCTAGTGCATGATGAACCACCAAAACTGTTATGCGTCCACGTTCTCATAACTCTTTCGCAGACATCTACCGTTTCCAGTATCTGTTTCACTATCGCGCTCACAAATGCGCAAGAACGCGACCTCCAGGTTCGTGATGTTTTGGAATGTTAGTTGCGTTTCCCAATGCGGGCTATCAAGTGCGTCACGTGCTTGACGCATGATGACAGAACCGTCTTAACAGTGCTCGATGGGTGTTCTGTTGTCGCCAATTCACCGTTTCAGCTTTCAGGAGAAAGAATATGAATCGACGCTTATCTATGTTTAGAGCGATCGTTCTCAGCCTTGTCTCGCTGGCTATGGTTGCTACCGCGACGGGCGCCTTCGCCCAAGCCATCAGCGGCAATCTCGTAGGCACCGTCATTGATTCCTCGTCCGCGGTAGTAACGGACGCGACCGTTGCCGCCACAAAGATCGATACCGGAGTGACGACGACAACGACCACTAACAATACCGGCGCATACCACTTTGAAAACCTGCCTGTCGGAACTTACAAGGTGGTCGTTACGAGCCGAGGATTCAAAACGTCAATTCAGCAGGTAGACGTGGTTTTGAACCAGACAGGCACACTCAATGTCACTCTGACCCTTGGAGCCACAACCGAGACCATCGAAGTCTCGGGAGTTGCGGCGACGATCGATACAACTTCAGCACAACTGCAATCGACCTTTGACAATCGCTATTCGCAAGATCTGGGCATTACATCCGCTGGTGGAGTCGGCGCCGGTGTTTTGAACCTATCTCTCTTGAGTGCTGGAGTTGCTCAAGTCAGTTCGATGGGAATCGGAGTGGGACCCTCGGTTGGTGGTCAACGCCCATATAACAACAACTTTACTGTCGAGGGCGTTGATAACAATAACAAGGCCGTCACAGGAAATCTGATCACCGTTCCGAACGATGCCGTCGATAATTTCACTCTGTTGACAAACCAGTTCAACACTGAGTTTGGCCATTCGTCGGGAGGCCAGTTCAATACTACCATTAAGAGCGGAACTAACAACTTTCACGGTTCCCTCTACGAGTATTTTCGCAACCGCAATCTGAACGCGGTTGACAACGCCTTCGTACTGCAAGGCTTCAAGTCAAACCCGCGCTTTGATAGCAACCGATATGGCGGTACGTTTGGCGGGCCGATAATCAAAAACAAACTTTTCTTCTTCACCAATTTCGAGCGTCAGGGGATATCGCTGACGGCGACAGCCGGTGGCCAGGTATTGACCCCCACCGCCGATGGCTTAGCCGCAATCGCCACCGATCCCAACCTCAGCGCTAACAACTTCAGCGTGTTTAAGCAGTATGTGCCCGTTCCGGCCGCGCAGGCTTCCAGTGGTGATCCCGCGAACCCATGTTTGATCGGCGTAAACGCGATCGCTTACACGGGCGCGCCTGCCGTCGGAACATGCGCAGGCGGGGCAATACCGATAGGCGCTGTATCCGTGGCCGCGCCCGCCTGGCAGAACTATACGAACTTCGTTCAGAGTGTCGACTACAACATCTCCAACACGGATCAACTCCGCGGTCGTTACATTTACAATAAGGTAGACAAGATCGATCAGGCTGCCAATCTGGCCGCGTTCTACACGGTTGAGCCTTTCCGTTTCCATCTCTTTACCATCGGCGAATACCACTCTTTCACCCCCTCAATCCTCAACGAGTTTCGGGTTGGCTACAATCGTTACTTCAACAATCTGCCTGCCGGTAATTTCAAATACCCGGGCTTGGACGCGTTCCCCAATCTCATCTTGTTAGATCTAGGCGGCAGCGGTCTGCAAATCGGGCCTGATTCCCAGGCCCCGCAGTTCACGATTCAGAACACTTATCAGTTCGTCGACAACGTCAACTGGACGAGAGGTGCTCACACGCTCAAGTTCGGCGGAGAATACCGCTGGTACATTTCTCCCCAGAGTTTCACGCAACGTCAGCGTGGCGATTACAACTACAATTCCACACAACGCTTCCTGGACGATATTTCCCCTGATAACTTCGGTGAGCGCAGTCAGGGCTCCCTCACCTACTATGGGAACCAAAAAGCGATCTACCTGTATGCCAACGACAACTGGAAGCTAAAACCAAATCTGACCTTAGATCTGGGAATTCGTTACGAATACACGACGATCTCAAGCAGCGAGGCGCATCAGGCGCTGAACACGATCTCTAACACACCTAGCATCATCGTCGGCGGAGCTGTGAACCAGCCTCTGTTGTTCAACAAGCCCCAAGCACCGAAAACCAATTGGGCCCCTCGCGTAGGCATCGCTTACTCACCGGGAAGCAGCGGTAGAACGTCGATACGCGCGGGCTTCGGCTTAGCCTACGACGTGCTTTACGACAACATCGGCATCCTCGCCGTGCCTCCGCAGATCGGTGCGACGAACGATGTGCCTGACCTGAATTGCGCGCCTTCCACTTGCGCGAATTTTCTGGCGAATGGCGGGTTGCCTGGGGGCGGATCGGGAATTCAGGTCTTGCCTGAAGCCGATGCGCGTGCCGCCACGTCGAACTGGATCCCACCAAACGTGAAGTTTCCATACTCGATCAACTGGAACCTCGGTGTACAGCACTCGTTCGGAAAAGACTACGTAGCCGAGATTCGTTATGTGGGGACTCGCGGCGTTCACCTTGACGTCCAAGACCGAATCAACCGCAGGGCCCTCGTAAGCCCGCAGGCTTTTCTCCCAACTTTCCTCCAACAGCCGTCGCAGGCAGAATTAGACGGGCTGACAAACACACTGACGAGTTTGAAAGCTCCGGGTTCGATGGTTCCCGAGTTCGCGAATGCGGGCTTTGGCTCTAACATCGTGGCCGATATACCCGACGGATGGTCGGTTTATCACGGATTACAGACGCAACTCACGCGGAGGTTTACCAACGGCCTTACCTTCCAGGCGGCGTATACCTTCAGTCGCACCATTGACAACAGCACCGCAGACTTCTTCTCGACCAGTCTCACGCCTCGGCGTCCGCAGGACTTCCGGAACTGGGATGCGGAGAAATCGGTCTCGGCACTATCTCGCGCACATCGGCTTACCCTCTCGGCTGTCTACGACCTGCCGTTCTTCAAGAGCGACAGTTGGGTCATGAAGAACATCTTAGGCAACTGGAGTTTTAGTCCGGTCTACACATACGAATCGCCGCAATGGGCCACGGTGCAATCGGCGACCGACTCTAACCTCAACGGCGATTCTGCCGGCGATCGCGTGATCCTGAATCCAGGCGGGGTTCGCGGGACAGGAAGTGGAGTGACGGCCCTCACCAATTCCGGGGGCGAGACAGTAGCCTATCTAGCGAACAATCCCTCTGCTCAGTACATCGTGGCCGGAGCCGGCGCCCTTGCGACGACCGGCCGCAATACCCTTGCGACTCGGCCAACCAACGACTTGTCGCTTTCGACGTATAAAGAGATCAACTTCACTGAGCGCTTCAAGCTCCGCCTTGGCGCTCAATTCGCAAACTTGTTCAATCACCCGCAGTACATTCCCGGCAGCAATCCGGGACAGGGACTCGGCGTCAACGACGTCACATCCTTCCTCACCGGACCAAACAGCACCAGCTACTTGAACTATCTGACCCCGGGCAACTCGATTTTCAACAACCCGAAGGCAGTTTTCGCTAGCAACGCACGAACCATCGCGCTGATAGCCAAGTTCACGTTCTGATCTGACAACTGAGCCGAAAGAAGTGAAGGGGACCGAAAGGTCCCCTTTCCTTTTGCGATCGATTGGGCGCGACTTTTTGTGTGCGGCTCGACCGTACCTTGACCTGTTCGCAACCCGTATTATTCACAGGTACAAAATTCCTCCTCAGGCATATACTGCCGCCGGCGTTCCGACGCCCATTTTGTTTTTTGGAGTCTCCCCCGATGAATAGGACCCTGGAATCCCTGTTGCTCGCTCTTGCCTTGTGCGGAATCTACTCTGCAATCCCCAAGCGAACCACACCAGCCAATCCAACGGTTCAAGCGAAAGAAGCTGTCATTCTCGCCGATGGCAGTGATCCGATGCCGTTGTGCCGTGCGAAAGGATGCGGACCTATCAAATCGAAGTAAAGCTCATCTGATCGCCGAAGACTGTAGGCCGGCAAGATATTGGTTGCAAGGCCATCGAGGGAGAGGTATGCTTCCCGAACTCCGGATCGTGCCCATCGATGAATTGGCTAATGTATCTGAGTTGGCTTGCGGGTCCCACCTTGCAGATCGTCCTTTTGGGCTGCATGGTCCACCGCAAACTGCATACGGTTTTCCCTCGGTTCTTCTCTTACATCGCCTTCCAGGTGGTGAAGTCCGGCTTTCTGTTTTTCGCGGCGCGATCTTCCAGCGTCGTTTATTTTGACGCCTACTGGGTCGGCAACGCCATCAGTGTGGTCCTCACCGTCACCGTGATGGACGAAATCTTGCACAAGCTTTTCAAGGAATACGGTGGCCCTCAAAATCTGAGTTCCGTGATCTTCCGTTGGGCATGCGGTCTGCTCTTGTTGCTCGCGATTGTTACGGCCCTATCCACACAGCAAGAAAATGCGGACCGAGTCGTTTCCGTTGTGCTCGCCTTCGATCGCAGCGTACGCCTGATGCAGTGCGGGCTTATCTGTCTTCTACTAATTCTTTGCCGTTTCCTCAGAAACTGCTGGCGGCAATGGGTTTTTGGGATCGCCCTCGGTTTCGGAATCTTCGCCAGTATCGAATTGATACTGGTCAGTTTCGCTATGCATTACGGCAACAACTTTGGCGAGATGGTCAGCTTGCTGAAAAGCCTGGCCTATAACTCGGTCACGCTGGTTTGGATCTTCTATCTGCGTCAAAAGCGAGAATCGATCCCCGAGATGCAATTGGCCACGCAACTCAGCGTACCGATCGCCGCATGGGCAGAGTCGGTACCCGGGGCCGACCGGGATTCCTTTCTTGCAATGGTCGAGGGCGCCGTCGAGCAGGTCCTATCTCGCAATCCCTGGCCGAGGCCGGCACGCGATCGATCCCAGGTCATAGGTCGCCAACCCGGGCCTGGGGAAAACAACTAGAGACCATTTCATGCTGAAGTTGCCGCAATGAAGACTACTTCGCATCAAATTCAAGCGGTACCAACGTGGCCGCCTGAAGAGGGGCAACTCGTCGTCTTCAAGGCTTCCGGCGGGCTGAAGGCCGGCATTCTGAAGGAAGTCAGATGGGGACTTGTCTGGCGCGACTTCATTCTAGAAGATGGCCGTGTAATACCCGAACATCAGGTTTCTGGATGCCCGGATCCACCGGCGTGGCGGAGCACGAACGAGGTTTCTGAGGCCGAACGAGAGGCATGGGAGGAACGCCTTTTGACGATGGCCGAGAGCGGAATCGATCCTCACGATCGCGAGCAAACCTTTTGGGCCGAATTGAATCAATATTTGGCTTATATCTACCTTCGGTTTAACCGAAACAGGCCTAATTCTTGATTTATGGAGCGCTTTCTGCACGTGAGCGGTGGTGAAGGCAAATCTCAGGGAATCTGGAAGGCGCTCTCCGACGCCGGCTTAGTCGAGATCGAGCCGACTCAGTTTCCGAATCGAATCAAGGAAGTGCGCCATGTTGCCATGGGATTGCTCGGCGAATTGCTGGAACTGCAGAACTGCATCGCGGAACGGGAGTCTGTGGCGCACTCATTGGGAACTCTCAAAGTGTTGGAAAACAAGCTTGGGAAACCTGATCAATCCGGCTGATTAATTTGCCGTTCCAACCTTTCCAGTCTGTTCTGAATAATTCGGCGCTCGCCTGTTCCGTCCTTTCGACCCGTTCAGTGTAAACTGCCGTCTTTCCTCTACGGACGTAGCGCATCATCAATGACTCGGAGTGTGGAACTTGAAAACCATCAAGGGTCCCGCCATTTTTCTTGCGCAGTTTGCTGGCGACGTCGCTCCCTTCAACGATCTGGAGAAGATTTCGGGCTGGGCGGCGGACCTCGGCTATAAGGGTGTACAGATTCCTACCTGGGACGCGCGCCTTTTCGATTTGAAACGCGCTGCGGAAAGTCGCACGTACTGCGACGAAATACAAGGCATGCTGTCAACAAAAGGCCTAAGTGTAACGGAGCTTTCGACGCATCTGCAGGGACAACTCATCGCTGTTCATCCCGCGTACGATCAAGCGTTCGACGGCTTCGCTCCAGAGTCGCTTCGGGGAAAACCCACCGCTCGTCAGGCATGGGCCGTCGACCAACTGCACTTTGCGGCGAAAGCCTCTGCCAACCTGGGCCTCAACGCTCATGTGACTTTTTCCGGAGCATTGGCTTGGCCCTACGTATACCCTTGGCCGCAACGTCCGCCTGGCTTGATCGAAACTGCATTCGATGAACTTGCACAACGATGGAAGCCAATCCTTAACGCTTTCGATGACGTCGGGGTCGATCTGTGCTTCGAGATCCACCCCGGTGAGGATCTACACGACGGAGCGACCTTTGAGATGTTTCTCGAACGCGTCGGAGACCATCGCCGCTGCAACATTCTGTTCGACCCCAGCCACTTCGTCCTCCAGCAGCTCAACTACCTTGAGTTTATCGACCTTTACCACTCAAGGATCAGGATGTTCCACGTGAAGGACGCAGAGTTCCGATCTAATGGTCGTCAGGGAGTTTATGGAGGCTATCAGCCTTGGGTTTCACGCGCCGGCCGATTCAGATCTCCTGGCGACGGCCAGGTCGACTTCGGCGCGATCTTCTCAAAGCTCGCTCAGTACGACTTCAAGGGATGGGCCGTTCTCGAATGGGAGTGTTGCATCAAGAGCAGCGACCAAGGCGCCAAGGAGGGCGCTCCGTTCATTGCGCGCCATATTATCCAGACGGCCGAACGCGCCTTCGACGATTTCGCCAAATCCGGAGCAGACACTGACGCAAACCGAAGGATGCTTGGCCTCACCAATCGATAGGAAACGCGAAATGCCAATTGCATCCCCGAATCGAAATCCCTCGCAGCGCTTGCGTCTCGGCATGGTAGGTGGCGGTCCCGGCGCATTTATCGGGGCGGTACACCGCATCGCAGCTCGGCTCGATGACCGGTACGAATTAGTGGCGGCGGCTCTGAGTTCTAGTCCCGAGCGAAGCCTGGCTGGTGCAAGGGAACTGCACATTGCTCGCGCTTACAACACTTACGAGGAGATGGCTGCGTCCGAATCCAAACGGCCAGACGGGATTGAGGTGGTATCCATCGTCACGCCCAATCATCTCCACCACGTGCCAGCGCAGGCTTTCCTCGAAGCAGGGATTCATGTCATCTGCGACAAGCCACTGACCACCACCCTCGAGGATGCGCTCGATCTCGAAAACACCGTAAAACGAACTGGGCTGGTTTTTGGTTTGACCCACAATTACACGGGTCATCCCCTGGTTCGACAGGCTCGCGACATGGTTGTTGCAGGAGAACTTGGCCCTATCCGCATCGTTCAAGTCGAATATCCACAAGACTGGCTGTCTACCCCGCTCGAAGCGACCGGTCACAAACAGGCGGAATGGCGAACCGATCCTTCGCGCAGCGGGCCGGGCGGGTCGGTTGGCGACATTGGGACTCACGCTTTCAATCTGGCTTGCTTCGTAACGGGTCTTCGGTGCGAGGAACTTGCCGCCGACGTGACGACCTTCGTCCCGGGCCGGCGAGTGGACGATAACGTTCAGGTCATGTTGCGTTTCTCCCACGGCGCGAAAGGAGGACTCTGGGCAAGCCAAGTCGCTCCGGGAAACGAAAACAATTTGCGTCTGCGCGTTTACGGCGAAAAGGCCGGACTCGAGTGGCGTCAGGAGGATCCGAACGAACTCATCTTCACACCTCTTGGCGAGCCGCGTCGCACAATTCGCCGCGGCAGTGCTGGAACTAGTCCTGCCGCCACCCATGCGACCCGCGTACCCAGCGGCCATCCGGAGGGATATCTCGAAGCGTTTGCGCAGCTCTATAGTGACATCGCTGAACAAATAATTGCGAGGCGCGAGAAACGCGACCCAGACCCGAATTCACTGCTCGTTCCCACCGTTTCAGACGGCGTGGAGGGGGTAAGGTTCATCCTGGCGGTTTTGGAGTCCTCGAAGAACGGTTCGTCTTGGACATCCCTCTCGCATTCGAGCTAGTGTGATACCTGCGCGGAAGCTGCCCACGGATGTCAAGCCGTTGGCAATTACTTAGAATTTACCCGATTGAGAAATCGCCGCTCGGAGCATTATCATTGCGGCAATGTCAACCGAGTCTGGAATTACCAAGCTACTCTCCGAAAAGCCGGTCTCATCCGCGCTGATAAGTCGACGCGAACTGCTTCGCGCCGCCATGTATGCCAGCGTTGCTGCGGCCCTCGGACCTACGTTTTCATTCGCCCAAGCCGTTCACTCCGATATCACGGCAGCGGCCCGTGGCGAGGATGGCTCCGAATTTCTCACAAACCCAAACTGGAAGGCCGTTTTTCTGAACGATCAGCAAGATAAGACTTTGATCGCATTAAGCGACGTGATCATTCCGGCCACGGATACTCCCGGAGCAAAAGAGGCGTTGGTCAATCGTTATCTCGATCTGTTGCTTTCGGTGCAGCCTGCAGAATTCCAGCAAAAGTTCCTGGATGCGCTCGCGTTTATCGATGCCGAAAGCCAAAGGCAATTTGCCAACGAGTTCCGATCTCTGAGCCTCGAAGACCAGGTCGCACTACTCACTCCATGGGCTTACGCCCGGCAAGCCAGTCACTGGACGGAGCGTGAAGAAACGCGAGAAGCCGAACCCGAAACCGGGCAAGAACATTTCGGGCGGCTCAAATCACTGATCGCTGTCGCCTACTACGGATCGGAGGTCGGTGCCAAGGAATTAGGCTGGGACGGAAGTGTCATGAACGGCCCCTACCAAGGTTGCGAACAGCCTCCGACAAACCAAACATAAAGACACATGCCAGAAGACCCCCTAAAGAAAACATACGACGTCATCGTAGTCGGCTCCGGTGCCACCGGAGGCTGGGCTGCCAAACGACTCTCTGAAGCCGGATTGCAGGTTGCCTTGTTGGAAGCGGGGCGATCCGTTTCTCCCGCAGAGTTCACAGAACACATGCCGTCGTTCCAGCTGAAGTATCGGAACCATTCGCCAGAAGTGCTGCGCACTCGGCCGATTCAGAAACAGTGTTACGCCTGCATGGAGTACAACTACGAATGGTTCGTTAATGATCTCGAGAATCCTTACAGCACTCCGGCTGACAGGCCATTCACATGGCAGCGACTCAGGATTCTGGGAGGCAGATCATTAGTCTGGGGACGGCAAAGTTATCGGCTCAGTGATGTCGACTTCAAAGCTGCCAGTCGCGATGGCTACGACGTGGATTGGCCGTTCGGCTACGCGGATCTAGCACCACACTACGAGATCGTGGAGCGATACGTTGGCATCAGCGGTGCCCCGGAGAATAACGAGATGTTGCCCGACGGCCAGTTTCTCCCGCCGATGAAGATGAGCTGTGGAGAACTCCGGCTTCGCGAAACCCTAAAAACAAAATTCGGGCGAACGCTTACGATCGGTAGAACCGCCATTATCACCCAACCCCACAATGGCCGAGCCGCCTGCCACTATTGCGGGCCTTGTGAGCGAGGGTGCTCAACCTTTTCCTATTTCAGCAGTCCATTCACGACCGTGAAGGATGCGTTGAAGACTGGGAAATGCACGCTGGTCACCGATGCCATCGCCAGCAGTATAGAAATGGACCCGCACACCAACAAGGCTCGAGCTGTCAATTTCGTCACTCGTGCAACAAAAGAAAGCAAGCAGGTCCGGGGCAAAGCCGTGGTCCTCTGCGCCCAAGCGATGGAGTCGACACGGATCCTTCTAAACTCTTCGACCCGTGAGTATCCAATAGGATTGGCCAATTCAAGCGGGTTGCTCGGCCACTACCTCATGGATCATGTGGTGGGAGGTGGTGCGAGCGGTGTCTTTGAAGATCTGCACGTCCCGCCCTCGGCCAATGCCCCTCACCGCGCGAATGGGATCTACCTCGTGCGTTTTCGTAATACTCCCGCGGAAGGCAAACATCCTCACTTCATTCGTGGCTACGGATTTCAGGGACGTTCGATGCCCGAGTTCAGCATGGATGCTCCAGGTCTCGGCGCGGAATATAAGAAAGCCGTCAAGGTCGGTCGGTACGAAGTTTCCCTCGGAGCGTTTGGCGAATCCTTGGCCAACTTCGACAATTTTTGTGAAATAGACCCGAACCTGAAAGACGCATGGGGCATTCCAGCACTGCGCATCAGTATGGCTCATGGCAAGAATGAGGCAGCCTTGATGCGTGACGCCGGTGTGACTGCAGCGGAGATGCTGGAAGCAGCGGGCGCAAAGAATATTCGCGTCCGCACCGGCACCGAGATGCCCGGTATGGCGATCCATGAAGTAGGCACAGCACGTATGGGGACCGATCCCAAGAAATCGGTTCTCAACCCCTTCTGCCAATCGCACGATATCTCCAATATAGTCGTCGCCGATGGATCGGGATTCGTATCTTCCGCGTGTCAGAATCCGACGTTAACAATGATGGCCATCGCGGTCAGGGCATCCGATCATTTGGTCGAGCGCTTTAAACGAAACGAAGTCTAACTTCCCTGTCTTTTCGAAGGAGGTTTGCGAATGATCGACCTTCTCACCCGCCGTCAATTCCTGCAAACGGGAGCAATGGCAGGAGCAAGCTTTGCGTTCGTCGGACACGCGTTTGCTGCGACGAGAAAGTCCTTACTGGTATTTACGAAGTCTTCGGGCTTCGAGCACCAGGTTGTGAAGAACGTAGATGGCAAGCCGAGTATTCTCGAAAATGCAGTAACCGCGTTGGGTGCAAAACATGGCTTCGAAGTGACGGCGACAAAGGACGGAACAGTCTTTGATTCGGGCGATTTTCACAAGTACTCAGCAGTGCTCTTTTTCACCACGGGAGACCTGACCACAGTCGGCACTGACAAGAATCCGGCGATGTCGGCGCAGGGCAAAAAGTCCCTGCTCGATTCGATTCATGGAGGACTCGGATTCGTCGGCGTTCACGCGGCTAGCGATACATTTCACACTCCGCCCGACACGCCGGGCAATGCGAATCGCTACACGGCCCACGGCGAACAGTCTGATCCTTACATAAGAATGCTGGGGGGCGAGTTCATCACCCACGGGAGCACACCGCGCCTGCAGACAGCCCACATCCTCATCAATGACTCGAAATTTCCAGGTCTCGAAGGAGTTTCTCCGCCGGTCAATCTCAACGACGAATGGTATTCGTTAAAGGACTTTCGATCGGATCTCCACGTGATTCTGACCCTCGAGACGAAGGGAATGACGGGGGAACCCTATCAACGTGCGCCATACCCAATGACATGGGCGAGAATGGAAGGCAATGGGCGGGTTTTCTACACTGCAATCGGTGACCGACCAGAAAATTGGTCGAACGATTTTTTCCTCAATCTTCTCGGCGGTGGCATTCGCTGGGCCATCGGAGACGCGCAGACTTCGCTCACGCAGAACCTAACGCAGGTCGCGCCCGGCTATGCGGAGATTCCACCAAAACCGCTACCCAAAACCTAACCGCGAAGGCTTTGTCAGGCTCGAACCCATGGCTTCGTAGAGACTGGCGGCGCATGGGGTCTGCCAAGCCAGTGCGAGTCAAGCGGGTTCGCGCTCTCGATTGAAGCTTACACCGAGTTCCTTATCCGGCCTTTTGACGTCCTGCAACTTGTTCCCGAGTCATTTGAGCCATCACTTTCGCAGGCTCCTTTAGCGCTTCTTCTGGGTTAATCCGTGCAAACAGGTCGAGACCGCGCGCGATCAAGCCCGTCCATCCCGTTTGATGGCTGGCACCTAGTCCAGCGCCATTATCCCCGTGGAAATACTCGTAGAACAAGATGTAATCGCGCCAGTGAGGATCATCCTGGAACTTCTTCGTTCCTCCGTATACTGGGCGCTTGCCGTTGGCATCACGCAGAAAGATGCTGGACAGCCGGCGATTGATCTCCTTTGCCACCTCAAACAGCGTCATATACTTTCCAGACCCGGTCGGGCATTCGACTTTAAAGTCTGGCCCATAAAATGGATACATTTGCAATAGTCCGCGCATGATCAGTCCATTGACCGGCATCCAGATCGGTCCACGCCAGTTCGAGTTGCCACCGAACATTCCGGTATTTGATTCGGCAGGAAGATATTGGACCTTGAATTCCTGTCCGCCGAAACTAAACAGAAACGGGTGCTCCAGGTGATATTTCGACAGCGAGCGAATTCCGTAAGGGCTCAAGAACTCGTTTTCGTCGAGCATATACCCCAAAATGCTACGCAGCTTCTCTTCGTTACACACAGCAGCAAGCCTGCGTCCGGCGTATCCGCCTGTAGTTGGATCATCGGCTGTTGCAATCTTTTTCGCCACTTCTGGGTGACGGTCTCGGAACAACTTAATAAGTTCGAGCAAGCGGGGATGACGCTCGGCTGTACCCCGCTCGAATACAGAGGTGGCACATAACGGTAGGAGGCCTACCATAGAGCGTATCTTTAAACGTGTGGCATCGCCGTTTGGGAAATGCAGCAGATCGTAGAAGAACCCGTCCGTTGTGTCCCACATGTCGCTATGCTGAGCACCAATGCGGTCCATTGCGTAGGTGATCCAGGCGAAATGCTCGAGGAAGCGGTAGGCGATCTCCTCGTACATCTGGTCGTACTCCGTCAGAATCAGTGCAATGTCCAGCATAGACAAGCAATAAAACGCCATCCACGCTGTTCCGTCAGCCTGATCCAGGTATCCCCCTGTGGGTAGGGGCGCACTGCGATCGAAAACGCCAATGTTGTCGAGACCCAAAAATCCCCCCGCGAACACGTTGCGCCCCTCCGGATCTTTACGGTTGACCCACCAGTTGAAATTCAACATCAACCCTTGGAACGACCGCTCCAGGAAGCGCAGGTCGGACCGTCCGAGTTCAGTCTCAATTCGATAAAGGAATAAGGTCGCCCATGCGTGAACAGGTGGATTGACGTCGCTGAAATTCCACTCGTACGCCGGAATCTGACCGTTAGGATGCGCGTACAGATTCCGCAGCATCAGCAACAGCTGTTCTTTGGCGAAGTCAAAGTCCACTAGCGAGAGCGCAATGGTGTGAAAGGCTAGATCCCAGGCTGCATACCATGGATACTCCCACTTATCGGGCATCGAGATGACGTCTCGATTCAGCATGTGGAACCATTCCGGGTTACGTGCTCTCCCAGTGCCAGGACCGACGAGCGGGTGAGACTCGTGCTCATCGAGCCATTTGTCGAGATCGAAGTAGTAAAACTGCTTTGTCCATAACATTCCCGCCAGTGCCTGGCGGTGAACCCGACGCTCATCGTCGCTCAACGAGTTCGCAGTGATGCGATCGTAAAACTCATCGGCGTGTGCCAGGCGATCAGCAAATACCTTGTCAAAGGTGGCAAATGCACCAGGCGATGGTTTTGCGCTCAACCTCAGACGCACAACCTTACTTCCACCCGGGGGGACTTCCAGGCGGTAGTGGGCCGCAGCTTTCGTTCCGGTCTTCGTTGGGTTCACGGCATCCGCCTTACCAGAGACGATGTGTTCGTGAAATGCATCTTTCACGTAAGGTGAAGGATTTGGCTGCTGCCACAAGCGGACGGCATTGGATTCGTTTTCGGTGAACAGTAATTCCGGATCGCCTTCGCAATCGAATGTCATTTCTCCAAGCTGACTATGCGTAGCTCGGATGGAGCCACTTTCCAGTTGGCGCAAAGAAGGTTTAGTTGCATCCTTACCCCATGACCACGTATTGCGGAACCAGAGAGTCGGCACCAGATGAAGGATGGCTGAATCCGGGCCACGGTTATGAGCGGTAACGCGGATTAGCAGGTCCTCTGGATCCGCCTTGGCATATTCAACGAAGATGTCGAAGTAGCGATCGTCATCGAAGATGCCGGTATCGAGCAGCTCATACTCGAACTCCTCCCGTGATCGTCGACGATTCGTCTCAACGAGATCACAATACGGATACTCTCTCTGAGGATACTTATATAAGTACTTCATGTATGAATGCGTTGGAGTGCTGTCAAGATAGAAATAATATTCCTTTACATCTTCCCCGTGATTCCCCTCGCTGTTGGTCAGCCCGAATAAACGTTCCTTTAGAATTGGATCTCTGCCATTCCATAGCGCAATCGCGAAACAGAGCTGCTGCTTGTCATCGGAAATTCCTGCTAGTCCATCTTCTCCCCAACGGTAAGCGCGTGATCGTGCTTGATCGTGACTAAAATAGTTCCAGGCATTCCCGTCGCCGCTGTAATCCTCGCGAACCGTACCCCACTGTCTCTCACTTAGATAAGGGCCCCACTTTTTCCAGGGAATTCCTTTTTCGCGGGCTTCATTCAGTCGGTGCTGCTCAGTCGTTTCAATATATGAAATTTCAGGCTTCTGATTCTGAATCATCGGAATTCTCCATTCATGCTCTGACTTGTTTTGCCCGGTGGACTGGAGCGACTCGGGTGCGGTCGATACTCATCTCACATGTGTTCGCTCGCACCGCAAAAAGTGGAAACCCCATGGATCGAGCGCCACGTACAAGCCTGGTGACAAGATCTCATTTGCGTCACGCTCGTAGATCGACCCCGTAAATAAATCAGTCAAAAGCCACTTCCCTGCCTCCGCGCCCGCCCAACCGACACGAACCTGAGCTTGCGAAGGACAATCGCTGAGGTTGACGACGATCAAGTAACACTCGCTATCTTTCCTCCAACTCCATGCCACGAGATTTTGAAAACTTGCATTGTCCGGCCACCCCGTTCGTTCGCACAGAATCCATTGGCCCTCACGAAAAACTTCGTGGTCAACCGCCTTAGACAGCTCTCGATAAAAGGCGCCTAAGTCGTAATCGATCGCCTCCTCCGGGCGTCTGGCCAGAAACACAGGAACCCTTACCTTGCGCCCTTCAAATTGGCCCTCATGAAACATCCTTACTCCTGGGAGGGTAGCAATGGTTAGGGCGGCAGCCTTTTGTTTTGCCGGGTGAAAGACGGCGGATGCCCGTGGCTCATCATGGTTCTCGATAAAGCGGAGCAGTTTGCTTTGATACGCGAGGTCGGCGCAGAGGTGGAGACGAACGCTTTCAGCGTTGTTGTGCTCCAGCCGATCGTACAACTTCTTGTCGTAACAGAAGTCGAAGCCTCGCTGTTGAAGTTCCCACTCCAGATCCCAGTAGGCCTCTGCGATGAAGAGAAAGCCCGGATGCTTATCCTTGATCGCAGATATGACGTCAACCCAATACTCTGTCGCAGGATGCTGCCCGGCACGACCACCCCATGTGCGCTCGAAGACGGCGTTCAACATGAGCATCGCCATATCGCAACGGATGCCGTCGCATTGTTGGGCGATACTACCCACGGTCTCAATTACTGCGGTCCGGAGGCCCCAGTTGAACGCGTTCAACTGCAGAACGTCCTGCCAGGCAGGAAAGTAGGGATCACGTCCGCAAGCGCAGACCGTTCCGCCGACTTCAGCGAACGAGGACGGATCGTTCTTTCTGTCCTCTATGCTCCCGAGAATGAAGTACTCAGGATGCTCCACGACCCACGGATGATCTGGAGCAACGTGGTTCGGCACGAAATCGAGCACGAGGTTCATGCCCCGCTTTTTTAGTTCGCTGCGAGCTTTGGCAAGGCCTTCGGCGCCTCCGAGATGCGGGTCAACAACGTACCCTCGCACGCAATACGGAGATCCGACGTTGTCTTCGGGTCGAAAATCCGGAAGTGCGCGCCGAAAGTCATCGACCAAACTCTTATTTTGGTTCGCGATTGCGATACCCTTTGGGCTTCGTTCCCAGACCCCCATGAACCAAACAGCGTCAAAGCCATAGGAGGCGATGGCATCCCATTCACTTGGCGGCACCGAAAATAAGCGAACGTCTCGTCCGTACTTCCGGGTCAGTTCGGAAAGCCAGATCCATGTATTGATCTCATACAAGGAAGGATAACGACGCCAGACGGATTGGCTAGGGCTCGTCGCTAGGGGTTCAACAAGCGTTGCGCTCATAATTTCTGTTCCCGTCGACAAGCAAAAGGGAAACGCTAATCCTTTCAGCAATTGCGGTCCAAGGCCGAACCTCGTTGGGGCTGATGGTCGGGGAGACTCTGCTATGCGCAGGCAATAAGCACCGACTGGCAATATTAGTAGGGGCCCACGGGTCACGTGGAACTCGCAGAAGTGACAGGTGGGTGGTAACGAAACTCCGACTACGATCGCTCTCGGTGCCCGCCGTTCGTGCGACAGCACGCGGCCACCGCAAATGGTAGAGCGCGATGCAGATCACATCGGCCTCGCTGAGAGTAACGATGAGTGATGAGCACTCTCTGATCCGTAAAGGGCCGCGGACCCCCAGAGCCGTCGCCGTTGCTGGCATCCTGTTTTGGGTCCTGCTGGTGACCAGCTATTTGCTGATTTGGATTTCTGTACTGTCCAGTCTCGGAGGACCGACACTCGCCATAATCAGTCATTCACAAACCGTCTCCCTTGCCATGAACTTAGTACCCTTCGCTGGCATCGCATTTCTCTCGTTTATTGCAGTTGTACGTAATCGTCTTGGCGCCTTAGAGGACCGTTTCTTCGGAACGGTTTTTCTGGGAAGCGGATGGCTGTACACCGCGATCATCTTTACATCCCCTGCCTTGGCAGGCGGCCTCACTCCGGCATGGGTGTTTTTGATCAGTATCGTTATATTTCTAGAGAATCCATCCAGCGTCTCCCCAACCGAACCATGATTCTGAGGTCGCGTCCGAACAGTTGGCTGCGACAAAAGTTCCAGACCTCGCCAAGCGACACGCCAACCGTTCGGAACACGGCCCCGCCACTGTATAAATCTGTCAGAGTAGCTAAACCAGTCCCCAGTGGCAATCGCGATCCGAAAGGGATGAAGCCCGTTTATCACCAAAATAATAGTTCTAGTTGCCAACTGAGGAAGAAAGGCTAAATATGAGTAACCGCCTTTTCCTGTTCATCTTTATCTTCTGTGCCGCCACACTGCTACACTCTCGAGAAAAGACTGACGTCTTAGTGATGACAAACGGCGACCGCATGACTTGTGAAGTCAAAGGACTCGACGCGGGTGTCTTGTATGTCAGCTTCGACTACATCGATGGAACCGCTTCAGTGGATTGGTCAAAGGTGGCCAGCTTGGAAAGCAACCAGTTGTTCGTTGTGAAAACGCAGGCTGGCGACGTTTATACCGGAAGGCTCAAGACGCCCGAAACCAGCGATAATCGACCCGTGAAGATTCAGGTAGCTTCACCCGAGGAAGAGGAAACCCTGGACCATTCTCAAATCGTCAGCATGATCGCCACATCCGACAGGTTTTGGCAGCGGTTCAACGGGGACGTAGGCCTTGGGGTGATTTATTCGAGAGGTAATCAATCGACACAATATAGCCTTTCCTCCAATACTGCTTATGTACGGGAACGTTGGACTGCACTAGCCGGCTTCAATTCCAGTCTCTCTTCCGCCACCGGCGTTAATGCTTCCACGCGAAACTCGGTCAATCTTGGGGCACGTCATCTCCTGCCCTGGAATAATTGGTTTTATGCCGGTGTAGGGGCCTTTCTACAAAGCACAGAACAAGGAATCTCGTTGCAAAGTACGATAGGGGGCGGCGTCGGACGTTATCTGAAGAATAGCAACCGCACAAGCATCTCAGTCATCGTCGGGCCGGCATGGCAAAACACAGAGTATAAAACGAGCTCTCTCGCGCAGAGCCAGAATCTCGTGGCGGCTCTTATCAACGGTGAAGTGCAGTTCTTTAAATTCAGTAAAACCAACTTTACTCTAACAGCCGTACTCCTGCCAGCACTCTCCGATCCCGGCCGAGTACGTTTCAATACAACTGCGTCGTACTACATCAAGATATTCAGCAACTTGAAATGGAACGTATCTTTTTATGGAAACTGGGATAATCGCCCGCCCGCAGGTCTTTCCGGCAGCGACTACGGAACGAGTTCCGGTCTCAGCTGGACGTTTGGTTTGAAGTAGCCGCTATCCACCACGCGACAAATAAGTCTGGCAACAGTGACAGTTGAGCGATTTGACCGCACCGGCCTAACGTCAGGCAACTGTAGTTGCGTTCACGCTCGCCTCCGGGCAACTCAAATGATCCATGACTGAAGTGTGGATTCAATCTGTCGGGAGCGGCGACTTCGACACTGTATTTTGGGCGTGCGTTCGGCTGACATTTTGTACGGTCACAATGTAGAACTCAGAAAGGTAACGTCTTCCTAAAACAACGCTTGTTCAGATTGTGTGTTTACTCGATTCGTTAAGAGGTGTGCTTTGTTCACAAGGTCTTGGGGCATTATTGCGTTATTACTTTTTCTGGTCTGCGAGATTGCGATTTGCTCCACCCGCGCACAAGCCCACATCGCGATCGCTGCGTCCGCGTCGGTGGATCCCGACAAAGCGCCGTCAGAACTTAATCATCACCTCGCCGGATTTGCTCTGATCGGAGTGGGACTGTTCGTACTCGCTGGACTCGCATTGCCGAAGCTACGTGCCATGCAATTGGTCTGGCCTTTTCTGTTTATTGTGGCTGGGATATTCCTTGCCGTCTGGAGCGACGCTGAGATTTGGCCCCGTGGGAATCTAAGCTGGACATGGCTTCTTCATCATGATGCCGAAGCACGACAACACAAAGTTTACGCTCTCGTGCTCATCGCCCTGGGGTTGTTGGAATATCTGCGCCATCGAGGTGTCCTTAAAGGATTCTGGCGAATTGGCTCTTTTCCCATTCTCGCCATCTTCGGTGCGAGCCTTCTCCTAATTCACGATCACGGCGGAACTTCTGGAGTTCGCAATCCCGAAGCCAAAGACTATCTTGTCAACCCAGCGCTGGATTTTGATGGTAAGCCTTGGTCGACTCGCTTGACCGCTGATCCGCCGTCTGTAATTTCGGAGTTGTCGAATGAATCCATATCCGGCGCGGGATCGTTGCCTGCAATGGCCTCCGACTTGATGTCACATACTTCCACAATGCCTGGTCACCCTGCGTATCCGGAAGAAGCGGTCACAACAAACGCGTCCACCGCAGTTGAACAGCCACATGCAGAGATGAACCATTCTTCGATGTTAATGGACGGTGATGCGATGTCTACGCCTAAGTCGCTGGCTACGGACCATAGTCACCATATGTCAGCATCGATGCGCGTGGTACAGCGCGAACATTTTTGGTTCATGATCGTTGGGCTTGGAATCGCACTGTTCAAATTTCTCTCGGACGCAGATTTGCGGAAATTTCGTTTCATACCGTACTTCTGGCCTAGCGCCACGATAGTCTTAGGAGTGCTACTCACCCTTTACCGAGAATAAGAATCTCTGCCGAATGCAAGTCTCGGTTACCTGAGGTCAAGGTTGACCTAGCGTCGTCTGAAACCTCCGCGCATGCCACCAGAACTGCGCATAGAGCCGAAGTTCTGCGTGCGCTGTGTCCCCTGCGCCCGCATCTGCTGCTGGTTCTCCAGCTTAGGTTGCGGCCTGTCTACCGTCTGCCATCCGCTACCACTGTTGCTTGACCAATTCCCGCTGTCGCGGTTGTAGCGGTAGACGGTGCCATCCTTTCCCGCGTAGACGTTGTTCTTGCCGGCAGCAATGCCTGCGTTGGTGTTGGTGTTATAAACAAAACCTCCACGGCCCGCAGCGCCTTGGCCGGAGTAAATGTTGCCTGCGTAACCAGCACCGCCGCCAGCAACGATGCCCGTGTTTGGATTGTATGTGGCACCGCCGCGATATCCTGCCGTGTTTCCCGTATAGATATTGGTGTTGTAGCCTCGTCCTGCCACCGTAGTCCTGCCCGTCTGCGTATTCTGATAGGCGCCGCGCGTCGCAGCACCATAGTTGCCTGTATATGGATTCGCCCAGGCAGCACCAGTACGTGAATAAGCCGTGTTTCCCCACACGCCGTATACGTTTGCGACAGCAGCGCCACCCCACGCTCCCCACCCGTAGTATGGATACCAGCAGCATCCGTAATATCCCATCGGCCCCCACCACGGATAGTAGTAGGGATAGTATCCATATCCGTAGCCAAAACCGAAGCTCCATCCGGTGGTAGTCGTGTAAGTGAATCCAGCTCCGACACCGTAAGTGTATGGCCAGCCGTACCACACCGATGGACCAATGTATGGGGAGTAAGACCAGCCCGTCCCATAAACCACTGTCATCGTGCTGGAGGAAACTATCGTTCCGTAATATCCGGGAGTGTAGCCAACGTAGACTACATCGGGAGTCGAACTGTAGACCTTTACATACGTGACATAATAAAGAGGTGAGCTGGGAGGAATGTCGTAAATCTCCGCCGGCACCGCGTCGGCCACCTGCCATGGCCCTTGCGACGATTGCGCAGTAAACCACACCCCCGCTTCGACGCAATAGTACTTGCTATCTGAAGTCTTGATGACGGCGGCACTCGTATTTTTCGCATATTGCAGCGATGTGCCTTCAATTGGCATGAGCGCGGGTTCACCGTCATATTTCACGGTGAGTTTTGCTTCAGAGCGAGTGATCGTCGCGGTCTGAGGAATTGAATTGGCAATAAGCGCTTCCTTAGCCTGAGTTGTTCCTGGCACGGAGGCCAATACTGTTGCCTTTGGATTGTCGATTGGAATCTTGGAAAAGTCAGGCGGCAGGTCAGTCCCCGTAACGAAGGCCCATGGTCCGTCAAGCGACGCACCTTTAAACCAACGCCCCGAGATCAGAACATAGTAATTTCCCGTCAGCCGGAAAATGTTCCCATTCGTGTTGCTGACATACTCAATGCCAGTCCCCGGAACAGAACTGTACTTCGCTTCCCCCTTCGTCTCAATCAGTTCTGCGGGTCCGAATACAACGTAAACAACTGGGATTTCTGCTTTTTTACCAGCCTCCTTCAGCGACGGTTGCTGCGGCTTCTCTTTGTCTCCCGGATTTTGAGCTAGGTTTTTGTTGACTAGAAACTCTTCAGCCTTTTTCATGTCGCCCGGCAGCTTCTTCGCGTACGCCCAAGTTCCCTCCAACTCTTTCGCTTGCAACCACCAGTCCTGAACGCGCAGGTAATAAAGCTTCTTGTCGTTCTCAAACAGAATAATGGACCTCGTGTTAATCACCCGCTGGAGTCTCGAGTCGGGCACCTCACGCAATTGCGGCGGCCCATCGATGAGAACGAGCACCGATGGCTTGGTGCTGATGATGACCTTGGGCGGGTCGTTCTTCACCTCGACGCCCTTCATGCTTTCGCTGTCGGCTTCAAGGGCAGACTCAAGCCGGTCAAGCGATATGGTCTTGGTGGCGCCCGGCAGCTTTTTCTCGAGCAGTGCCTGCAACTCAGCTTCTTTCTCGGCAGCCGAAGGAAACTTCACCGAGGTGACTTTCATATTGTCGAGTGTTACCAGGCGATTGATCTTGTCCACTTCTGTTCGCGCTTGAAGCGACACGACTCCATATTTGGGACTACTGTCCGTTCCTTGCTTCAACTCAACGGCACAGTAAAGCTCGACGAGATTGCCCTCCCACTTGTCTACTTGTGGCGGATAGATACTGAACGTGTCGTTTCCGTTTTTGAATAGGCGCGGCCAGCCACCCTCGGATGTACGAGCGACGTGCGATTTGCCTGTCTGAGTCGCACTCGGAGCATCGGGCAATGTCTGCTGCCCGCTTGCCATGCCGATGAAAACAACGAGGGCAGCGAACGAGATCACGCCAACCGTTCTGTTCTGTGTATGACTGGACCTGCATTTTTGTGACATAGGGTCTCAGCGGATTTTCATGTTTTGCTCAACGGCATTGGGCGCTATGCGGAAAATGGTGAGATTTTTCTGATCAGCGAGCTTTTTGTGAACTGTGACGATTGACAGGAGCGACGGAGAGGACAGAATCGAGAAGACAACAGAGAAAGAGAATCAAAAGCGGACCATTTTGCGCCGATGCACGGGAGATGCCGCCAAAACGCTGCTGCTCGTTCATAAGTTTCGATGATCCCGCGCCTTTGAGTCGTGCCTGATACGCTACGCGCTCTTTTTCTCGCAATCACGATAAATCTGCGCCATCAGCTCCATATCGCGCAAACCTTCCTGGCCTGAAGTCTTTGGTTCTTTGTTCTGCAAGATGCACTCCACCATGTGCTCTGCCTCGCGAAGAAACTGCACCGGATCTGGTTCGTCAGGAGACAGATCCAGCGCTTCCCCTCCGGCAAGTTGACCGGACAGATGCACCTTGTCATAGTTGAACGCCGGTTCCATTATCATCGTGCCCTTCGACCCTCGCACGCGGAAGTATCCAGGCATCTGACTGCCATACGTGCAAGTACAATTCGCCAACACACCGCCCGGAAATGTAATGGTCCACGAAAGCGTCTCTTCAACCTGCGCAAAACGTCCGTCTTTGTCAACGACGGACGAAAATCCCTTAACTGCACTCGGTTCCTCACCCGTCAGGTAACGGCTGGCGTTCAGGCAATAAATTCCGACATCCATCAACGGACCGCCTCCCGCTAATTTCTTGTCAAGACGCCACTCGTTCGGGGCGATCGGGAAACCGAATGCACTTTCGATAGATTGAATTGAACCCAACTTTCCCTCCCGAATCAGTTGTACCGCACGGAGATGCGCCGGTTCATACTGGCAGCGGTAGGCGATCATCAGCTTTCGTTGCGCACCTTCGCAGGCCCGAATCATCGAGCGAGCATCTTCGACGGTAGTGGCCATGGGCTTTTCGCACAACACATGCTTTCCCGCTTTCGCCGCGCGAATGGTGTACTCAGCATGCATGCTGTTCGGCAGTGCGATATATACGGCATCAATGTCAGTATTCTTTACGATCTGGTCATAGTTCTCGTAGTTGTAGATGTTCCGGGAAGCCACGCCATACTCTGCAGCCATCCGGTCGGCCTTCTCCCGATGGCCGCTAACCAGTGCTGTGACCCGCGCCTTCTTTGACATTTTCACTGCTGGCATGAAGTGCTGCATTGAAATGCGGCCCAAACCTACGATGCAGTAACCGATGGTCCGATCTTCTCCCAGTGCGGGAATGCTGGAGAGCAACTGCGCCCCTGCACTGATTGCCACGAGCCGACTGAATTCCCGGCGTGTTGTTTTCATGTCAATCTCCGGTTCGCGAAAGTCGCTTCGTCGACATGCGCGAAAGTGCGCACGTTTATAACACATCGGGCAGACTCCAAAGCGAACTCAACGACAGGAGAATGTGCGTCCGTCGTTCCGCAACCGATTCTTACCCGCGCTTAAACGGACCATGCCGCGCACAGGCACCCACGAAACTTGACAAAATATCAAATTAGATTTATTCCAAATATGTCACCATGAATCCTGAGGCAATCAAACGTTCCCTCGAGGACTCCGGGCTCCGGTGCACTCCGCAGCGTTACGCGGTAATGTCGTTTCTGATGGAATGCAAGCGCCATCCTACGGCCGCCGAAATCTTCGAAGCTGTGAATCGAATCGATCCGCGTTCATCGAGAGCCACCACCTATAACAACTTGCGCGATCTGGTGCACGCCGGTCTGGTGCGGGAAGTGGCTGTCGAAGGCCGCGCCGCGCGATTCGATGCGAAAGGCACGCGGCACCACCATTTCGTCTGCGACCACTGTGGCAACGTAGAGGACATCGATTGGTACAACGTGCCCCGGCCGGCTGCCGGCTCCCTAGGCAAACGCGTTGTTCGCGAATGCGAACTGATTTTTCGCGGGCTCTGCACAGATTGCGCTCCGCGCCGCGCTTTGCGTTAAGTGTCAGAGCGTATAAATGGCGATCAATCGCGCGTCGGCACTGGTTGTGCGATGCGCGTCACTAAAAGTCAATCGACGTGCTGGACTCCGCTCTCCGGCGTAACGCAATCGCTTTTATCGACTTGTGGTTCGTACAGCTTTGACTAATAAGAAGGAAATGAACATGGAAAAGAAAACTGCTTCTAGCCCTCTTGATGCGCATACTCAGGCAACACAACAATCCATTGAAGGCACGTGTCCCTTCTCCGGCTCAACTCCGGCGCGTACTAACCGAGAGTGGTGGCCGAATCAATTGAATTTGCAGGTGCTTCATCAGCATTCGCCCATGTCCAATCCCATGGGCGAGGACTTCGACTACGCCAAGGAATTTAAGAGCCTCGATCTGAATGCTGTGATCAAAGACCTGCACGCGGTAATGACCGACTCGCAGGAGTGGTGGCCTGCCGACTTCGGCCATTACGGCGGCCTCTTCATCCGCATGGCGTGGCACAGTGCGGGTACCTACCGCATCGGCGACGGACGCGGGGGCGCGGGCGCGGGCCAACAACGCTTCGCACCGCTCAACAGCTGGCCCGATAACGTCAACCTCGACAAAGCGCGCCGGCTGCTCTGGCCCATCAAGCAGAAATACGGTCGAAAGATTTCCTGGGCCGACTTGATGATTCTCGCCGGCAACGTCGCCCTCGAATCGATGGGCTTCAAGACGTTCGGCTTTGGCGGCGGACGCGTCGACACATGGGAACCGGAAACCGACGTCTACTGGGGCCCGGAAGGCAAGTGGCTTGCGGATGATCGCTACAGTGGTGATCGCAATCTGCAGAGCCCTCTCGGCGCCGTGCAGATGGGTCTGATTTACGTGAATCCGGAAGGGCCAAATGGTAAACCCGATCCGCTCGCAGCGGCCAGAGACATTCGCGAAACGTTTCGCCGCATGGCAATGAACGACGAAGAAACTGTCGCGCTCATTGCCGGCGGTCACACCTTCGGCAAAACCCACGGCGCCGGTCCTGCCGACAATGTCGGTGCAGAACCGGAAGCCGCCAGTATCGAAGACCAAGGCTTGGGCTGGAAGAGCAAGTTTAAGTCGGGTCAAGCCGGCGACGCGATCAGCAGCGGTTTGGAAGTTACTTGGACCACGACACCGACGAAGTGGAGCAACAATTACTTCGAAAATCTCTTCAAGTACGATTGGGAATTAAGCAAGAGTCCAGCCGGTGCGAATCAGTGGACACCGAAAAATGGCGCAGGCGCCGGTACGATTCCGGATGCACACGATCCATCCAAGCGTCATGCACCCACCATGCTAACGACGGATCTTTCGCTACGTCTCGACCCTGCGTACGAAAAGATTTCCCGGCGCTTCCTCGAGCATCCAGATCAGTTTGCTGACGCATTCGCCCGAGCGTGGTTCAAACTGACGCACCGTGATATGGGTCCGATCGCTCGATATCTCGGTCCGCTCGTTCCCAAGGAGAAGCTATCGTGGCAAGACCCGATTCCCGCTGTTGACCATCCACTCATCAGTGAGCAGGACGCAGCAGCTCTGAAAGCGAAGATCCTTGCATCAGGTCTGACCATTTCTCAACTGGTCTCGACGGCTTGGGCGTCGGCGTCAACGTTCCGAGGTTCCGATAAGCGCGGTGGGGCGAACGGAGCGCGTATTCGCCTTGCGCCGCAAAAAGACTGGGAGGCCAATCAACCGGCTCAACTAGCGAAGGTTCTGCAGGCGCTGGAAGGAATCCAGAAGGAATTCAACAGCTCTCAAACCAATGGCAGCAAGGGAAAGAAAGTATCGCTGGCCGACCTCATTGTTCTGGGCGGCGATGCAGCAATCGAGAAGGCTGCCAAAACCGCTGGCTACGACGTGAAAATTCCCTTCACTGCTGGGCGTACAGACGCGTCCCAGGAACAAACCGATGTCGAATCATTCGAACCGCTCGAACCGAAGGCAGATGGTTTCCGCAACTATCTCAGCGGCATGCCGCGCCTCGCTCCAGAAGAACTTCTGGTCGATCGCGCGCAATTGCTGCGGCTGACTGCTCCCGAGATGACGGTTCTCGTGGGCGGCCTACGCGTCTTGGGTGCAAATGCCGGCAACTCTAAGCACGGCGTCTTCACCAAGAAGACGGAGGCGCTGACCAACGATTTCTTCGTTAATCTGCTCGACATGCGCACGGAGTGGAAACCATCGAGCGAATCGAACGGTTCCGGCATCATCTATGAAGGACGCGATCGCAAAACGAACGAAGTCAAGTGGACCGGCACTCGTGTCGACTTGATCTTCGGCTCGCACTCGCAACTGCGCGCCCTTGCGGAAGTCTATGGAAGTTCGGATGCGAAGGAGAAGTTTGTGAAAGACTTCGTTGCGGCGTGGATTAAAGTTATGAACCACGATCGCTTCGATGTTGCGGCATGATCCCTGCCGCGAGGTTTGCGCAGCTTCCAGGGTAAGCATCTACGCAGCCCCCATGAAGTCGCGAAAAAACCTCTAGGCAGATAAATGCCATCGGCAAGAAATCAGGGCAGCGTTTCAAAAAACGTGAAGCGCTGCCTTCCATTTTGACAATCATCGACGGGATCGAGTGCTCTAGAGCGAAATTTTCAAAACACCATCGGCTTTCGTCGGTCGGATTTTCTTACCACCCGCCCATCCTACGAAACTGGTTCATGGTGGTACGGAATGCCTCTTCAGTAAGTCGATTGAGCGGCCATTTCCGTAACTCCTCGGATAGAACCTCGATGCCCCATGGCCCGTCGTAGCCGGTCTCCTGAACCGCCTGGATAAAGCCCGCTACATCGAATTCGCCTTCACCGCATAGGCGCCGATGGTTGACCGTGTCTTCATGCAGACTCCAAGGACATTCGCAGGTGCCATCGTTCAGTTCGACGCTGGTGATGTACTGCGCCGGAATCCGCTGCACCTGATCAAATGGAATTTTGAGCTTCACGATGTGCCATGTGTCCAGACAGATTCCTCCGTTAGCCGCGCCCGCTCCTTCAACAAGCTTCAGTGAGTCCTGCAAACTATCAATCATGGCAAACGGCATCAACTCAAATCCGATTTTGGTTCCGCGCGCAGCTGCCTCGGCACATAAGCTGGCAAAAGATTCGATTACGTGCGACAGCGGTGCCTTTTCACGAAAGAAGTCACCGACTTTCACGTGATGTGCTCGCAAGACCTCTCCTGCATCCAGCAACAACTTCTTACGAATGTCCGACTGACTCTTGCGTTCGCCTTCCAGAAACCAGTCGGTAAGAAATTCAAGTTCAATGTGTGTGATCCCATTGTCGTCGAGAATCTGCTTCATTTCTCGGAGCGAACGCGTTTTGAGAACATGTTCCAGGTCGGCATGCCAGAGGCCGAACCCTTTGAAACCAGCTCGAGCCGCGGATTCGACGCGGTCACGAAAATCAAAAGGACTGTACTCTTGGTCGGTGTGGGGTAAACCACAGGAAATCGTCCAATAGGACGCCAGTAACTCCACCTTCTTCTGCACTTTGTATCCTTAGGCAGCTACGGCTTCGTGGGCCATCACGGATCGCACCGCTTGAACAATTTTTTCTTCATTTGGGACCACGAAGTTCTCGAGCGGCTCACTGTAAGGAATAGGCGTATCGAGAGCAGTCACCATCCTAACTGGTGCTTTCAGAGATCCGAACGCATGTTCAGCAATCTCGCCAGCGATCACTGCGGCCGCCGACGAATGTCGTGGCGCCTGGTCAACCAGTACAGCTCGCCCAGTGCGCCGGACGGACTCAACGATCGTTTTCACGTCGAGTGGCGCGAGCGTCCGCGGATCGACGACCTCGACACTGACGCCCTCCCCTGACAACCTCTCAGCCGCCGCAAGGGCCTTGGTCACCATCCAGCCCACGGCCACAATGGTCACATCTTTACCAGGACGCTTGATATCGGCAACGCCGAGTGGAACAAGGTATTCGCCATCCGGCACCTCGCCCTTGTCGAGCGTGAGCATATAAGGATGAAGGTAGACAACGGGATTGTCGTCGCGAATAGCAGCCGCCATTAATCCCTTCGCATCGGCAGGGGTCGACGGCACAACCACCTTTAAGCCTGGAATACCCATCATGGTGTGGTAGATGCAATTTGAGTGCTGTCCCGCCCATCCCGCACAAAAACCGTAGCCAGCTTTCAACACCACCGGAACGCTGACCTGACCACCAGACATGTAACGGAAACGAGGCGCCTCATTGATCACCTGGTCAAAGGCCACCAGCATGAATTCGCTCATCCACAGTTCAACAATGGGGCGCAATCCGGTCAGGGCTGCGCCGATGCCGATCCCAATCTCCGCAGTCTCGGAGATGGGCGCGATGCGAACACGCTCCCTCCCAAATCTCTTAAGCATGGGATCGCGTTCGGTCATCGCCATGTTCTGACCATAGAAGACGACGCTTGGGTCTCGCTGCATCTCCTCGATAATTGCAGCGGCAATGGCATCCCCATACATCATTTCACGCGCCATGCTCTCCCTCCTAGGCGTAAACGTATTTCAGCGCCTCTTCAGGCGCCGGCGCCGGGCTTGCCAACGCGAACTGCACCGCATCTTCGATTTCGGCGCGTGCGCTGGACTCTATGCGCTTCGCGGATGCTTCTGTCAGTACTCGATCCTTCAAAAGGCGCGCTCGTAAGCGCGCCACCGGATCCTTCGATTTCCAGTGTTCAAACTCTTTTTTGTTGCCGTACACCGCGACCGCTTCGTGCTCTGGAAACTGCGTCGGCAACGGAGGAACGGTGATCACATTGCCGTGGGCACTCAGCCGGTAAAACTTCGTCTCTACCAGACTAGGCCCCTTGCCGGCGCGGGCGCGGTCCGCGGCCTTGGCGACAATTCTGAAAACGGCCATGGGGTCGGTGCCGTCCACGGTCGCGCCGGGAATACTGAAAGCGTCCGCTTTCTTTGAGAGCGGATCGCCAGCCATGGCGTTGGCATCTTCCAGGCTAAAGTGGGTGTAGGCCTGATATTGGTTGTTCTCGAGAACATATACGATTGGCAACTTCCAGATGGCAGCCATATTTAGCGACTCGAAGAATGCTCCTTGCTTGGCAGCACCGTCACCGAAGAAGCAATACACGATCTGGCCATCGTTCTTCACCTGCGCCGACAGAGCGGCGCCCGTGGCATGCGCAATGCTCTGTCCGATGATTCCTGACGTACCCGGAAAATATCGGGAGGGATCGGCCAGGTGCATCGAACCACCAAACCCCTGGCATAGGCCGTCTTTGCGCCCGAAGACCTCGGCCATCATCTTGCGCAGCGGAGTTCCGAGAACGATGGGATACCCATGGCAGCGATAGCTCGGCATCACAAAATCGGACTCACGGCGTGTAGACAGCGCTCCGACGATGCTCGCCTCCGCTCCGTCTCCCAGATGCGCATGCCCCCGAATCACGCCAGGATGTTCAATGAAAGTGCGCTTCACTGCCTCTTCGAATTCCCGGATACGAACCATCTGCGTGTACATTCGCTGCACTAACGCATGGTCGACTTTCGTAGCCGATGCCGGGGATTTCTTAACACTCTTTCGAGGCATCCAGTCCCTCCTTACTTCTTCACTCTTGGTGCGTTCGGTTTCGAATCCGCGATCTCACACAACGCGCCGCCGACGGGCACCTCTGTGGTCTCCCTGGCGATGAGTTTCTGGAGTGTGCCGGCAGCCGGCGATTCGAGTTCGAAACTGACCTTCTCGGTTTCCAGTTCGACTAGCGGTTCGCCGAGCTTCACTTTGTCACCTTCCCGTTTCAGCCAACGCACCACAATCGCTTTTGTGCTCGTAACTCCACCACTTTTTGGAACGATCACCGTTGTCAACTGAATCACCTTCCCGCTGGAGAACTTCCGGAACATCGCAATCAAATTGCCGTAGGCGTTTTTTCAATGCACTTGCCGAGTTGCATGTTCCCAATAAGGCCCCCGAATCTTTTTACGATCAATCTTGCCAGCAGGAGTTTTCGGGATCTCACTGCAAAACTCGACATACTTGGGCGCTTTCACTCCGCCGAGTTTTTGTTTGCAGTGGGAGATCACTGCCGTGTCGCTCAACGACATACCCGGCCGAAGCACCACCAGTGCCTTCACGGCCTCGCCCCAGTTGTCGTGAGGAATTCCGATTACGGCGCATTCGTAAACCTGGCTCAGCGCCATAATCGCGGCTTCCACTTCGGCACAATACACGTTGAAGCCACCGGATATGATCATGTCCTTCTTTCGGTCCACGATGTAGACGTAGCCATCTTCATCGAGATAGCCGACATCCCCGGTATGATGCCACCCATGCGTGCGGATCTCTGCTGTGGCTTCGGGCATCTTGTAATAGCCGCCACAAACCAGGGACCCGCGTACAACGATCTCTCCACGCGCTGGCGCGGGCAAAATTCGGCCGCTGTCGTCCATAATGGAGAGGCGTACCGCAGACGTCGGTTTGCCGCAACTCGCCAGGCGTTCAGGATGCACTCCGGCTGCAGCCTCTGCCACCGTTGCAGAATCCAGGAAGGTCATTAACATGGGCGCTTCGGTCTGGCCGTAAGATTGACACACGCAGCGACCGAAGATCTCCACTGCCTCCTTTAACTTGTCTGGTGCCACCGGAGATCCTGCTAAGAGAAAAACGCGGAGACTCGCATAGTCAAAGTCGCGCACTTGGGGATGCGCAAGCAGATTGTAAAGCGCTGTCGGAGGAAGGTAGATGTGCGTGGCGCGATGTCGTTCGATGTTGCGCAAGACTTCGAGCGCATCGAACTTTGGCATTACGATATGGGTCGCACCCTGCGCACACATGGCAAAGGCCATTACGCCTGCGGCATGCGAGAGCGGCGCCGTATTCAGGCAGACCGGATATTCGCAATCGCCGCGCCAATAACGCCCGGCCATCTCCGTCATCGTGCCCCAAGCTAGATTCGTGACTCGAACACCTTTCGCGGGACCGGTTGTTCCACCTGTAGGAACCAGCCCGGCGAGCCAGTCGATGTTTCCGTAAGCATCGGCCCAATCTAACTCGGTGGCGCCACTCCCCTGTTTCATGAATGTTTGTAGAGAGGGATGATCACCATCTTCAATATCTAAACAAATCAAACCCCGCAAAGACGGAACACGGTCCTGGATCTCGCGAACGCTATCGCGAAACTGGCTGTGGTAAAACAACCACGCCATTTCGACGTAGTTCATGTACGCAACATTCGCGTCGATCGCGTTGCGGTAATTGATGGGAACCCACACCGCGCCTGCGCGCATGATTCCCAGCATCCCGAGCAGCACTCGAGCGTCGTTATGGGAATAGATGCCGGCAGGTTCCTGGACTCGCAGTCCTCCTGCCCATAGAGCCGCAGCGGTCTGGTGTGTGGCAGTTTGGAGTTGGCGATACGACCATCGCGCATCTCCGTCGATGATCGCCGTACGGTCCGGATTCGCTTCTGCGCCTTTGTCGAAGTAGTCGATCGCGCGCATGATCTATGACCGTGCCTGTCAGGAAACCAAACGCACCTTGGAAAGGCCGTGCTCCTCCAACACCCGCAATATCTCGCGGTGCCCGAAGGCTTCCGCCGGGGAAGCGAAGCCCGTTTTGCGTGGCGGACCACTCACCAGATGGTGTGCGGCAAACGCCTGGATAAGACCAGTCTGGCGATAGCAACCCGTACCAAAGACAACGCATTGCGCGTAATCTGTGGAGCCTCTGCCAACCACTACATCGATCGTTCGCTGGTCGCGGAGATTCTCACGGGGCGGCGTTCCCGCCTGCACTGCGGCGGCCATCTCAGCGAGTTTCTTTTCGCGTTCAGCTTTCGGGAGTGGCCTGATCTGCTCCTCGAACAGTTTCTCGGTGGCTGCAACACCTTCCATGATCTGACGGTCAAGCAATCCACCCAGGGAACGAACGTTGGCTACCTGTGGATGATTCTTGAACCAAACCGGCTGCGGAAAGCCGCCCCAGGCCAGCGCTAGTTGAGTTTGCACATACCCGGGAACAGCCACGTCATAACGGCCTGCCCGCGGCCAAGCCTTGTATCTATTCTGCTCAAGATAATACGCTTCAGTTTGTATGACAGCGAAGATGGTTTGGGTGGAACCAAACGTCGGAATACCCTTAAACATGGTGACGGTTTCGAGTGTGTCGACAGCTCCCGTGTCCAAACACAGTCTGGCGGCAGCATCACTCACCGCACACATAAAGGCAGTCGCGGGCGCGGCCAGTAGCCCTCGAGCTGCAAATTTGTCGCCCCAGTTCTCGGCTACCTCGCGAATCCAAGCCTGCTCACCGCCAATGTCGATGTAGTGGCAGCCAGACTTCAAAGCCGCCTCGATGACTCGTGGCCCGTTGTAGATGAATGGGCCCGCCGTATTGCAGACGACCTTGGTGCCCTCAAAAAGCCGGACGAGATCTTCAAGAGAACCGGCAGTTTCAACGATCTCAAAATCGGCGGTTTCAATGCCTGGCACGCGATCCATCACATCCTTGATGCGTGCAGCGCTTCTGCCTGCGGCCATGAAGGGCGTGTTGTACTCACGTAGGAATTCCGCGATCAATCTCCCGGAAAACCCGTTGGCCCCGTAGATGACTACCGGCTTCTTGCTCATGCGTCCTATTTCTCGCTGACGTCCAGTCCCCTGGTGCTAATCGGCCACACAGAATTTCTCGATCCCATTACATGAAGAATTGGCGCGGAAGTGCCGCCTTCCGGCAAGGCGTGCTCCCTCAATCTCGTCCGTCGTGGGGCAAATCAAGATCCCCTGGCGGCGACGCCGATTGTAGGCTAAAGTATCTTTATTGCCAGTAGGCACCTTTTTGTAACCATGGACGAAAAGAAGATTGGGACGCAGGAATACTATTGTCCGGTCAAGCTAACGACCGATGTAATCGGCGGCAAATGGAAACCGCTCATCCTCTTTTATCTCGAGAGCGGTACGAAGCGGTTTGGTGAGCTGCGGAAACTGATACCGGGCATGACCAAAAAGATGCTGACCCAGCACCTCAGAGATCTGGAACGCGACGAAGTCATTCGGCGCAGAGTCTACGCCGTCGTGCCGCCCAAGGTGGAATATTCTCTCACCAGGCACGGTGGAACTTTGAAACCGATCCTGAAACTAATGTCCGCATGGGGAACGAGACACCGCAAACGGTACGGTATTCCTAAGGGTAAAATGCGGCCCAGAAATTCGGCATCTTCTAAACGTTTCCTGGCAACCGACATCTCACTCTAGCGTAGATTTTGGCCTTTTCCTTCGGCAACGACTCCGGCGAGCCGACAGAAGGAACGCCGATGCATGAAGGTATCGAGGACATCATTTATGTCCGTTTACGTCTTGGTCCACGGGGCGTGGGGTGGAAGTTGGTGTTGGAAGGCTGTTCGCAAGGAGCTTCAGGCCCGCGGACATGAGGTGTTCACGCCGACTCTCTCGGGCGTTGGGGAGCGTTCGCATCTATTGTCGAGGCAAGTGGACCTCAATACCCACATTGCCGATGTGGTGAACCTGATTGTCTGGGAGGAACTCTCCGACGTGGTGCTGTGCGGACACTCCTACGGAGGCTGTGTCGTGACCGGAGTTGCCGACCGAATTCCGGATCGCATCAGTGCCCTGGTCTACGTTGACGCCTTCGTTCCGGAGAGCGGCCAATCCCTTCACGATACCCTTCCGATTGAGCAGAAAGACGCGCAGGTTCGGGGAGCAGTTGAGTCCGGAGATGGCTGGAAGGTGCCTCCGATTGCGGCAGAAATATTCAATGTCAATTCGAAGGATCGCGCCTGGGTAGACGCGCAACGCACGCCCCAGTCATTGGCTACGTTTCAGCAACCTCTTCAACTTACGGGCGCGATCGAGCGGATTAAGAACGTGACGTATATTCTGGCCACCGGCTGGGATCACTCTCCCTTTCTGCAGTTCTACGAGAAGGCGAATGCAAAGGGCTGGAAGACGCGGACGATGCCTTGCGGCCACGACATACAAATGGACCAACCGGGAGAACTATTGGAAGTGCTCTTGGCAGCGTCGCGACCAACCGCGACCTAGTGGGTCGCAGGCCCGCATCCACCATCCAGTCTTCGACAGACTTCTGACCTTGCCGTGAATGGTAGAGCACGTTTGGGCCGCGTGACTCGAAGTTCAGGCGCGCCGTCGCGTAGCTGCGGGTTTACCCCACACTTCGTTTGCCGTTTCAGCGACAAGGCGGAGCTTGGCTTCCTGATCAGCCGGAGTTACCAGGTTGCCTTCAATCGTCGACGCGAAGCCGCATTGCGGGCTAAGCGCGAGGCGTTCCAGCGGAATGAACTTTGATGCCTGCTCAATACGCTGTTTCAATTCGTCCTTATTCTCGAGTGCCCTCTTCTTGGAACTGACCAATCCCAAAACGACCGTCCGGTCTTCGGGAACCTGTCGCAGCGGCTCGAATCCACCGGAGCGCTCATCGTCATATTCAAGGAGAAAACGATGAAAGTTCGTTCTCTGAAAGACGCGTGTGATAGGACCATAATCACCCGAAGCATAGAACCTGCTTTGATTGTTTCCTCGACAGAGATGGAGACCGAAGATCACGCCGGGATGTTTCCCGATGATGGCATTGTCCATTTCTGTTGAGAGATCAAGCAAGCGGTCGGGGTCATTGCCACGCTTGCGGTATCCCTCACGCAATTCCGGATCGAGCAAGGCGGCATATTGCGGAGAGTCGATCTGGATATAGGTACACCCAAGCCGAACAAGTTCATCAACCTCATCTCGCAAAATGTCGACCAGGTCCGCGAGGTAGGCGTCAATCGTTGGATAAGCACCCGCTGACTTGGTGTTGTCGTAGTAAGCAGCCGCCTGTTGGGCGCTTACCATCGTGGTTTTTGACGGCTGATCTGTCCGCGCACGCAGGTACGTAAACTCTTCCGCGCATAACGGACGTTTGCGCTGAAGTTTTGAGACCACCACCGGACGCTGCATCACCATCTCGTCGCCTTTCTCGTTACGAAATGGAATGGCCCAGCCTCCCCACTTGTCGAAGCCCTCAACGGCGTCGATCAAGTGCCCGAAGAAGGCGTACCGCCGCATCTCGCCATCGGTCAACATCTCCAACCCCACATTTTTCTGTAGTTCCACGGCTTCGTCGACGGCGCGGTCCTCCACGGACTTGAACTCTGAATCGCTCATCTGGTTGGCTTCGTGACGCTCGCGCGCAGCCTTCAAATAAGCCGGACGTAATAGGCTTCCGACCACATCGCTTCTGTACACAGCAAACCTCCTAAGAGCACCGGGCCGCATTTGACCTCGATGCGACGTTCAATTCTGTTTCCCCGTTGGAGTACCGCGGGAATCCTGATTTCGCCGGAAGATAACGTAGGAACGGATCGCCGCCGCGTCGTCGCGAGATAGTTCTTTCGAGAACGCAACCATCCCTTGCGACTGCAAGATGCCTTGCAACACAATGTCAAACCATGCTTGGTTGGTCAGGGTGCTGCTCGCACGCAAATCGGGTAGCACACCCCCACTTACAGCGACATCACCGTGACACTCCGCGCAGTAGGATTGAAATAATCGCTCGCCTTTGCGAATCGTCGCATCGCTTGCCGGATTCGGGAGCACCGTTAGTTTTGGCTGTTCCGTGGGTGGCTCCGCCGGGAGGCTCGCCTCTCCTCCGACCTTGAATACTAAAAGACGGCTGATGTTGCGTACTCGCCCGGAGGCGAAAGACACCTCCCCCGCAGCCAGTGGAAACACTCCGCCCCAGCCCGCCAGCACTGCCACATATTGCTCGTCGCCAAATGCGTAGGTTATGGGGCCAGCCATGACCCCAGTTTGAGCGGGAAATGACCATAGCTTCTGTCCGTTGTTGGCTCCATAAGCTTCAAAATTTCCGCCTGCAGTTCCTTCGAAAACCAGATTTCCGGCGGTAGCGAGCGTCCCGCCGTTCCATGGTCCAGGTCGATCGACCGTCCACGCGACCTTCTGTTGCACCGGATCCCAAGCCACGAGGCTTCCCTTCACCGTGCCCAGAACCATCTTCTTGATCGCCGGGTCTTGCGGCAACCCTGCGGCTACGACATCGATACCGTAATTGGGCGCAAGAGTCTTCGCTTGAAAGGTGTCGGGTGACTTGTACTTGAAGCCAGCATTGTTAACCGGAATGTATGCGAGATGAGTGGCTGGACTATATGACATGGGTTGCCAGCTGTGCGCACCAACCGGGCCTGGAACGATGGGAGCCGGATCCGCACCCTTATATCGTGCTGCCTCCGTTTCCACTGGCCGTCCAGTTTTAGGATCAACGCTCGTCGCCCAGTTGATAAAAGTGAAAGGCTTGGCAGAGATGAGGCTACCGTTGGTGCGATCCAGAACGTAAAAGAAGCCATTCTTCGGCGCCTGCATTAAGACTTTGCGAGGTTGTCCATCCAGAACTAGGTCGGCAAGGATGATATCTTCATCGGAATCAAAATCCCACGCGTCGGCTGGATCTTCCTGATAGTGCCAGATGTACTCGCCGGTTTCTGCTTTCAAGGCAACTATGGAACACGTGAAAAGATTGTCGCCACCCTTGGGACTGCGGAACTTCTCGCTCCACGGAGTACCGTTGCCCGTCCCGATATAGAGTTGATCGAGTTCCGGATCGTACGCGATCGCGTTCCACACGGTGCCGCCCGCCCCCAATTTCCACCACTCACCGCTCCATGTCTTGGCTGCCCTGGCTAGTGCCGGACTCTCATATGGCCTTGCAGGATCGCCCGGCACGGTATAAAAGCGCCAGACCAGGTTTCCTGTTTCAGAATCGTAGGCGGATACATAACCGCGAACACCAAACTCTGCGCCTCCGTTTCCGATAATGATCCTTCCCTTTACGACTCGTGGCGCGCCTGTGATGGTGTAGCGAAAGTTGCGGTCCACCGTCAGCGTTGCCCAAAGTTGCCTGCCGCTCGCAGCATCCAGCGCGATGAGTCGGCCGTCGAGCGTTCCGAAAAACACCTTGCCATTCCAAACCGCCACGCCCCGGTTGACAACATCGCAACAGGCATTAACCGCCCACGCGCCCGGAACTTTCGGATCGAACGACCAGAGAAGTTGTCCACTGACTGCATTGAGTGCGAAGACCTTGCTCCAAGCCGAGGTGAAGTACATCACGCCGTCTACCACGATTGGGGTTGCTTCCTGCCCGCGCTGTGTATCGAGATCGAAGTACCAGGCAAGACCGAGCTGCGAGACATTGCGGTCGTTTATCTGGTTCAACGGACTGAACCGCTGCTCGTCGTACGTGCGTCCGTACGTCATCCAGCCTCCCGGATCGCGGTCTGCGTGGACAATCCGAGTTTCATTCACATCGGCAGGTTTCGTCGGTTTATCGGCAACGAATTTCGCTTGAGTGCATGCCCCTAAGGCCAGCAAAAGGAAGCTAAGGACGCAAAGAAGTCTGAACGTGCGTCCCATCGTGGGGCTTGTTTCGTCAGCTTGCATGGAGTTAGATAGACGTACGAATCACACATCAAAAAAGACTGTCTCCTGATCCCCTTGAAGCCGGATATCAAAATGCCAGTGTCCCGGCCGTTCGGCACTCGGCTTCGCCATGAGCGTCTCGCGCCGCTCTGCCGGTACATGCGAAAGAATAGGATCCTGATCGTTGGCAGGGTCCCCAGCAAAGTACAGTCGCGTGTAGAGTTGCTTTAGCATTCCGCGGGCGAAGACTGCGACCGTCAGGTGCGGCGCCTGGACGCCGTCGTAGCCCACACATCCAGGTCTTATCGTCTCGAGCAAACAACTCCCATCGCCCCCTGTTGCCAAGCGACCGAACCCGACCCAACCTTCTTCGGGATCGGTCGGCTGCGGGTCATCGGGATGGTTGTATTTACCTTGAGAATCCGCTTGCCAGATTTCCAACATCGCATCATCGATCGGGGCGCCATCACCATCGAACACACGAAATGTGATCCACACGCGCTCGCCCGTCGCCCCCGGGCCCGCAATACATCTCACGCAATGTTCGTCGGTTGTCAGCTCGATCTGAAAAAAGGGGCCGACCGTTTGTGACGGTGTGGGAATGAGGTCCGTATCAGGTTTCAAATGGCGTACCCTCGGGACCGCGCAGCACGATGTCGAATTTGAAGCCCTTCGCCCATTGCGGTTGTGTGGTCTCCAGATCGAATTTCGAGATCATCCGCTGCCGCGCCTTTTCATCCGGCACCGACTGAAAAATCGGGTCAAATTCGAATAAGGGGTCCCCTGGAAAATACATTTGCGTAACTAGGCGCGTAATGAACGCATTTCCAAAAACCGAAAAATGGATATGGGCGGGTCGCCAGGCGTTGTAGTGATTGAACCACGGATATGCACCCGGCTTGATCGTTACGAATTGATACGCGCCGTTTTGATCCGTTAAGGTTCGGCCGGCACCACTGAAATTTGGATCCAGAGGCGCGGGATGCTGGTCCTTAGCGTGTTTGTAACGGCCTGCGGAGTTCGCCTGCCAAACCTCAATGAGGGCGCTCGGAATGGGTCGTCCGTTACTGTCAAGAACGCGTCCACTCACGATGATGCGCTCGCCGAGCGGTTCACCCTCATGTTGTGCGGTCAGATCGTTATCTTTTTCTCCGATCTTTTCGTGTCCGTAGACGGGCCCCGTAATCTCTGACAGCGTGTGCGGTAAAAGAATCAGGGGCCTTCGTGGGGCACGCTTCGTCGTCGCGCGATACGCCTCATAGAGCGACGGCGGTTGGGTGTCCTTTGCCGGGCGATAGTACGGCTTAATGGCCGGTGTTGTGAGCCTATCCATGCAAATAACCAACGTCTAAGCAACAGTGCGGGTTAAAGCTCCGCGCACACAGACTTGCTCTCCGTGTACAACTCCAGCGCCGGCTTGCCCCACTCGCGGCCCCAACCTGACTGCTTGTAACCTCCGAATGGCAGGGCTGAATCGAATACGTTGTAGCAGTTGAGCCAGACTGTCCCAGCTTTCAACTTTGCGGCCAGGCGATGCGCTTTGCTGATATCACGCGTCCAGACTGCCGACGCCAAACCGTAGATAGTGTCGTTGGCAAAAGACGCAACTTCGTCTAAGTCATCGAATGGAATCGCGGTGACCACCGGGCCGAAGATCTCTTCGCGAACCACCTTCATTGTCGGTTTGACGTCGACTAGAACGGTGGGCTCAACAAAATATCCCGGTCCGGGTATCTTCTTCCCCCCAACTACGGCCTTCGCACCGTCCGCCGCCCCTGATTCGAGATAGGCACCGACGCGGTCGTGTTGCTCCTTAGAAACCAGCGGGCCCATGTTGGTCGTGGGATCAATACCCGGACCAATATGAAAGCCTTTTGTGAAATTGGCGACGCCTTCCACCACTTTGTCGAAAATACTCTTGTGCGCAAACAGACGTGACCCGGCCGCGCAGATCTCACCTTGATTGAAGAAAATTGCCATCGCGCTTCCAGGAATCGCCTTCTCCAGATTTGCGTCTTGCAACACAACGTTGGGAGACTTGCCGCCCAACTCTAATGAGACTTTCTTTAGATTACCGCTAGCAGCGTTCAGGATAAGCTTTCCAACTTCAGTCGAGCCCGTAAAGGCGATCTTGTCGACGTCGTGGTGAGCAGCCAACGCAGCGCCAGCAGTTTCACCATAACCCGTAACGATGTTGACCACTCCATCCGGGAAACCTGCCTCAAGAATCAACTCACCCAACCGTAAAGCGGTAAGCGGAGTCTGCTCAGCTGGTTTCAAAACGCAGGTACAGCCCACCGCCAACGCTGGCCCCAACTTCATGGAGGCCATGATCAGCGGAAAATTCCAAGGAATGATCTGTCCGACGACACCTACAGGCTCACGCAAGGTGTATGCGAGATATTGAGCGCCCCGCATGGAGATGGGAATGGTGCTTCCCTCTATCTTGGTCGCCCATCCCGCATAATAGCGAAATGCATCCGACGCAGTCGGGACGTCCACAACCCCCGAGAAGAACACTGGTTTGCCGTTGTCGAGAGTCTCTAGCTCGGCCAGTTCTTCGTGGTTCTGATCCATCAAGTCCGCTAGCTTCCACAGTAACCTGCCTCGTTCGGAAGGCGACATCGCGGGCCAGGGACCTGACTCGAATGCCCTGCGTGCGGCTTTCACCGCGAGATAGATGTCCTGCTTGTCTCCCTCAGCCACGTGCGCCAGGACCTCACCCGTTGCCGGATTGTAGGTTTCAAATGTCTTGCCCGAAACGGCTTCAACCCATTTACCTCCAATCAACATCTTTCGCGGCTTGCGGATGAACTCGCTGACATCATTTCGGAGTTGTGGAGTTGTTGCGGTAACCATGGCTTCTCCTGATTAGGTGCAATTCTGGACAATCTTCACGCTGCAACCCACCCGTACTGGGTATTGCTCGGCGTGGGATGTCCCGCTTTATAGTCCTTTTTAAGCCGTTCGACGTAGTCGCCGGGGATCGGATTGCGCTTTGCGGCGGGATCAATCCCGTACAACCGGGACGCGTTCAGTCCGAATATTTTTGCTTTGACTTCAGGGGTGAGTGGCGCGTACCCGAAGCGTTTCATCAGCGGTTCTGGCATCTCCAGCCGACGCAGTGCTTCGATCTGCCACTGCGGCGACCCCCACCAGATCGAGTCGGTTCCCCAGAGTACATGGTCGTCACCATATGCCTGGATGATCATTCCCAGAACATGCGCACTCAGCATGGGATTGGTCACGACCATGGTGCCGAAGCTAGTGCCCAATTCCATGTACACATTCGTCATGTAGGGATTCTTTTTACGGTACTCGCATAGATCCGAAACCCATGGCACATACGGATTCTTTTTGAAACCATCCTCCGCAGCCGGTAAGGCGTCTTCAACCGTTTTGAGTCCGGAGTGATAAATCAAAAAATTCAGCTCGGGAAAATCCTTCGAAGCCTTTACCAGATCCTTGGGATGGCAATGGCCCTCATTGAATACCCCGATGGCCAAGCCCTTGTGCAGACAAATGTTCTTGATCTTCAATTTATCGCGAGTGTATTCGAGAGCGGGATAGGCGATTCTCTCATCATCCACCCACCATCCCTCTTTGTTCGCGCCCAACCCTTGCCCAGTGTAGCCTTTCCATGCGTCGATCTTCAGCGACTCCGCCTGGCGGTGCATGTTCTCGAGATTCCGCGTTCCTAAGTCGGGTGAAAAGAAGCCGTGACTCATCATCCGTTCGGAGTGCGTCAATTCGTTAACGATATTGCGCGTTCTCACCATTTCGTCGGGAGGAATGATCATCTTGGCTTCAGTCGCGTCTGGGATGCCGCTCAGGCAAGCGACCGCTGTATCGCTATCGAGGAAGACTTCCTTGATGTAATTGTCGAGTTCGAAATCGGATTGCTTCGGCTCCTTGCCCTTGAGCGCAGGATTAAATTGCCCTCCACTCCGCCGAGTATCGAAAACATCTGCGGGGCCGATAAAATGACGGCCTGCGGCCACATGATGGGTTTGCACATCAAAGATGAAGTAGTCGTTCTTCATCGCGGCACCTGCAGTGCCGTCGTATAACTCGGCGGCATCGACCCGGAAAAAATCCCCAAACACAGTGTTCATCGCAGCAAAGCCGGCTGCCATTCCACAAGCCGTGCGGAAGAACTGGCGACGGTCCATTCCCAATTTGCTTGAGATTCTCGACCCCGTTTCCAGCAGCACATTCTCTACCGCCCGCTGCTTTTTGGTCTGCGCCAGCGGAATGAACTCCTCGTTAGACACAACCTGGGTTGGGATCGGCAGATGGCGGTCCAAGTAATCGTCCAATTCGTGTTTTCGCACCCAACCGTTGTGGGGCTCAGGCTTACGAACTGGGGGAGTAGTTTTGGAGTTACTCATCCTCTCCTCGCGAGAAAGGAATATGACGTGGCGAAGTAAAAGTCTGACTCGGCTTCGCTTGTGGGCGGTAGGAGCAGCCTACTTTTCCTGGAGCGATTCCAAGTAATGATTCAGGTTGGCGATGCGCATCTGCACTTGTTCTTCGCGACCCTGACTCATGCGCCAGAACACCGGCCCCCACACGGGCATCTCCTGATCTCCATGGGCCATGAGTTTCGCTTGTCCGCGGAGAATGGTTGTTACTTTATCCGAAGGGTATTTCCCACCATTCCGTTTCGCTAATGTGGTTAGATCGGCCGGAAGTTGCTTCAGAGCATTCGCGGCCGGCCCATCGCCCTTGGCGTCCTTGCCATGACAAGACGCGCAGTAGCTCATGAACATTTCTTTTCCTGACGCGGGCGAGGTCATGGGCGCGGCTTCGCGTTTGACTGTAGTCTGTGATTCCTGGGCACGGGCAATCCCCAAGCCAGCGACTAACATTGCGACCATGCACATCAAATAGCGCATTCGCATAGAAGGATCCACCTCCAGCTTGTGAGACTTCCCATCCTTTCATCAGAACATGAACTTCACCGAGAACTGCAGCTGCCGCGGGTTGAGCATCGTACGCGGGCCACCAAAGGTTGCGTTAGGCTTGGCCGGAATGAACAGACACGTGAACCCAGTTGAAAAACACGCGTCAGCCGGATTGAAGTTCGTGATCGGAGTAGTCGCGAAACTTCCGACAAAAGATGGTACAACATTCGTCACGTCGCCAACCGGGCAGGCCACTGATCCGGCACCCTGCTGAATTGCGCGGGTGGTTGCGTCCTTGTATTGGTGTGGAATGGCGCCGCAGAATACAGGAGATCCGTACACGGACGTGACTTCGTCTACATTCGGACGGTTGAAGACATTAAAGGCATCGAAGGCCAAGTTCATTTGCATCCGATCACCGAAATGGAAGTTCCGGGAAACTCGGAGATCTGTAGAGTACAACTTGTCCCCGACATAAGTGTTCCTCGGAACCATGGTCTGACAGTGGTCGACGGAAGGGCAAGAACTTCCCGCGGGAGTACCCCCGACACGGTCGGTGGCGCCGCCCGCAACGTCGTTGAGGGTGTTGTTTCCGTAGAAGAGCGTGAATGGCCGGCCTGACTGCAAAGTGATGATTCCGCTGAACTGGAAATTGCGCCACCAACCGGTGTTGGGTGTGTCTGCCGTGAAGTTTGCTACAAACCGATGGCGGGCATCCTGATTGGAGTTAGCACGCTCCGCCGTGTAGTCGAACTGGTTGACGGGAAGATTGATGAACGTGGTGAAATTTCCGTTGTCGATGGTATGGGAATAGGTGTAGTTCGCCACCACGTGAAAATTCTTGATGCGCTCAATTGCGGTGATGGTGCCGCCATGGTAATTGGCATTCGCGACATTGTTGTTGTAGTCCTCAAGACCTCCGCTCAGGGTCTGCAGGCCGGAGCCCAAGGCGCCCTGAAAGAACGGGCCTAATCCAGCCAACGCACCCCCAGCTAGAGTTGGGGAACCGGTGCACGGAGAGAGTGTTCCATTCTGGTCGAGAAGTCCCGGGACCCATTCGGGCAGCGGGTCGGTCGGCGGGGCCGTCTTCGTAGTACCGACGGGACAAGGAATGTTGATGTTGTTGCCGCGAACCAAGCGATGCGCGCTTACAAACAGATAATTCAGATTGACCGCGAAGCCCCCGCCAAATTGGTGATCAATTTCCAGACTGGCTTGCGAGGCATAAGGCAGTTTCGAGTTTCGCTCCATGCCACCTTCACCGATGCCACAAGCCCCCGTCGTAAAGCAGGTACCTGCCATGGATACCTGAGGGACGGCGGTGTCGTAGGCGCCGGTTTGGATAATGCTGGCTGCCAATCCTGCTGCGTTTTGACTCGCCGGGAAGCCGAGCAACTGATAACCCTGTTTGGCTTGTCCCAGATTGGCCATGATGTTCGGAAACACCTGAGGCTGGATCCCAGCACCGCTGCAGATCGCAGCAATCGAGGCTGGTGCATGATTGCCGCATTGATAACCCGCTACGATCTTCTGCGTATTGGGAACGAAGAAGAACGTCAGGTTCTGGCGGTCATAGAACAGGCCGTAGCCGCCGCGAATCACAGTCTTTGAATCCGGGGAGTAGGCGAATCCCACGCGCGGCTGAAATCCTTTGAAGTCGTTTACTACGAACGCTGATAGCCCCGTCTCCACGTCCCAGCGCAATCCGTAATTCAGCGTAAGCTTGGGAGTAACTTTCCACTGGTCCTGAGCGAACAGCCCCCAATATCCGTGGTCAATCAACCGGCTGTAGCGGTCAAAGAACTGCGGCGGATATGCATTCGCCCAAGTCGAATTCGGAAATCCGCCGCCATTAAGTGGGTTGGCTGTCGTAACGGTCGGCGCACAGGGTGTTGCAGAGCAGGCGGTTGGGTCGGTGGGGAGGGGCACGCCCGCATAGGTGAACACCACGCCATTGTCTTGGGGAACCGGACAAAAACCCGCTGATTGATCGATACCTGTGCCTGCCGTCGGGTAGTTGCCAGCGCCTGGAAGGCCATTGAAGAACTTAGCAAAATTGGAAAAGCAGGTTACGCCCGGTATCAACATGCGAACCGGTGTGAATCCAGGGAAGTTCTCCAAGCTGGAGACCCAGTTAGCGTCGCCTCCAAAACGCATGATGTGATTCCCTTTTACCCACGAGACTGAATCGGAGAATTGGGCACGGGTCTCGTAGAGGCGGTCATTCGTTCCGAAATTGTGTCCCAGCTCGAGATCATTCAGGATGCTGAAGTCCGGCTGACCAGTGGCCCCGTAAAAGTTGTAGTGCCGGCGGGCGTATTGCGCGAGTGCGGTGTTGACCACGCTGTTTGAGAACAGCGTGTTCAGCGTGGCAACTACAGATTGGTCTCTCACGAAGAGATTTCGGCCACCGCTGGGGACACCGATTCCGCCCCCATCCAGGGTGCTCCCAACCAATTCATTGAGAGCCCGGATGTCTTCGATGTTGTAGCGAACCGCAAAGCGATTGTTCGTTGTGAATTGATGATCGACACGAACGAAACCAAAGTCATCATCGCCCGTTTTCAGGAAGCCCTTGAGAAAGTTGAATGCTTGCGGCTGGGTTATGTTGGCAGGGTTGCCTGCGAAATTCGGAAGGCACGTATTGACCGCTCCCAAGCAACCTTCTGGCGCGAGTCCCATGAGCGCCTTCGCCTGATCGATCAACTGAATGTTGTTAACGAGATCCGGCGGGTACACCGGGGATTCGGCACGCCGTTTACCCTCATAGTTGAGGAAGTAAAAGGTCTTGTTCTTCACCAGAGGCCCACCCAGCGTGGCTCCGAACTGATTCTGTCGCAAAGTGTGTGGCAGGGGTGCGGCTTGGAGAAGGGAACGCGCGTCCGTCGCGCTGTTCTGAAAATACTCATAAACCGAACCGTGGGTGTCATTGGTTCCCGACTTTGTGACGATGTTGACGATGCCGCCAACTGCACGGCCATACTCGGCGCCAAAGCTGTTGTTCACCACCCGGAATTCCTGTACTGCCTCTTGCGGAGGTGTGGACCGTTGAATCCCGCTGGCGGCGTTAACGAAGTCTGCGCCGTCCACAGTAATCATGTTGCTGAACGAGCGCATGCCACCGAAGGAAATTTGAGTCACCTCAAACTCTGTAAAAGTCGTGCCCAGGCTGGTGCGGCTGCTCGCGACGCCGGGAGTCAAAAGCGCAAAATCTGTGAACACACGATTGCTGATGGGCAGCGAATCGACTTGCTGCTCGCTGATCACTTGACTGATCTCGCTACGCGTCGGTTCGATGGTGGGGGCCTCTGTGGTCACGACGACCGTCTCACCTGCGCTGGCCACCTTGAGCGCAACATTAACCGTTCGGGTTTCGGCCACGGTTAGCACGATTCCAGTCTGCGTATAGTTCGCGAAACCTTTGGAGGACACCTTCAAGGCGTATGTACCGGGGGGCACATTAGCGAAGGCATAAAATCCTTTTTCGTTGGAGACCGCGCTGAATGACACGTCTGTGGCGGCGTTCTGCAACAGAATGGTGGAGCCGACTACTACGCTCGAACTCGGGTCGGTGACCGTCCCGTTCAATTGCGCGTTGCCGGTGCTACCTTGCGCGAAACATAGGTCGATGCTGGAAAGGAAAATGAACGCCGCTAGCAGGACTCGCAGTGCTGAACACACTCTCATCGACCCCTCCTACGGGACGAGCAACTCGGCTCCGTTTTCGATGTGTGTAGTCCGACGCGGTGGGGCGGACGTACGTCCCCCTCAAGACCTCTGCCCTGCAAAATCCCCACCCGACTGGGCTAGGTGTGTAGCATCTTGAATGTTCGATGTCAATCGGAAAATGTATACCTTACACCTT
>Ga0126381_100000371_pt1 | contig 48523 bp, 44 predicted proteins | sample PanSoiMetPlot_28_FD_96465 | JGI IMG/M metagenome (GOLD analysis project Ga0126381, IMG submission 96465) | Tropical forest soil microbial communities from Panama - MetaG Plot_28 | ecosystem: Environmental > Terrestrial > Soil > Tropical forest > Bulk soil | place: Panama | collected 2016-02-17 | reverse complement strand
TGTCGACCTTCTCGAGCCTCGCGATATCACGCCCAATCGTCTCCAGCTCCGGCCGCCGCTTCTCCAGACAGCGCTTTACGAGAAACGTGATGAACTGTTCGGCTAACTCCATCAGCCCATCGAGTTGCAGGTATGCCACCTCGGGCTCGACCATCCAGAACTCGGTCAGGTGCCGGCGCGTCTTCGATTTCTCCGCACGGAAGGTCGGCCCGAAGCTGTAGACCTTGCCCAGCGCCATGGCTGTGGCCTCGATGTAGAGCTGTCCCGACTGTGTGAGGAACGCCTGCTCATCGAAGTAGTCGACAGGAAAAAGCGTAGTCGTCCCTTCGCACGCTGCTGGCGTGAGGATCGGCGGATCGGTGAGCGTGAAGCCGCGGTCGTCGAAGAAGTCACGCGCGGCCTTGATGATCTCGGCGCGCACGCGCAGAATCGCGGCCTGTCGCGGCGAGCGCAGCCACAGATGCCGATGCTCCATCAGGAAGTCGACGCCGTGCTCTTTCGGTGTGATCGGATACGGGTCGTCAGGATTGACGCGCTGCATAACCTGCGCGTCGCTGATGTCGATCTCGTAACCGCCGGGCGCGCGCTTGTCGGCGCGAACTTTGCCGGTCACGATCACACTCGACTCCTGCGTCAGGCCTTTGATCGACTCGAACAGCTCAGGCGAGACCTGCTGCTTGGCAACGACACCCTGGATGATTCCGCTGCCATCGCGGAAGATGGGGAACAACAGCTTGCCGCTCTCGCGCAGGTTGTAGAGCCACCCGCGAATGGTTACGGTCTGGCCTTCGTGCTGCCCGATCTCACGGATCGTGCTTACAGGTGCTTCGGTTTCGAGTTTGGTAGATGAGTTCATAAGGACAAGTACTTAGTATGCCTGTTGCCAGCGGAAAAGTCAGGCAGCGGAGCGCGCTCAGGCGAACGCGCGGGAACAGCTGATCCTCATTCCAATTTCCCAAACGCCTCCGCCATCTTCTCGCTGATCTTCTCGCCCTCGACATGCTCAATCTCCAGCAGCACCGGCGGGACATGCGGCGCCGTCCGCAGCAACTGCATCGCTTCCTTCCAGTCGATATTGCCTCCGCCCGGCCAGAGATGCGTATCGTGATCTTTGTTGTTGTCGTGCACGTGTGTTGAGCGGATGCGATCTTTCAGCACATCAAACGCTTCTTTGACGCTCGACATGATATGAGCATGACCCACATCGAAGCAGACGCCGATGTCCCTGAAATGCCCGCCATCGAGCAGCTCAAGAAGGCCCTGCGGCGTGGAAAGTTCGTTTGGAATATTCTCCACCAGCAAGGTCACGCCGAGCGGCCTGGCGAACGCGTGCAGATGCTCGAGCGAGCTCATCGCGGCTTCGATCTTGCGCCCGTCGTTGTCCTCATTTCCTACACCGACATGCTGCACCAGGAACTGAAACGGCGCCTGCTCGGCAACCTCCAGCGCGCGTTTGATCTCGTCCATGGCGGCGATGCGCTCGCGCTTTTCGGGAGCGGCGATGTTGACCGCCGGGCTGCCATCGCGTCCCCACTGCTCATCGCTGAACATGGGCGAGTGGATGGAGTGAAAGGTCACGCCAGTGCTGCGAAACCAGTTGCCAATCTCGCGGATGTGCTGGCGATCGGTGTAATTGAAATGCCCGCGCGCCGCGAAGATCTCGATCGCTTCGGCCCCTCCCGAGACCATCTCATCGAGCAAGCTGGGATGCAGCCGCTCCGACCTCGCATGAATTAACGTCGACATCGCCCTGCGCATCAGAAGCCCACCGCCTTTCCCTCATGACGCCCATCGCTCGCGCCCAGCAACTCGCCAGTCTTGTCGTCCACCGCAATGCACTCGGCATCGCCCCAATACCCGGAGTCCACTTTGATCTTGTGCCCCATGCGCTGGAGTATCCCCATCGTATCGGGCGAGATACCTGTTGTCTCTACCTGAATCTCATCGGGCATCCACTGCTCATGAAAGCGCGGCGCATTCACCGCCTGCTGGATGTTCAATCCATAATCCACGACGCTCATCAGAATTGCCGCGACGTTAGTGATGATGGTCGGGCCGCCCTCGGCTCCCAGCACCAGAAACAGCTTGCCATTCTTCAGCACAATGGTCGGCGTCATCGCGGAGAGCGGACGTTTGCCCGGTCCAATGGCATTGGCCTGGCTCTGAAGCAGGCCATACATGTTGGGGACGCCCGGCTTCGACGAAAAGTCGTCCATTTCGTCGTTCAGCAGGAAGCCGAGTCCTTCCGCCGTGACCCGCGAGCCGAATTCGTCGTTCAGCGTAGTGGTGACGGAAACCGCGTTGCCCTCAGGATCCACGACGGAGTAGTGCGTGGTGTGGTTGGGCTCGGCCGCGGATGCAGGTTGCGGGTGCGCTTTGGCATAGCTGTCCAGCTGTGAGAACACCGATGGACGCTTCAGCGTCGCGCTCGGCGTGGCCCGGCGTGGCGGAATCGTCTCACGCCAGGCGGCGCCGTAGCGCTTGTCGATGAGTTGGGCCACCGGAATCTTTGAAAAGTCGGGATCGCCCAGAAATTCGGCACGATCGTAAAACGCCCGCTGAAATGCTTCGGCGATCAGGTGAATACTGTCGGCGGAGCGATCGCCCTCCTTCGCCAGATCGTAGCCTTCAAGGATGTTAAGAATTTCGACCAGAGCCACTCCACCCGACGACGGCGGCGGCGCGCTGATCACCTCGTAGCCGCGATAGGTGCCGCGAATCGGCTGCCGCTCTTTCACTTCATACTGCGCGAGATCTTCGGTCGTGATCAGCCCGCCGCCCTTCTGAATCGCTGCCGCCAACTCACGCGCCAGCGAACCGTGATAGAAGTCGTCAGGATTCTCTGCGATTCGCTCCAGTGTCTTCGCCAGCTCGGGTTGCTTAAATACCTCACCAGCCTGGTAGTAGTTCCCATCGCGTTGGAAGATGCGACGCGACTCGGGAAACTGCGCCAGCCCAGGATCATGTAACGGCCTCGCGTCCGCGTACTCGAGCATGAAGCCCTCACGCGCCAGCCGGATCGCCGGGTCCATCACCTGTTTCAGCGAGAGCTTGCCCCAACGCTGCTCGGCGTACACCAGCCCGGCAACCGAACCAGGCACTCCTATTGCTTTGTAGCCGATCGTGCTCATGTCGGGTATGACATTGCCGTGTGAATCGAGATACATGTCCGCCTCGGCTTTGGCCGGGGCTTTCTCGCGGTAATCGAGGAAATGCACCTCGCCGTCTGGCCGGCGAAAGAGCATGAAGCCGCCTCCGCCGATATTGCCGGCTTCCGGGAGCACGACCTGGAGCGCGAACCCAACCGCGACCGCCGCATCTACGGCATTGCCCCCCTGCCGCAGAATCGCGACGCCCACCTTGGAAGCTTCCGGATGCATGGTCGCCACCATCGCCTTCGATCCGTGGCTGGGACGCACCATGTCGCCTGCGAATGCGGGCGACAAGACTGCAAGGATAAGCAGTGATGAAAGAAACCGTCGCGGTAGTCTCAAATAAACTGTGGCGGAGAAGCGGTTGTGCATCGTGTGCAGAGCTCGTGAAGTGTAAGTGCATTTGAGGCTATTCGACCGGCAGGGGAGAGTCAAATGAAGGCGCGAATCGGCAGGCAGGGCTCCGATGCGAGAGCTCGTACCGAACTGGGTTCGAGTTTCCAAATCGGAACCCGGCGGCTGCCTAACCTCGTCCGGCGCTCGCCTGACTTGTGCCCGGCAGCGGAACGTTATATATCTAGGAGACCTGCGGGCAACCATGCCGACCTGCGTCTTTTCCGTTGATGTCGAAGACTGGTTCCATATCCTCGACGTGCCTAGCACGCCGGCGATGTCGGAGTGGAGCCAGCTGCCTTCGCGCGTGGAGAAGAACTTCACTCGCCTGCTGGATATCTTCAGCGAACATCAGGCGCAGGTGACCTGCTTTTTCCTGGCATGGGTAGGCCTGCGTTTTCCGCAGCTGGTCAAAGAAGCCGCCGCCCGGGGACATGAGATCGCGTCCCACGGCTATGGCCATCGCCTGGTCTATCAGCAGAGTCGTGACGAGTTCTACGATGACGTGCACCGTGCCCGCCTGCTGCTGGAAGATATCGCCGGTGCGCCGGTGGTTGGATATCGCGCGCCCGGTTTTTCAACGACCGAAGATACGCCGTGGTTCTTTGACGCGCTGAGCGAGGCGGGCTACCAATACGACTCTTCCGTTTTTCCGGCTCCGCGCGGGCATGGCGGCATGCGCGAAGGGCATCGCGACCCGCACCGCATCGGCGATGGCTGTGGTCTTCTGGAGTTGCCGATCACAGTTGCCGAATTCATGGGCAAGCCGATGTGCTTCTTCGGTGGCGGATACCTGCGCCTCTTCCCCTACTGGCTCATCAAGAGCAAGGCGCGCGAGGTGCTGTCCGAAGGCCGGCCGGTAGCCTTCTATATTCATCCTCGAGAGATTGATCCCGCGCATCCTCGCCTGCCGATGAGCGCCAGCCGCAGATTCAAGACCTACGTCAACCTGAAAGGTACCGAAGCCAAGGTCAGGCACGTGCTTCGCGACTTTCCTGTCACCACATTCCAGAACGTTATCAGTCAATACCCCGAGTTGGTAAAGTCCCATGTCGCCTGATCGCACCCAGACCTTCTTCCATCAGTACGCCAACGATTTCGACGCCATCTACGGCAACCAGAACGGAATGGTCGACAGCATCGTCAATCGGCTGTTCCGCAAGAGCATGCGCCTGCGCTACGAAAAATCCATCGAAGGCTGCGAGCCGGTGCAGGGCAAGAGCGTGCTCGACGTCGGCTGCGGCCCGGGCCACTACTCCATTACCCTTGCCCAGCGCGGAGCTTCGCGGGTCATCGGCATCGACTTCGCCGACGGCATGCTCGGCCTTGCACGGGAGCACGCACGCAAAGTGGGTGTCGCCGAGCGCTGCCAATTCATGGTCGCTGACTTCTACACCTACCAGCCGCAGGAGATCTTCGATCACGTTATCGTCATGGGCTTCATGGATTACATGCCCGACGCGGAGAAAGTGGTAGCGAAGGTGCTGTCGCTCATGCGGCAAAAGGCATTCTTCTCATTTCCCGTGGCCGGGGGAATTCTGGGATGGCAGCGCCAGATGCGCTACAAGAAGCGCTGCGATCTCTTCCTGTATACGAAGGAGCAGCTCGGGCGGCTGTTCGCGAAATTTCCCGAGGCGAAGGCGACGATCGAGCCGATCAGCCGCGACTTCTTCGTGACCCTGGAGCGCACCGGAAAGAACGTGTAGCGCTGGTTTCCAAGACCGGCTGTGACGGCGGCGGTCCCCGGCGCCGGCCTATTCCTTTACACTGATCCCTATGCCTGCAACGCAGCGACGAGCGGTCGTCATCGGATCAGGTCCCAACGGTCTTGCCGCCGCCATCGTCCTAGCGCAAGCCGGCCTGCAGGTCGACGTCTACGAAGCAGAGTCGCTTCCCGGCGGCGGCGCGCGCACCATGCCGCTGACGCTGCCCGGATTCATGCACGACTTCGGCTCGGCCGTGCATCCCATGGCCGTCGCCTCGCCGTTCTTCACCTCCCTGCCTCTTGAGAAATTCGGGCTGGAATGGATCCAGCCGTCCGCGCCGGTGGCTCATCCGCTCGACGACGGCACTGCTGTGATCCTGGAACGCGATCTCAAGACTGCCGAAGCTGCGCTGGGCGAGGATGGAAAACAGTGGCGCAGATTTGTTGGGTCGTTTGCCGAGCATTGGTGGGAGCTTGCGCCCGAGGTGCTGCGTCCTGTCTCGCTCTTTCCGCGTCATCCGTTCCTGCTCGCTCATCTCGGACTGCTGGGCTTTCCTTCAGCCAGTTCGATTGCGAATGTCTGGTTCCGCAGCGCGCGAACCAAGGCCATGTTTGCCGGACTTGCCGGACACTCGATGGTGTCGCTGGAAGAGCCGCTCACCTCTGCCTTCGGGATCATGTTCGCGGCCACCGCCCACGCTGTGGGATGGCCGATCCCGCGCGGAGGCTCGCAGTCGATCACCTCCGCGCTCTCCGGCTATTTCGCCAGCCTTGGAGGCACGCTGCACCTGTCAAGCCGAGTTGAAAACCTTGGTGATCTCGGGAAGTTTGACGTCGCATTGTGCGATGTAACACCGCGGCAGTTGCTGCGCATCGCGGGGGATCGCCTGTCTGCGAGTTATAAGCGCAGTCTGGAGCGCTATCGCTACGGGCCGGGTGTTTTCAAGGCCGACTATGCTCTTTCCGCTCCGGTGCCGTGGAAGGCCGCTGAGTGCCGGCGCTCGGTAACCGTGCACCTCGGCGGCACGCTTGAGGAGATCGTTGCCTCCGAGGACGCCATGCGGCATGGACGTCACGCCGAGCGTCCTTTCATGTTGGCGGCCCAGCCGACGCTTTTCGATCCCACACGCGCTCCCGAAGGCCGGCACATCCTCTGGACGTACTGCCATGTGCCCAATGGCTCCGATGTCGACATGCTTCCCCGCATGGAAGCGCAGCTGGAGCGCTTCGCTCCGGGCTTCCGCGACTGCGTTCTGGAACGGCATATCCTTTGTCCCAAAACGTTGGAGGCCATGAATGCCAATCTCGTCGGCGGCGACATCGGCGGCGGGCTTATGAACCTGCGGCAGTTTCTCTTCCGTCCCACAATGAGGCACTACGCGACGTCAGCCCGCGATATCTACATCTGCTCCTCGTCCACGCCGCCCGGCGGCGGCGTCCACGGAATGTGCGGTTACAATGCCGCGAAGCTGGCACTCAAGGGCCTGTGAGCACACCTCCCGAACTCGGTCCGCGCGGCAAGATCGCGACCGCTCTGTCGCTGACTACGGTTGGCGGATTTGTCGACGCCGTCGGCTACATTGCGCTCTTCGAAGTCTTCACCGCGAACATGAGCGGCAACAGCATTCATGTCGGCATGTATTTGGGCCAGCGGAGCTGGCTGGAGTTGCTGCGGCCCTTCTGCGCCATCATCTCCTACGTTGTGGGAATGATCCTCACTCGCATAACCATTGGTATTGCGGGACGTCGCGGCGTGCGACGAATTGCTTCCTTCACGCTCGCTGTAGAAGCGCTGCTGATCGCGCTCTTCGCGCATGCCACGCCCAGAATGCACCTGGGACAAATCGTCGACCTCACATCGCCCACATACTTCATTATGGTCGCCTGGCTGGCCTTCGCCATGGGTATACAGACGGCCACTCTTACCCATTTCGGTGCTTTGACCATTTACACAACGTTCGTAACCGGGACATTGACCAAGTTCTCCGAATCCTTTACTCGTGCGCTGTTCTGGGGATATGACCAGCTCCAACAGTCGAAGACGTCCCACGTTGTGTCATTGGCCGCAAAGCAAGACGATGTGCGCGATGCCACGTTCCTGGCCTGCACGTGGATCTGCTATGTGATCGGCGCTGCCATCGGGGCGGTGCTGAAAGCGCGTTGGGAGCTTCGTGCGTTGTATGTTCCGGTTGCGGTCCTGGCCGGGTTCATCGTGGTCGACCAGCTCCGGCCCATCGACGTGGAAGAGGAAAAGCATCAAACCGGGACGGCATAAACCGAGGCAGCGGGCGCCGCGTCGCAAAACATAATCTGCTCCTGCTGATCCTGCTATAGTGTTGCGGCGTACACGCGGTGCAGGCTCGGCCCGTGCGTTCTGTCGGGAGGCTCGTATGTCGTCCTCAGCTACGCCCCCATCGCCGAATCAGAAGCTAACGGTGTTGTGCCTGGCCAGCTACTACAAGGGCAGCGAGTTCATCCGCGAGTGCCACCGTCAGGGCTGCCGCACGCTTCTGCTTACCTCGCACAGCTTGAAGGATGAGAACTGGCCGCGCGAGAGTATCGACGAGATCTTCTATATACCCGACGTGCAGAAAGAGTGGAAGCTGGACGATGCGATCCTCGGTGTCAGCTACATGGCGCGCAACGAGAACATCGATCGCATCGTGGCACTTGACGACTTCGACGTGGAGAAGGCGGCTGCGTTACGCGAGCACCTGCGCACACCCGGCATGGGTGACACCACCGCACGCTACTTCCGCGACAAGCTGGCGATGCGGGCCAAAGCTCGCGACGAGGGGCTGCCCGTGCCTGAATTCATTCACGTGCTGAATTATGCGCGGCTCCGCGAGTTCATGGAGCGCGTGCCACCGCCCTGGGTACTGAAGCCACGAACTATGGCCGGGTCGATGGGGATCAAGAAGGTGAAATCAGCGGACGAATTCTGGGCGGCGCTGGAACTGCTTGGCGACAAGCAATCGTTTTATCTGCTGGAGCAGTACGTGCCCGGGGACATCTATCACGTCGACGCAATCTTCTACGAGAACGAACTGCTGTTTGCGATTGCCAGCCGGTACGGCAGACCGCCGATGGATGTTTCACATGAAGGCGACATCTTCACCACGCGCACGCTGCCGCTGGAATCAGCCGAGGCGCGGCCGCTGATCGACCTAAACCGGAAGGTCATGAAGGCTTTCGGCATGGTGCGCGGCGTGTCGCATAGCGAATTCATTCAGGGGCGCGACGGCAAACTCTACTTCCTGGAAACTTCAGCGCGTGTGGGCGGAGCGCACATCGTTGACCTTGTGCAAACGGCCACTGGAATCAACCTCTGGGCGGAGTGGGCGAAGCTGGAGATCGCCGGCGGCAAAGCGCCGTATAAGCCACCGGCGCCGAAGAAAGATTCCGCCGGGCTGATGGTCTCGCTCGCAAAGCAGGAGCGTCCTGACACGTCCGCTTACAACGATCCGGAGATCGTCTGGCGAATGGACGAGAAGAAGCATCACGTTGGACTGATTGTGAAATCGCCTGATCCGAAGCGCGTCGAACAATTGCTGGAGAGCTACACCGACCGGATGCGGCGGGATTTTCTGGCGTGGCAGCCGCCGCTGGATCGGCCGAACTTCTAGTCCGACGATGCTCAGCAAAATTCAGTGCCTCGCGAGAGGCGTGCCGTCCCTACGGGACTCAATAAATATTTTCCAGATGACCCAGGACTCCGGCCGCCACGGCGGCCTCCGTCCTGGGCTAAGCTGTTCGCCGCGCCTACGGCGCTCGATTTTTCGGCTTCCTGCTCCCCAGTCAAAAACGAGAGCTAATTCTCCCGGCGACAGCCGCCGGCAGTGAAAAACGAAAGCTAATTCTCCCGGCGACAGCCGTCGGCAGTCAAAACCGAAAGCTAATTCTCCCGGCGACAGCCGCCGGCTACTGCACGCCTGAGTACTCAAGCTGCCCAATACTGCCGGGAACCTCAAGTTGGGCCGCCAGCTACTGCTGCGACTGATCGAGCAGCTTTGCGAGCGTTGGCTTATGCTTTTCGGATTTTTGCTTGCGCTTCTTGTTGTCAGGTTGGGTGCGCGTGGGTGGCGGTGTGCCTATGACTTTGCGCGCCACGGCCTTCACGGCTGACGCGGCGCGAAACGGTTTCGGTTTTCGCGACTTGGATGGCATGAGCTTCTACAGACTACCTCGATACGCTCCCCAGCGTCTCCTGATAAAAGTTCACCAGCGACCGCCGGTACGCTTCCGGAGTGTGCGCGGTCTCGGCCCTGCGCTGCGCCGCCGCTCCCAGCCGCTGACTCAAATCTCCATCACCGAGGATGCGCAGAAGAGCTTTCGCCATCGCATCCGGATTGCGCGGCGAAACCATCAATCCCGTCACCCCTTCCTCCAGAATCTCGGGTACGCCTCCCACGGCATTCGCCGCGATGGGTAAACCGGCCGCCATGGCCTCGAGCACCACGTTGGGGGATCCCTCACTGTGGGATGGAACCGCAACCATCTTCGCGATCGTGTAATACGGCTTCGTATCACGCTGGAATCCCGAGAAGCTTACGAGATCCTGCACGCCCAACTCAGTTGCCAGCCGCGACAGCGGCCCGCGCTCCGGCCCATCGCCGACAATCACGATTCTGAATCTCGGCACTCCCTGCATCGCGCGTAGCGCCGCCGCTGCCCGGAGCAAATCAGCATGGCCTTTCTCCTGCGAGAGCCGCCCGACTGACAGAATCACCGCTACGTCAGCTTCCAGCGCCAGCTCCCGCCGAACGCGCTGCGCGTCTTCGTTGGATGACGGCACAAACGGTTTGACCGGGTTATGGAGGATTGTGATCTTGTCGCGCGCAACACCGAGTCGCGCCAAATGCTCCGCAAATGGCCGGCAGACAGTCACCATACGGTACGCGCCGCGCAGCGACCACCGATCCAGTTGCGTGTAAGCGCGATCCAACCGGCTCGTGCTGGTATAGCCGTGGTTCCAAGCCACCCAGGGATACTTGCGATGCAATCCCAGCAGCCGCACGAAGAAATGCGACTTCACGTTGCGGGTTTCCAATATGTCAGGATTAATCTGTGTGACCGCCTGCCGCAGCTGATTCAAGACCCGCGTGTCCCATCGACGGCGCTCAGCGACGGTTGCTACGGCGAGCCCGGCGTCCTTCGCCGCGAGCGCGGGCGCACTCGGCTCCGCTCCACGCTGGTAGGTGACGATGGTGACTTCAGCGGCGGGCAAATCCGCTTCCGCATGCGCCATTCTGCCGAACTCAATCACGTTCCGAGCCGGTCCGGTGACGGTTGCGTTTTCGATGAGAGTCAGTACCCTGATCTTGGGAGCTGTCACTCTGTTCTCTATTCCTGCAAGGATGGCGCCGCGGCAGTCTGCTTGATGTTCTTCACTACTACGCGTGCCGGATTGCCCATGGCAACGCAGTAGGGCGGAATGTCGCTCGTGACCACGCTGTTGACGCCTACGATTGCGCCCTCGCCGATGGTCACGCCTTTCATGATGAATGCATTGTGCCCGATCCAGGCGTACCGCCCGATGCGCACCGGCTTCACCTCAGGCCGGGGAAATCGATCGGCGATGTCTTCCAGCGGATTACTCGGGTCGACGTCGGTGTCCATGAAGCGCACGTTTGACGCCACGTTCACATCGTCCTCAAGAACGATCTCCTGATTCACCACGAACAAAACGTTGTGCCCCAGGTCGACGCGATTGCCGAGAGCGAGCTTCGGTGCCTCGCGCAATCCGGCGCTGAAGATATCGACCTGTCCGAAGAAGTTAACGTTATCACCGATAGAAATGTTCGGGTCACCGATGACCGACGGCATACGCCACATCCGGAAACCCTTGCCCACACTCTCACAACGGCCGCGGAAGAGCGGCTCGCGAATGAAGTAGCTGAAGAGCCAGCGAATTCCGACAATGCCTTCCTGTTGTGCGTAGAAGCCGGCGCGCAGGAAGGGATTAAGAAACCGGGGAACAGGAAGCCGGCTGGATTGCACGCCGCGAACAACCTTGCGAATGCCGCGAAAGAGCGGCGTGTCGGCGCGACGGATCTTCAGCAGCAAGGACGACATATGCAGAACCAGCTTAATTCAGCAGTCAGCACTCAGCCATTGGGCGGTGTATCCGATATGCAGCAAAGTGCCGGTAGGAATGGCGGAACACTGAACGCTGATCGCTCATTCTTCCAGCTCATCGCGCCGCGACTCGGCGCTCCTCGGATGCCGACGATTTCGCATAGTATTCGCGCAGGACTTCACGGCTCCGCTCGCCGGCGCGGCCGTCCCACAGCGGTGGAATCTGCTTTTCTCGCGAAGAACGCTTCATCTCCTCCCACGCCGCCAGGATGGTTGCTTTTCTTGTTCCCGCCAGGCGGTTGGTGCCGAGCTCGACCGTTACCGGGCGTTCGGTGTTGTCACGCAAAGTCAGGCATTCGACTCCGAGGACCGTTGTCTCTTCCTGAATGCCGCCCGAGTCGGTCAGCACCAGTGCAGCGCCTGCTTCGAGGCTGAGAAAATCAAGATATCCGAGCGGCGCCAACAGGCGAATTCCCGAGCCAATGGAAAGGTTGCTGTCGGCGAGCCGCGCGCGCGTGCGCGGATGAACCGGCCACAACAGCGGCAGGGTGTCTGCGATCGTGCCCAGCGCGGCAAGAATCTCCGCGAGCGCCGCCGGGTCATCAACATTCGCCGGCCGGTGAAGGGTAACAACTCCGTACGGTCTGCCGCGAACGCTGAGTTTGTCTGCGATCTCTGAGCTTTGCGCTCGCTCGAGATTCTGGCGCAGGGAATCGATCATCAGGTTGCCAACCAGGTGAATCAGTTCTGCCGGTACTCCTTCGTGCAGGAGATTCACACGTCCGCTTTCTTCCGTGACGAGGAAGAGGTCAGCAATGGAATCGGTGACGATACGGTTGATCTCCTCCGGCATGGAGCGATCAAAGCTGCGCAAACCGGCTTCCGCGTGGATGACATCAATGCCGAGCTTCTTGGCGACCATAGCTGCGGCTGCGGTAGAGTTCACGTCCCCAACAACGATTACGGCTGTGGGGTGGAGCTTCTCCAGCTCCGGCTCGATCCGGCGCATGATCTCGGCGGTCTGCTGCGCGTGGGTGCCGGAGCCGACTTCCAGGTGAAACTGCGGCTCAGGAATGCCCAAGTCGCGAAAGAACTGGCCGGACATGTTGTCATCGTAGTGCTGGCCGGTGTGGATGAGGGTGATATCGAAATCGCGATCGCCCGCGAGCGCCTTCATCAGCGGCGCAATCTTCATGAAGTTCGGGCGCGCGCCGGCGACCATCGCCAGCCGGATTGGAGTTCCTGGAGTCGTCACGAGTCGATGTGCGCTTCGGTTCTGCGCCATTGTAACCGACACGATCATCGTCTGCGGATGGATTTGGCGCGGTGAAAGGGAAGAGCTGCCTCAGGATGAAGACCCAGGGGATGCGCTGCATGGTTCTGGGAACACCGCGATCTCACTCCGCCTGCTTGACGGCTGCGTCATTGCGCGCGGGACGGCTGTAGACCCGCCGCGGTTGAAAGGCGAAGAAGTACCACTTCAAATAATGCGGCAGCCAGTGCATGATGCGGAAGCGTGAGGCGCCTGCAGTGCGGTCGCGCCAGACGCTGGGAATCTCCGCGATGCGGTAGCCATTGAGGAATGCCTTCACCGTTAGCTCGAGGCCGAGTTCGAAACCAGCAACGCTCTCCACCTTCAGCTCGTGGACCATCGCGGCGTCGTAAAGTTTGAAGGCGTTCGTAGCATCGTGCGTCGGCACGCCGCGGAAGTAATGCAGTGTGAGGCCGCTGACGCGCGACATCAGTTGCTTCAGGAATGGCCCGCCGATCAGGCGGCCGCCACTCATGTACCGGCTGCCGCACACCAGGTCGTAGCCCTGCTGATAGAGGTCGTACATGCGATCGACGGTCGTGAGCTCGTCGGAGAGATCGGCCATGGTGACCAGCACCGGGCCGGATTCGACTGCTTCCAGGCCGGTCTTGATGGCGTTGGTAACGCCGCGTCCGTAAGCGTTCTTCACCAGCCTGATCCGGGTTCCGCCCGAAGCGATGATCTCGCGCGCCACGGGCACGGTGTTGTCTTCGTCGAAGTCGTAGACGACGATGGCGGTGAACGGCGTTTTGATGCCGGACGAGAGCTCACCCCAGAGCGCGCGGAAATTCGCGCCCTCGTTATAGACGGGGATGACGATCGTTAGCGGTGGATTGGACGGCATCGCGTATTTTGTAATCGGCGAGGGGAAAGCGGATCCCTCGTCGGGCTAAACCATCCCACCAAGCGCAAAGGCGGCGCTTGCTGGGGGCCCCGGTCGCCCTCCTCGTGATGACAATCTGCTGATTCGCGGCGGTTCTGGCACATCACAAGTTTGTCATTGTCATCACGAGCGAAGCGAGGGATCTGCTGTCCGCGGCATCGGCAGAAGCGTCACGCTTTTAGAACTAAACTCCGCTCACATCTGTCCCACGGAAATCTGCTCCTCGATCCAGGGAATGATTTCGTCGAGGATTGTGTCCAGGGACGTGAGCGCTTCGAAGCCGAGGACCTCCTTCGCCTTGGCCACATCGGGCGAACGCTCCTGCACGTCGTATTCAAACGGCGGATCGGAGACGTAGCGGAACGGCTTTTTGCCGGCGTGGATCTTGTTCCAGATCAGCTCGGCAAGCTCAAGCACGGTCGTGCGCGTCGGCGTCGAAAGGTTGAAGTCATTGTTCATGGCCGCCGGGTGCTCGATGCAGATACGAATGCCTTTGGCCAAGTCGCCGCCGTAAGTGTAGTGCCGAACTTGATTGCCTTTGCCGAGAATGTGCAGCGGGTCCTGGCCCTTAAGGATTTTCTGCACCAGGTCGGGGACGACATGGGACATGGCGAGCTTCACGTTACCGCTCATGATGTCGCGATCGGCCAGGGCGCGCTTCTCGCCAACGCCGACACAGTTGAACGGCCGCGCGATGCTGTAGGGCAGCTTGTATTGCTCGAATGCGCCCTGCGCAAAGTATTCGGTGGCCAGTTTCTGGAAGCCGTAGGTGGAGCTAGGCGGCGGACAACGGCGCTGCGCGCCTTCGGGCGTGGGATATTCCTTGGTGTTTTCGAAGACCATGCTGGAAGACATCACGGTAATCTTCCGCAGCTTGGCGTGCTTGTGGGCACGGATTGCCGCGTCAAAGGCGGCGGCGGTAATACGTTCGTTCTCCGCGATGAGATCGTAAGCGAACTCATGAAAATAGCTGATGCCGCCGATCATGGCCGCGGACGCGACAAAGTGATCGCAATCTTCGAGCAGGTCGTTCAGCAGATCGCTGTCTTTGGCATTGCCTTCAACAAAACGATAGTTGGGATTTGAGTCGTAGCTCTTTTCCACTCGTCCGTACTTGCTGTAGTTGTCGAGTCCGATGACGGTGTAGCCGGCATCGAGGAGTTCCTGCACGAGATATCCATTGATGAAGCCGGCCGAGCCGGTGACGAGAATTTTCATGAGTTCGGTGTTCGTCCTCTATTGCTGCTTCTCGAAATGCGATTAGCGATGGCCGTGCTACGCGGTTGCCGAGGCCAGCTCCCTTGCGGGATAGAAATTCCACGGATCGATCACGATCTTGCCAGCTGGAATCTCCAGATCCCGGTAAGCCGTGTGCGGCGCGCCGACGATCACGATGTCCGCTTTGCGGATTGCGGTCTCCATTGGAACAAAGCCCTCTTCTTTAATGAAGGGATCGGTGCACAGCACCTCGAGCGCCTCCACTTCCAGCAGCTTCTTCAGCTTGTAAGAGAGGCTGTCGCGCTTATCGTCCGACTCGGCCTTGAAGGCCATTCCCAGGATCGCCACCCGCTTGTTCGCCAGGTCATGCGGCCGAAGTTGTTCCACCAGGAACATCGGCAGGCCTTCGTTGATCAGCATCGCGGCGTGACCGAGAAAGAAATTGTTCTGCGAGAAGGCCGCCAGCTGCAGCGTGTCCTTCAGCAGGCAAGGGCCGGCAGCAAAGCCTGCCTTGGCGAAGCTGCGCATGCGAGGGTAGTCGCGCGTCACCGCGTCGTGGATGCGATAGAAGTCGAGGCCGCGGCTCTGCGCCAGCATGTAGAACTGGTTCGAGATGGCGAAGTTCGCGTACCGCCAGGCGTTGGTGAAGAGCTTCGCCAGCTCAGCCTCGGGCGGAGCGAGTTCGATCAGCGACGGGGCGATCAAGCCAAAGAGCTTGCTGGCCGCGGCTGTCGCTTCCGGCTCAAAGCCGGAGACGATCTGCGGCAGTTTGATCAGCTCTTCGATGGCGTTGCCTTCGGCGATGCGCTCCGGACAGAAGGCCAGCAGGATCTTCCGCTTCAATCTGCGTAGCCGCTCGTAAACCAGTTTGGTCACGCCGGGATAGACGGTGCTGCGCAGGACCAGCAGCGCCCCATCCTGCATGTGATCGAGCAGCGCGTCGATACTGTGGTAAACGTCCCCCACTGTGGGATTGAGGTGGCGGTCAACCGGCGTGCCGACTACGGTAATGACGGCATCTGCCGCTCCGAGGCAGGTGGGATCGAGTGTCGCGCGCAGAGATTTTCCGGCGACTTCGCGCAGCAGTTCATCGGCGCCGCGCTCCAGGAACGGCATTTTGCCGGAGTTGACCAGATCAACTTTGGCGGGATCGATGTCGAGCAAATCAACCTGCAGGCCGGCCTTGCTGGCGAGCACGATTCCGAGCGGCAGGCCTACGTGTCCGCAGCCGCCGACGATGGTGATTCTTTGCAGGGTTTTCATGCGACTACCATTCTAATGGGGTCTTTGCTGCATCGTGTCAGATTTCGCCGAGCGCGGTGTGCCACAAGATTAGCATGGCGCTTTTTGCAGCCTTGCATGCGATTTGACGATTGCATATAGTGGTCTGGCTCAATTGGAGTCGAACAACCAGCGAACCCGCATAATATGCGGGCTTACGCATCCAACCACTCCCCAGGGTAATCGCGACCGTGACCATCACCGAAGCATTGAGGATCACCCAGAGTGTGCCCCGCGATGCTCGTCCTTTCCCCGTCACGCTGGCGTGCGGCTTCACACCTTTGCACTTGCAGACCTTTCTCGCGGCACATCTGCAGCTGGCATTACCTGATCGTAAGGTGACCATTGCCCCCGGGGTGTATGGAGATCTCGCCGGGACGCTGGAGGCGATCGGCGAGACGGCGCAGGTGGATGCGGTAGTTGTCGCGATGGAATGGCCTGACCTCGATCCGCGGCTGGACTATCGCAACGCGGGCAGTTGGGGGCTGAGCGCCGCAAATGACATCGTCGCCAGCGCGCGTGTGATGCTGGATCGGATCGCGACTGCGCTGTCGCGCATTCCTGCTGGTCCGCGGACCGCGCTCTCGCTGCCGACCCTGGCTCTGCCGCCACTGTTCCACACGCCGGGGTGGCAGGCTTCGCAAGCGGAACTGCTGCTTCGGTCAGACGTGTTGCGCTTTGCGGCCGAAGTTGCGCAGCAGGGAAGAATTGCGGTCATCAACTCGCAAACCCTGGATACGGACTCGCATGCTGCCGCTCGCCACGATCTGAAGAGCGATCTCTACAACGGCCTGCCGTACTCGATTGAACATGCTGATCATGTTGCGGCACAGCTTGCCATGACTGTTGCACCGCCTCCGCCGAAGAAGGGAATCATCTCCGATCTCGACGACACGCTGTGGAGCGGCATCGCCGGTGAAGTTGGTCCGGAGGCCGTCACGTGGGACTTGTCGAGCCACGCGCAGCTGCACGGCATTTATCAGAAGCTGCTCAGCTCGCTTGCGGAGTCGGGGACGTTAATTGGTGTCGCCAGCAAGAACGATCCGGCGGTGGTTACGAAGGCGTTCGAGCGTAAAGATCTGCTGCTCCGGCCCGACCAGGTGTTCCCCATCGAGGTGCACTGGAATGCGAAGTCGGGCAGCGTTGCTCGCATCCTCGAAGCATGGAACATCTCTGCCGATTCCGTGATCTTCGTCGACGACAGTCCGATGGAGCTGGCCGAAGTGGCGGCCGCGCATCCCGGCATCGAATGCGTGCTCTTTCCCAGGAACGACTACGCGGCTGCTCTGAAGATGTTTCAACAGCTGCGCGACCGTTGCGGCAAGGAGCGAGTCTCGAAGGACGATGCGCTGCGACTGGAGAGCATCCGCCGGGGCGCCGCCTTTCGCGAACAGGTTTCGACGGTTGCGACACCAGAAAGCTTCCTCAAGGACATCGGCGCGGTGATCACCTTCGATTTCGCCGTGCCCGGCGAGCCGCGCGTCGTAGAGCTGGTGAACAAGACCAACCAGTTCAATCTCAACGGCCAACGCTACACGGAGCCTGATTGGCAGAAGTTAGTGACGCAGCCAGGCGCGGTGCTTGCGGCGGTCAGTTACGAGGACAAGTTCGGACCCTTGGGGACGATTGCTGCCGCGGCCGGCCACATCGAGGGCCGCAAGCTGACACTCGATGTTTGGGTGATGAGCTGTCGCGCCTTCGCGCGCCGCATCGAGCACCAGACTTTGAAGATGCTGCTCGGCACGACCAGGGCCGCGGAGATTGAATTTCGTTTCGCCCCAACCGCAAAGAACAGTCCGCTGCGCGAATTTGTCACGACCCTGACTGGTGAAGAACCGAAAGGTGAGTTCCGCCTGACGCGATCGCAGTTCGAGGCGAAATGTCCGGCGCTGTATCATGAGGTACGCGAAATGAGGAGAGCGGAAGCGCATGGATGACACCCGGCAGCGGTTGACGAATTGTTTTCAGGTAGTTTTTCCCGACCTGCCACAGGAGGCGCTCGCCACCGCCTCAACCGCCACCGTCGCTGCCTGGGACTCGATCGCGGCGATCACGCTGATGAACGTCATCGAGGAAGAGTTCGGCTTCCAGATGGATTTGGACGATCTCGCCGATCTCGATTCCTTCGAGAAGGTCTACTCATACTTGCAGAAGCGCCTTCAGGTGGCCTGATGGCCACACCGCTTCGTCTCCATCATGTGGGATTTGTGGTTGCCAGCATCGAGCAGGCGATGCCGGGATTTCTGCGTTCGCTGGCGGCGCGATGGGATGTGAAGGTCTTTCACGATCCCTTGCAAAAAGTGAAGGTCGCGTTTCTGACCACGCGCGCCGAGGATCCTCAGATTGAATTAGTAGAGCCGGCGGGGGAAGACTCGCCGGTATTGCGTTTTCTGGAGCAGGGCGGTGGACTGCATCACGTCTGCTACGAAGTCGCCGATCTGGAGCAGCAGCTGACGGAATTTCGTTCGCGGGGCGCGGTGATCGCTAAGCGCCCCAAGCCGGCCGTCGCCTTCGGCGGGCGGCGAATCGCCTGGGTGATCACGGCGGAGAAGCTGCTGGTGGAGTTATTGGAAGAAACCATGAAGGACGAGCAAGGCCCGTGATCGACACCGAAAAATACCGGCAGAGCGAGACCGAGCAGGTGCGAATCGCGGACCTGTTTCGCCTCCTGCCGCGCGGCCGCAAGTCGATCCTGGAGATCGGCGCGCGCGATGGCTATCACTCGCGGCCGCTGACGGAATACTTCGAGGAAGTCACGGCCCTCGACCTGGAGAAGCCAGCGTTCGAATTCCCGCGGGTCAAGACGGTGGCGGGCGACGCCACGAACCTGCAATTTCCGGACGATTCCTTCGACTGCGTCCTATGCGCTGAAGTTTTGGAGCACATTCCCGCGGTCGAGCAGGCATGCCGCGAGCTCATCCGAGTGGCGCGTCACGAGCTCGTCATCGGCGTTCCTTATCGTCAGGACACCCGCTCCGGCCGCACCACCTGCCGCAATTGCGGCAAGACCAATCCTCCGTGGGCGCATGTGAATGCATTTGACGAAGCGCGTCTGGCGAAGCTTTTTCCCGGCCTGGTCATCAAGTCGCAATCGTTTGTCGGCACGACCATGGAACGCACCAATGCGATCTCAGCACTCTTGAATGATCTCGCGGGCAATCCCTGGGGCACCTACATTCAGGACGAGCCGTGCATTCACTGTGGGGCCGTCCTCGTCCCACCCGATGAGCGGTCCTTGTTTTCGAAGGTCTGCTCGGGAGTGGCCGCCAGGCTCGACAAGCTCCAGGCGAACTTCATCAAGCCTCGCCCGAACTGGATTCACATCGTGTTCTCGAAAGAGAGCGCATGAAGATGCGTGCAAGCGCTGGGGAGCAGTCGCCAGAGCAGCAATCAGGTACTATCACGGATGAACGTGAGAACGCTTAAGAGATTCGCCAGAAAGTGCGCAGATGGGGCCTACTTTCGGCCGTTGAATCTGCGCATTGCCGTGGGGCAGGTGGTCGATGTCGAGCGCAATCTGCGCGCGTACTCCGATCAGGAGCACCTGATGGCGGCAATCAACTGGCTCAAGCGCGCGCAGGATGCCGGCGGCGACGGAGGTTTCATCGGGCGTTACAACCTGAAGACCGGATGGTCGTCCTCTTATCCCGAAACCACCGGCTACATTATTCCCACCCTGCTCAGGCTGGCTGACGAGTTCCATGACGATGACTACCTAAAGCGCGCGCAACGCGCCATCGACTTTCTTCTGGCCGTGCAGCTGCCCAGCGGCGCCTTTCCGGGCGCTGAGATCGCAGAGAACTCGACCAATCCTTCGCCGTTCAACACTGCGCAAATCATGCATGGTCTTCAAAGCTGGACGGCGCGGACGGGTGATGAGCGCACCCGCACTGCACTGCAACGCGCGGGGAATTGGCTGTGCGACGTGCAGGATGCGTCGGGAGCGTGGCGCAAGTACTTCTACCTGGACGTCGTTACCACGTACAGCGCGCACCTCACCTGCTGGCTGGCTGAAGCCGGCGCGTTTCTCGGCGATGAGCGCATGCTTGAGGCCTCGCGTCGGCATCTCGCATGGGTTTTGCAGCACTACGATGCTGAGCATGCGTGGTTTGACCTGGCAGGATTCTGGCAGTCGGATCATGAGGCCCGCCGTGCGGTGACGCACACGATCGCTTACACGATCTGGGGAGTGCTACGGACGTCTGAAGTTGTCGGATCGGCAGAAGGGACGTGCGCCGCCGAACAAGCCGCCTACGCTGCGATGCGACGTCTGGAGTTGTCGCGTGGGCTTGCGGGCATGCTCGATTACCGGTGGCGGCCGCTGTCCTATTACGTATGCCTCACCGGCAATGTTCAGCTGGCGCTGATCTGGCTGCACATGTACGACGAGCATGGCGACCCGCGTCTGCTCAACGCGTCACTGAAGGCGATCGACATCGTGAAAGCTGCGCAGGCCATGGATCGCGAAGAGGGCGGCATCAAGGGCGGCATTCCCGGCTCCCATCCCATCTGGGGCGACTACATCGAGCACGGCTATCCCAACTGGGCGGCCAAGTATTTCATCGATGCGATGTTGGCGAAACAGAAGGCTCTGGGGAAGGATGTTCCGTTTCGCTCGAAGCCGCGCGCCAGCGCCGAGCCTGTCCCAAAATCATTGCCAATCCCCGCCAACTCCCCCGCGACAGCGAAGCCGAAAGTCGCTCTGCTGACCAGCCAGCTGGCGACCAAGGTGATGGAGTTTTGCGATGCCTGGTCGAAGTGGGGCTTCCGTCCGGATTTCGTGCTCATCGAGCGCCGCGCGATTCCGCCGCTGTGGGCGCGCGTGCAGACGCGGCTCTCGGAAGGCCGGATCACGCAGATGCCGAATCTGGCGCAGCAGAGCGGGCCGGCGCTGCCGATCGAGAACAACGGCTCGCGCGCGGCAGTCACGGTGCTCGAGTTTTGCCACCAGGCCGGCATTTCCGCGGCCGAAGTGGAGTCGGTCAATTCCGAGGAAGCGATTGCGTTGCTGCGCGAGCACAAGATTGACCTGTTCGTCTATGCGGGGGCGGGCATCTTGAGAAGGCCCCTGATCGAGGCCGCGCCGCTGGGTGTGCTGAACGCGCATATGGGCGTTCTGCCTGCGTATCGCGGGATGAACGTTACGGAGTGGGCGGCGTGGAATGGCGATCCCGTGGGCTGTTCGGTTCACCTGATCGATAGCGGCATCGACACCGGAGATATCCTGCTGGTGCGCGAGGTGGATGTGTCGACGGCGAAAGCTGTCGATGCAATGCGAAGCCTGGTAGACAAGGCCCAGGTTAAGCTGCTCGGTGAAGTCGTGCATCACGTGATGGAGAAGGGCGAGTTGCCACCGCGGCGGGCGCAGGCCGCTGCCGAGGGATTGCAGTATTACAAGATGCATCCCGATCTGGTGAATCGGCTGAATCAGCGGTTGAGGAGTTAGTCCGCGGAGTTCCCCCGCTCCGCGCGGCTGCAACGCGAGTATTGGAGGGGTATGTCCCATCCGCTCGGCCACCAGCGCGGATCTGGAGTCCGCGCGACAGCCGGTCTGGAGACCGGCGTTACGCCAGCGGCGGCGTGCTACTCTGGAGGTCGCGCCGGGCCTGATGTCCGGCGGCTGTGAGCCATCATGTGACCGGAATCACGATTGTTTGGGGGCCCTGAAGCATGCAGACTGCACATAAGGTTGTGGGGACGCTGGAAGCTCTTAAGGAAAAAATCCAGGGCAAGACGGCAAAGGTTGGGATCGTCGGGCTGGGCTACGTCGGCCTGCCGTTAGCGACCGAGTTCGCCAAAGCAGGCTTCACCGTAACCGGCATCGATGTTCAGCGCGACAAGGTTGCCGGCCTGAACCGCGGTGAGTCGCATGTGCAGGATGTTCCCTCCTCGGAAATTGCAAAGCGGGTAAACGAGAAGCGCTTCACGGCGACCAACGATTTCTCGGTTGTTCGCGAGCTGGACACCATCAACATCTGCGTTCCTACACCGCTGCGTAAGACGAAAGATCCCGATATGAGCTTCATCATGTCGGCGGTGGAGGAGATCGCGAAGCACTTCCATCCCGGGCTGCTGGTGATACTGGAATCGACTACGTATCCCGGCACGACCGACGAGCTACTGCTGCCGACATTCGAGAAGCTCGGCTACAAAGCCGGGAAGGACTTCTTTCTCTGCTTCTCGCCCGAGCGTGTCGATCCCGGCAATCCCGTCTACCAGACGTACAACACGCCGAAAGTGGTCGGTGGCATTACGCCCGCATGCACCGAGATGGGCTCCCTGTTCTTCTCGCAAGCACTGGAGAAAGTGGTTCCCGTCTCCAATACGCGGGTCGCCGAGATGGTGAAGCTGCTGGAGAATACCTTTCGCATGATCAACATCGGCCTGGTGAACGAAATGGCCCTGATGTGCGATGGCATGGATATCAACGTCTGGGAGATCATCGATGCGGCGGCGACGAAGCCGTTCGGCTTTATGCCGTTCTATCCCGGCCCGGGGCTTGGCGGCCACTGCATTCCCATCGATCCGATTTATCTCTCGTGGAAGACGAAGCAGTCGGGCATCGAGGCGCGGTTTATCGATCTGGCAGGCTACATCAATGGCAGCATGCCGCATTTCGTCGTCGACAAGATCCAGACCGCGCTGAACAACCATCGCAAAGCGATCAACGGCTCGCGCATTCATGTCGCCGGGGTCGCTTACAAGCGCAACATCGACGACCTGCGTGAGTCGCCGGCGCTGGATGTGATTCTGCTGCTGAAGAAACGCGGCGCGGTGATCTCCTACAGCGATCCCCATATCCCAGCGGTTAAGCTGGACGGCATCACTCTGCAATCGGAGCCGCTTCTGGAATCGGCTGCCGAGGCGGACTGTGTGGTGATCGTGACCGACCACTCAGATTTCGACTATCGCGGATTACTTAATTCGGCGAAGTTGATTGTCGACACGCGAAACGCCATGAAGGGTTTTAAGTCCGAGAAGATCGTTCGGCTGTAAAGTGGAGGTTTGCGCCTCCGCTCAAATGCATGTTGGCGCAGCCGATTCAGGCAAAAGCATCTGGCGCGCAGTGAATTCCACTGGAACCGATGTGCAAAGATTTGCACATGAAGTGACTAACCTCTTGCGCTTCCCGAATCGATAATTTGTAACATGCTTATTTGTTAACAACATATAAAATACAAGTTTTTCCTATATCGGCTAAATAATTGCACATACGTCGTAGGTTCCTAAAAGCAAAGTAAGGAGTCATTCGCCTGTGGCGCTGGCTGGCACCAAGACGACGAGTACTGCGCTGACCCAACCGGCAGAAGAAGTCTTGCCCGGAGGGAAGCCTCCTTCCAAGCTGTCATCCTTCTTTCAGACGTTGTGGAATACGGCGAAGCCGTTCGGCTGGCAAGGACTTCTGCTGGTCGGCGTGCTCGCCCTTCTGTACGCTTCGGTGGTTAAGCTCCTGGTCTGGCAATGGTATAACGATCCGGATTACTCGCACGGATTCATCGTTCCAATCCTGTCGGGGTTTCTGATCTGGCAGCGCCGCGAGAAATTGCGCGTCATTGAGCGGCGGCCTTCGCCATGGGGAATGGTGATTGTGCTGTTCTCGCTGGGACTGCTCTTCCTGGGAAGCCTTGGCGCGGAATTGTCGCTGACGCGCCTTTCCCTGCTGGGGACGATCTGCGGCCTGATCGTCTACTTCGCGGGCGTGAGGATGCTGCGCGCTATGGCGTTTCCCATGGCGTTCCTCCTGTTCGCGATTCCGATCCCGGTTGTGGTCTACAACGAGATCGTCTTTCCCCTGCAGTTCATCGCTTCGCGTTTTGCGACCCGGATCCTGGAACTGCTGAATCTGTTTCCGGTGATGCGCGAAGGCAATGTGCTGGTCTTGCCCGGCATGCACCTGGAAGTGGTGGAAGCCTGTAGCGGAATCCGCTCGCTCATGTCCTTGCTTGCGTTAGCGGCGGGTTATGGATATCTTGTTGAGCGCAGTATTCCGGTACGGTGCCTGCTCGTTGTAGCCATGGTTCCGCTGGCCATTGTCAGCAATGGCACGCGCGTGATGATTACCGCGCTGATGGCACACTACATGGGACCTGGAGCCGCAGAAGGATTTATGCACGAGTTTTCCGGTTGGGTAATCTTTGTGGTCGCCACCATTCTCTTCTTGTTATTGCACACGGTGATAACGGCAGTGCGCAAGACGCTTGGCTGGTACGACAAGGACCAGGGACGGCCAGCGCCGGCCGCCAAGGTGGCGCAATGAAGGCAGGCGTGCGTTACTGGATCATGGTAGCGGTGCTGCTGGGAGCTACCACGGGGATGGCCTATCTTTCTCACGGCGAGGCGACGCCGCCGGCAAAGCCGCTCTCGGAGTTTCCCGTCGAGGTCGGGCCTTATGCGAAGGTGATCGACTGGAAGCTCGACAAGGAAACGCTCGACATCTTGAAGGTCACCGACTACCTGAATCGCGGTTACTGGACGCCCGGCATGAACCAGGATCTGCTGGGCCTGTACATCGGATACTTTCGCAGCCAGCGGACCGGCGCCTCAATCCACTCGCCGAAGAACTGCTTGCCGGGCGCGGGATGGAATCCGGTTCAGGCCTCGGTCTACCAGTTGCCACTGGATGGTGGACGCACGGTGCCGGTCAACCTCTACATCTTACGCAAGGCGCTGGACGAAGAAATGGTGCTGTACTGGTACCAGTCGCATGGCCGCATCATCGCCAGCGAGTACTGGGGCAAGTTCTATCTCGTTTATGACGCGCTACGTTTGAACCGCACGGATGCCGCGCTGGTCCGCATCACCGTCCCGGTGGACAACGGAGATGAAGCGACAGCCAAGCGGCGCGCAATTACCTTCGCAAAACAAGTTGCAAGTGATGTTGATCAGATTATCCCTCGGTGAACCCAGGAGAAGTCATGCGGAATCGCTACGTCGTTTCAGTTGTACTGGCTGTGTTGACCGTCGCCCTCGCCGGCTGCAGCCGTAATCCCGAAGTCGCCAAGAAGAAGTATCTCGAAAGCGGCATGAAGTACATGGACCAGCAGAAGTACGATGCTGCCGCTATCCAGTTCAAGAAAGCCATTCAGATCGACCCCAAGTTCGCCGAGGCCCATTATCAGCTGGCGCTGGCCGATCTGAAGTTGAACAAGAACCAGGAAGCCTTCAAAGAGATGAGCCAGGTGGTGGAGCTCGATCCCAATCACATGAAGGCTCGCGTCTCCGTCGGGGGCATGTATCTGGCCTCCGGTCATAACTTTTACGGCAATGCGGAAGAGCAGGCCCGTTACGTCATCGATCGCGACCCGAACAATTCCGACGCCTATCTGCTGCTGGGCAATATTCTGCTCGCCGAAAAGCATCTCGATGACGCCCTTGCCGCATTCAGCAAGGCGATTGCTCTGAAGCCCAACGACCCGAATCCCTACCTGAACCGCGGTGCGGCTTACATCTTCATGAAGCAGGATGAAGCCGCGGAGAAGGATTTCCGCCAGGTCATTACCATCGATCCAAAAATGCTCCAGGCATACACCAACCTTGCCGGCTTCTACCTCTACAAGAAGGACCCGAAGCAGGCCGAAGAGGTGTATCGCATGGCCATCCGCAACAATCCGGATTCGCCCATACCCTATCTCCGGCTGGCCGGCTTGCTGCTGCAGGAAGGCAAGAAGGATGAAGGCGAAGCCGTGGTTCAGCAGTTGCGTGAAAAGCAGCCCAGTTCGACCGAAGTATCTTCCGCCATCGGCGACTACTATCTTGCCGCGCGCCAACCCGATGCTGCTCTCAAGGAGTACCAGCGCGGTCTGAGCTTCGATCCCAAGAACCAGCAGCTCCAGGTGCGTGTGCTTGAGACCATGATCAACATGGGCAAGATCGAGGACGCCCAGAAGATGGTCGATCACCTGCTCAAGGACGATCCCGGCGACGTCACGGCTCGACTCACGAACGGCCGTCTGCTGGCCATCAAGGGCAACACCGCCGAAGCTGTGACTGTGCTGCGGCAGGTGGTCAAGGACGCCCCGGAAAGTCCGCAGGCGCATTTCGCTCTGGGCCAGGTGCTGCGCCAGACCGGCGACATGCCCGGAGCCAAGAGCGAGCTACAGGAAGCCAATCGCATTCAGCCCAACAGCCCCATGATTCTTCAGGCCCTCGCCGAGGTCTATCGCGATTCCCGAGACTTCGACACCGCGCGTGAGTATGCTTCGCGGCTGCAAAAGCTGAATGAGAACAATCCCATGGCGCATTACATTATCGCCACCATCGACCTCGGTGCTAAGCAGTACGACAAGGCGCTCGATGAGCTGAAGGAGGCGCAGAAGAGCGTTCCCAACGATCCTCTCCTCTACATCAACATGGCCTTTGCCTACTCCGGCCTGAAGAAATATGAAGACGCGGAGAAGGCCTTCCAGGCTGCCTTGCATCTGTATCCCACCTACGACACCGCCATGGCGAATTACATCGCGATGATGTTTGGCACCGGTCAGACGGCGAAAGCCATGAGCCTCGCCAGCGGCTACGCCGCGGCTAATCCCAAGCGGACAGGCGCGATCTACATCTACGCTTCCGCCCTGGCGACTACGCATAAATATGATGAGGCGCTCGCCCAGTATCAGAAGGCGCTGCAAATCGATCCCAAGGCCGCTGTTGCCTGGATGCACATCGGGCAGATCTACATGGCTAAGGGAAATCTCGATGCCGCGCTGGACTCGTACCAGAAGGCGGCAGCGCTGCAACCCGCTTCTACCACCATCGACAATGCCATCGGCAACGTCTACCTTCAGAAGGGCGATCTGAAATCAGCCGGCAAGTACTATCAGACCAGCTTGTCGCAGAATGCTCATGATGCTGTGGCCGCCAACAACCTCGCATGGGTCTACGCCGAGCAGGGAGAGAACCTCGATATGGCCCTGAGTCTGGCCACTCAGGCCAAGCAGCTGGCTCCCGAAATGCAGTCGGTGAACGATACCCTTGCCTGGATTCAGTACAAGAAGGGCAACTATCGCGTCTCCGTGTCGCTTGCTGAGGATGCCGTCAAGAGCGCTCCTCAGAATCCCGGCTTCCACTATCACTTGGGAATGGCATTGATCGGCGCCGGGGAGAAAGACCGCGCCAAGACCGAACTGCAGAAGGCCGTATCACTGAACCTCAGGGGTCAGGATGCACAGGACGCACAGAAGACCTTGGCATCGTTGCAGTAGCCGGAACGTACAAGCAGAAACCGTCTAAGCACAGCGCTCGCGGCCTGACAACTCCTCCCGTCAGGTCGCATTTTTGTCTGCACAGTGCCGGCGACGAAAGTGATTAGCCCGCGGAAGCGCTGGGTACTCGTTCCATCCGCTGGCGCTCCGGCGGACCGATCTTGAGCAACACGTCCTTCATACGGTTGCTCCTCCAGTTGCATCCACTCCAATTCCCTGGCAGATTTCCAGCAGGGCGGCACGCAGCTCAGCATGTTCTTCCGTGAACACGGGGAGGCACTGCGAGGGTACAGCCCGACCCTGCCACAGGCTCACGGCGAAGGCCATACAGGTTTGTTCGCCGCACGCTTTGCAGTTCGTTCGGGGGAGACGTTTGTAGATCTCCAGCGCGGGCGGCTTTGAGCGTCGGACGTAGGAAGGGACAATGGCACTTCGCTGCGCCCATGTCGTGTTGACCAGCATCCGAATCTTTTCCAGGGTTCGCCACGCGTCCACCAGTTCATCCGCTTTGCCGATAGCGATGCGCCGAGGGTACAGGGTAACCATCCGCTGGCCATCCATGAATGTAAGGGTGCAGGGACCGGCATTGAAACACGCCTGCGGCATACAGCTGTTCAAATAGGGAAGCGCTGCGGCGAGATCGCCAGTCAGGTGAGCGATCAGCCGGACCCGCGTTTCGTCGGCCATGCACGGGCCGAAGAACATAATCACCGCTTCTCCAAAGACGTCCTCGGTGAATTGCTGCGGGGTTGGCTCTGGTGTCTCGGTTGCCGGCGGGTGGTACTCGGTCCAGCCTGCGCACGTGACCGCGGGAGTGGTAAGTATGGCCGACAGGCCAGCTGAGTCGCAGATCAGGGCGAGAGCCCCCACCCGCGAGTAACTGGGATCTGGCGAAACAACCTCAAAAGGCAGTTGCAGACGTGTCAGCAGGGCGTGAGCCTTCTCAAACTCACCTCGTCTCGGGAAAACTGCGATCCGGTCTACGACTGCTTGTTCATCGGTCATATTGGTCCCCGACGCCTTCGGTTTTTCCGGAAGCAACGCGCGAAGGCGTGCGGTGCCGAGGCCGGGATTTGGTGCGCAGTGTTCCCAAGCCTTGTTTTCTCAGCACTCTATGCTTTCACTTCCAGCGGCAAGCTGTCTGTGACGTAGATCAGTTCCCCTCGGGACCACCAATTCGAGATTGAGCCATCACAAACCGGCCGCCCTCATTTTCGCTTCTCTTTACAGGCCACGGCGTCCCGGGTAACAATGCTTGAGAGCAGTCTGTGATCGAGGATTCGGTCTTGAAGTTTCGAGCATTCTTGCTGATGTTGGTGTTCGTGCACGTGCTGCTGCATCCGTGGGTGCACATCATGGGTTCGCGCACATCGTCCAGCCAAACGACATCAGCGTCCGATGCCGGCAGGAGCTCGCAAAGTAACGCTGCCGTTGGCGACCGTTGCGAACTCTGTCGCGTAGGTCACAACGGCGCCATCACACCGCGGTTACCCAAAGCTGAGCTTCTCAATCCTCAATGGATTTCGCTGGCGCTTTGGTCCATTAATTACTCCTCGTTACAGGCCGATCTTAGACTTCCTTCCCGCGCTCCTCCCATCCTCTAGCCAAATTCGCACTGGAAAAACTGTCGACGCCGCCTGTCTCGGCGCGTGCCGGCCGTGCTTTCAACCAATTTCGCCTGTGCCCCGCCGGCCTTGAACCCAAGCCCGCTGGTGTACGGCTCCAGTTGAATTTTGGAGGATCTATGTTCCGGAGCCTGAAGCTCTTAGCACTACTCTTTGTATTTTCATCCTTTTTGGCGCGTGCCCAAGCCGGCGGAAGCTCGGCCACAATTACCGGGAGCGTAACCGATCAGAGCGGAGCGGTCATTCAAGGGGCAACCGTTGCGATTCGCAATGTGGTCAGCCAATTCACGCGCAGCACCACCAGCGATGGCGAGGGGAAATTCAGCTTCGCCAACGTCCCGCCGAACCCCTATCATCTGACGGTCAATCTGACTGGCTTCGCGCCATATGCTCACGAGGTGGAGGTACGCTCCTCCGTGCCGGTCAGTCTGAAGGTAGTCCTCCAGATTTCGGCTTCCGCTGAGAACGTGACAGTGCTGGCCGAAGCAGGGGACCTGGTCGAAAACGACCCCACATTCCACACCGACGTAGACCGCAGTCTCTTTGACCGGCTCCCCTTGGAGAGCGCTTCCTCCCAGCTCAGCTCGCTTGTCACTCTGGCATCGCCCGGCATTGCTGCCGACTCCAATGGACTCTTTCACGGCCTTGGCGATCACGCCGAAAACTCCTTTTCGCTCGACGGTCAGCCCATCACCGACCAGCAGAACAAGGTGTTTTCCAATCAGATCCCGTTGGATGCCGTGCAATCGATGCAGGTCATTTCCGGAGCGCCTCCGGCCGAGTACGGCGACAAGACCAGCCTTGTAGTCGACGTAGTCACCCGCTCAGGTCTTGGCTCTACGACGCCTCACGGTAACATCACCACTTCCTATGGCACCTTCGGCACCTCCAATCTTGATGCCGATTTCTCCTATGGCGGTAAGAACTGGGGCAACTTCATCGCCGCCAGCGCTCTCAACACTGGGCGATTTCTCGATCCTCCCGAGTTCCAGGTCTTTCACGCCCACGGAAATGAAGAAAATGTCTTCGACCGCTTCGATTACCAGCTCTCCAGTGCGAATGCTCTTCACCTGAACTTCGGCTACACACGCTCCTGGTTCCAGAACCCCAACTCCTACGACCAATTGAATGTCGGAGTGCTGGGGCCGGATGGAATCCCAGTTGGTCCCGCCGATCAGCGCGCCAGGATTCAGACCTTCAACGTCGCGCCCACGTGGTCCTACACCATCAGTCCAAATGCGCTGCTCAACGTAACAGGCTTCGTAAGGCGCGACGCCTTCAACTATTATCCGAGCAACGATCCCTTTGCCGATCTCGGGCCGGCGAACCTTCAGCGAGAAACCGTTGGCCAGCAGCGCACCCTTCTCAACGCCGGTGCTTTGGCCAACCTTACCTACACCAAAGGAATTCACAACCTGAAAGCCGGTGTCACCTATCAGCAGACATTTCTGGATGAGAACGATCAGCTTGGGATAGTCGATCCCACCTTGAACGCGCCGTGCCTGAATGCGGCTGCCGTTCCCGTAAACGGTTTTACCAATCCTTCGCAATGCGCGGCAGCCGGATTCCAGCCCAACATTGCCACAAATCCAAGTGCGCCGAATTCGGCGCTGTATCCCCTCTTCAACCCGGTGCTGCTCGCTTACGACCTGACGCGCGGCGGCGTGCTTTTCCCGTTTGTGGGCCACACCGACGTCAAAGAACTCTCAATGTACGTGCAGGACACAATCACCAGGCGCAATTGGACCTTCAATCTCGGTATCCGGGGTGTTTTGTACAACGGCCTCACCACCGCCGGCCAGGCAGAGCCGCGCGCCGGCATCTCCTATAACCTCCAGCAAACCAATACTGTCTTCCGCATCTCTTACGCCCGCACACTCGAAACGCCCTTCAACGAGAATCTGGTGCTCTCCAGCCTGGGCTGTAGCTCGCCTGTTCTGAATCCACTCCTGGCCTGCGCCTCCTTCTCGCTGACGCCCATAACGCCGGGCTTTCGCAATGAATTTCATGCCGGCCTGCAACAAGCCTTCGGACGGTTTCTCGTGGTCGACGGTGAGTACATCTGGAAGTACACGCACAACGCGTATGACTTCAGCGTGCTGGGCAACACGCCAATCGCCTTTCCAATCGCGTGGCACAACTCCAAGATTCCTGGCTTTGCGCTACGGGCCAGCGTGCCGGTTAATCATGGATTCAGCGCGCTGGTGGTGATGTCCAGCGTTGCCGCGCGATTCTTTACTCCCCAGCTATCGGGAGCCGGAGCCAATCCCCTGGCGCCAACGGGAGTCTTTCGCATCGATCACGACGAGGCATTCAATATGACAGCCCACGCTCAGTACCAGACTCCCTGGAAACGCGGACCATGGGTTGGTTTTAACTGGCGCTATGACAGCGGCCTGGTTGCCGGTTCAGTGCCTTGCCACGGCATCGGTCCCGCCAACACCTGCCCGCAATCCACCCTGCTCAACGGTCAACCGGCCATCACCATGACGGATGCCTCCGGAATTCCATTTACCGCGGATCAGGAATTTCAAGCGGGCTTCACGTGTAATGGCGCGCACGCCACTCCCACAACTCCGCTGCCTTTTGTTTGTCCGGCCTCGCTGTTCAGTTCTACGCTCACGCAGGTGCCGGCTCCGGGAACCGAAAACGATGACCACAATCCGCCGCGCATTAGCCGCCGCAACCTGTTTGACTTGGCTATCGGCGACGATAACCTGTTCAAAGGCGATCGTTATCGCTGGAGCGCGCAACTCACGTTCATCAATCTTGCCAACAATTACGCGCTGTACAACTTTTTATCGACGTTCAGCGGGACGCACTACGTCAGTCCGCGCACGATCACCGCTCAGATCGGATTTCACTTTTGAATTGAGGGTGTACGGAGCGGGTGCCGGGTGCCCCATCCGAGCTTCCTTTGCTCGGGTGGGGCTTTTCGCCACGAATAAGCTAATTGCCAAGTACAGTAACCCCGAAAGAGATTAGCCCAGCGCGGAAACCCTGGGTACGCCGACCCGTCACAAGGTCGAGTCCCGCAGGGCCGGCAGATGTCCCGATGCCCTAACCGGCATGCCCGCCTTTGTCAGCGCCGTGCGCGCACCAAAAATCGAGCGCCGGCAGGCGCGTCGTCAGCTTAGCCCAGGACAAAGTCCTGGGTAGGCGGCACAAAAATATTTCCAGTCCCGGTAGGGACGGCACACGCTCTTGTGTTCTCAACCTCTACGGCGCGAAGTAGCTTGAGATATCCAGAATCAGCCGGGTGCCCCATCCGAGCTTCGGTTGCTCGGGTGGGGGTTTTGGCCACGAATAGGGTAATTTCCAGGGCGGAAACGCTGGGTACGCCGACCCGTCACAAGGTCGAGTCCCGCAGGGCCGGCAGATGTCCCGATGTCCTAAGCGGCATGCCCGCCTTTGTCAGCGCCGTGCGCGCACCAAAAATCGAGCGCCGGCAGGCGCGTCGTCAGCTTAGCCCAGGACAAAGTCCTGGGTAGGCGGCACAAGAATATTTCCAGTCCCGGTAGGGACGGCACACGCTCTTGTGTTCTCGACCTCTACGGCGCGAAGTAGCTTGAGATATCCAGAATCAGCCGGGTGCCGGGTGCCGGGTGCCGGGTGCCCCATCCGAGCTTCCTTTGCTCGGGTGGGGTTTTTCGTCACCAATCACGTAGATTGCTTTACCGATCCGCCTCGGTGATCAACTGCGCCACCTTCGAATCCGCGCCCACCGGCTCGACCATCACGATCTGACTCGCGTTGATATACATGCGATCGGGCCCGTGCAGTTCTTTCCCGCGCTTCACCAGCAGATTGCTGACCTGCTTCGTTTCCGGATCGGTCTTGGTGACGATATAGAAGACATCCGACAGCACCGGATTTCGCGTGCCGTATCCCGCCAGCTTGCCGTAGTAAACCGCGCCATTGGATAACAGCACCGCCTGATATTGCGTGGGAAACGTCATCCCGTGATGGCGCGACATCAGGTGGTAAGTAACAAAATGTCCCACGAACAAACCAATCATCAGACAGAGAATCCCTGAAAGCACGATCCCGCGTCGTTGACTTCCGCCCTCGACAGGCGAGCTTGCAGCTGTGGACATTCCACGCTCCTGAGGCGATCTGGATTTATGCCGGAATTGCAGACGGGATTATCACACAGCGTAACGCCGGCTCATCAATTTTTGTGGACGACGAAAGTTCTCAATTGACTGCGCAAGGGCACTGCACCATAATCTCGCCGCGCTTCCAAGCAGTCGCCAGCGAGTCGGGAACCTTCTCCACCGTTCTCGGCCTGCCCATCAACAACCAGGAGCACTTCGTTCTGGAATACAACGCGACGAATCTGACCCCTGACGTGGTCGCCGGGCCGGGCATGCAGGCTACGTCAGGCCGCGGAAGTTCCCACAACTCCTACGAGCCGTTCGTAACCCCAGTCACTCAGAATATGGGCTTTGAAAATGCGGATGGCCCAGGCTCATCGGTGCCTGAGCCGGGTACGATCCTGCTGTTCAGTTCGGGGCTGATTGGTATTGTGACTGTCCGGCGTCGCGCTCTCGGACCTAAGGCGCGTTAAGGCCGGCGGAAGCGGCTGCGGAAAGCTCGCGTCGGCCGGCTACTGCCCTTGCTTCTCGTAGACCCACTTGTTCGTCGTGCTCCCTTTGGCGCCCACCGTCGCCTCGTGCTCTACGGCCTCTAACATCCTGCCGTCACCCGAGAGACTGTAGCTGACCTGGTCGGTCGCCTTCGTCCCGTCGGGCGCGGTGATCTTCTGGTCTACGATCAGCGCACCGCCTTGCCAGTAAGCGCGGACGTTGGCTGTGTAGGCCGGCGAGTTCTGCACCACTTCCTTCTGGCCGTCGGTCACGATCTCCAGGTCCCACTTGAAGCTCTGCTCGCCGTAGACCTGCGTGCGCGCCAACTGTACCTGGGGGTCGTTTTGCACGATCGTCAGCATCATGCTCGAGGGAGGCGGCACCTTGAGCGCGCTTTTTTGCGCATTGAAGACCCACGTTCCCGACAAATTCGGTTTTGGGGAGGTCTGTGCTTCGACGGCAGCCGTCAGGGCTACTAACACAACGAGGAGCGCTATGAGGGAGTTTTTCATGGCCGGCGAATTCTAGCAGCGGCTATATAAAGAATTTATAAAGAGACGGTGGCGAGTGCCGCTCACCCAAGGGCGGCCTGCACCGGGGCGTTGACGGCGGCGACGCGTTGCAATATACTAACTAACTAGTTAGTTAAAAATGCGGACACAAGCCCATCCCGCACGCCGCTCCGGACGGCGCTCCGGACGCCGCCAGCCCGAAGTCAGCCGCCACGCCATCCTCCAGGCATCCCTGGTGGAGTTCGCCCAGGAAGGCCTCGCCGGCGCCCGCATGGACGCCATCGCCGAAGCTGCCGGCGTCAACAAGGCGCTGCTTTATTACTACTTCCACGACAAGGACACGCTCTACGGCGCTGTCCTGGACCGCTTCTTCGCGCGCCTGTTGGAGCGCATCATGGGCGTCTGCGACCGCCCCGGCACCGCGGGCGAGCGTTTCCTCTCCTACGTCAGGACGCACTTCGATTCCATCGCCGAGTCGCCTTATTACGCGCGCATCTTCATGGAAGAGCTGATGAGCGCCAGTCGCGGTGGATCGCCTCACCTGGACCGCATCCTCGCCGACTACATGCAGCCCATCGGCACGCGTCTGCTCGGACTGTTGCAGGACGGCATCCGCGCCGGCGAGTTCCGCGCCGTCGATCCTGCTCAATTCATGCCCTCCGCCATCGGCTCCATCGTGCACTACTTCCTCACGGCTCCGTTGCGGCGCAAATTCATGCCGGAGCTTTATCCCACGACGGAGAAGGCAATTCACGATCGCCGCGCGGCGGTGCTCGACTTCATCGCTGCTGCCCTGTTCGCCGACCGCGACGCCGGCCTCAAGCTTGCCGCGCGCATCGCAACCGCGGATCCAGAGACTGCGGAGTCGAATCCTGCTTTGCCCCCGGCAGCGCCATTCGATTTAGCAGTCGCCAGGCGCGAAGGCGCGTCGCAACTCAGCCCGGCTCGCCACCCGCAGCGGTCAGCCGCGTCGGCGCCCGATGTTGCGCTGGCTCCGATACAGAGGCCGCAGCCGCACGACACAAGCGACGAACCCTCGTATCAGGCAGACTCGCCTCCGGCGCAGCCGCGCCCCAACCCCGGCTATCGGTGGATGAATCGCTGGTTTCCTGACTTTGAAACCGCCAGGAAAATCCTGCAGGAGGAAGCAGAAGCAAAGCGACGCCGCCGGAAAACGAAGAAGCCTCGCAAGCGCCCAGCCACTCCCGGCGAGGAGGTGTCCGAGTGAAGCCGCACAAGTTTTTCTTTTTCCTGCTCATTCTCTTCGGCATCGCGGCCGGCTACTACTTCTACTCCACCGACCGCACCAGCGACACCGTACTCATCGGCATCGTCGATGCCAACCAGGTGATCGTCAGCTCCAAGATCATGGGCCGGGTGGAAAAGCTCTACGTCGACGAAGGCTCGAAGGTAAAAGCCGGCGACCTGATCGCCGAAATCGACTCTGCCGAACTTGAGGCCCAGAAGAATGCCGCCGAGGCCATGATTCACGCCTACGGCTCCCAAGTTGCTTCGACGCAAGCCACAGAAGCGCAGACGCTTGGCGAAACCAACAGCGGTGTCGTCAACGCGCAGGCAAGACTCGCCGCTGCGAAGGCCGCTCTGGCGCAGTCCAAAGCCGACCTGGTGCGCGTGCAGAGTGACTCGCAGCGCATGATCGCGTTGGCGAAAGCAGGCATCGAGTCCGACCAGGAGCGCGTGCGTGCCGAAGAGCAGCTCAACGCCCAGCAAGCGGTGGTCGAAAGCGCGCAAAAGAACGTCGATGCCGCGCAGGCCGATCTGAACACGGCCAACGCGCGATTGCATCAGCAACGCGCCGCGGCAAGCAACGTCGCGGCCAATGAAGCTCAGGTCGCCAACGCGAAGGCACAGCTGGCCGAAGCCGAGACGCGCCTCGGCTACACGAAAATCTACGCTCCGGTGAGCGGAACGGTCTCCGTCCGAGCGACGCGTCAGGGCGAGGTCGTCAATCCCGGCGAGCCCATCGTCACCATCATCGACTTTAACGACACCTGGGTCCGCGCCGAAGCGCCTGAGACGGAGAGCCGCTTCATCGCGCAAGGAGACAAGCTGAAAGTTCGTTTGCCCGCGGGCAAGCCAATCGACGGAACCGTGATCTTCAAAGCTGTCGAAGGCGACTACGCCACCCAGCGCGACGTGAGCCGCCGCAAGCGCGACATCAAGACCGTCGGCCTGAAGCTGAAAGTCGACAACCCGGACGGCGCTCTTGTCCCCGGCATGACAGCGGAGGTCCTGCTGCCGAAAAACCTGACCACGCGCAGCCTGGCAGAGGGGAAGCAATGAGTTGGCTCCGCCCAAAGTCGAACGGCAATGCCGAGACCAGCTCGCCACCAGGTGCGAAGGCTGACGCAAAGGGCTGTCCCGAGCCGCCGAACGGCGAGGCGATCATCGTCGACCACATCACGAAGAACTACGGTGACTTCACCGCCGTCGATGACGTGTCATTCTCGGTGAGGCAGGGCGAAATCTTCGGCCTGCTCGGCCCCAACGGCGCAGGCAAGTCAACGCTCATCCGCATGATGACGACGCTGCTGCCGATCACCGCCGGCCGCGCTCTCATCAACGGCTTCGACGTCGTCAAACAACCCGACAACGCACGCCGCTGCATGGGAGTGATTCCCCAGGCCCTCACCAGCGATATCGACCTGACGGTCGAAGAGAACCTGAACATCTACGCCAAGCTCTACGGCGTCGACGCCGAACACCGCAAACGCAACATCGACGAGCTGCTGGAAACCGTCGATCTCACCAAGTGGCGCGGCGCGCAAACCAAGACGCTCTCCGGCGGCATGCGTCGCCGTCTTGAGATCGCGCGCGGTCTGGTGCACAGCCCCAAGATCTTCTTCCTCGACGAGCCGACCACCGGCCTCGATCCGGTCTCTCGCGTCGCCGTTTGGGAGATGCTCACCAACATCAAGAACAGCCGCGATCTCACCATCCTGATCACGACGCACTACATGGACGAAGCCGATCGCCTCTGCGATCGCATCGCCATCGTCGACCACGGCAAGCTCGTCGCCCTCGATTCACCGCAAGCCCTGAAGGCCAGCGTGCCAGGGACCAACGTGATCGAGGCGCAATTCCTGAACGTGCCGGCCGATTGGCAACAGGAACTTGAAAAGCTGGACGACGTCACCTCGGTGCAGCCGGAAGCGGCGCACATGTATCGCATCCTCACCAGCAACGGCTCGAAGACCACAACCGAGCTGGTAGGACTCGCGGTGCGATCCGACGTGCAGGTGAAGTCGCTCTCCGTACAGAACACGACGCTGGACGATGTCTTCGTCCACTTCACAGGACGGCAGCTACGCGATGAGCAGGTGAAAGCCTATGGATTCGTGATGCCCGACCGTCCGGGGATGCGGCCATGAATAGAATGTGGGCCATTGTCGAGCGCGAGCTGCGCAAGTTCTTCCGTTCTCCTGCCCTGATGCTGGTGGCCATGGTGTTTCCGCTGGTGCAGCTCATCGTCCTGGGCAACGCCTTTGGCGGGAAGATCAAGCACGCGCGTCTCGGCGTTGTCGATCAGGACCAGGGAACGCAAGCGGTGAAGATTCGCGAGGCCCTGGCCGCGATCCAGTCGAATGCGCACACCTTCGTTCCCATTCCATACGAGAACGATCAGCAGGCCATGGAAGACGTCCGCAATGGCCGGCTGGACGGCGCCATCATCATTCCGCCGGAGTATTCGCGCCGGGTGTATGAGCAGAACCATCCGCGCATTGCGCTCATTGTCGACAACACCGACAACTTCATGAGCTCCACATTGGAGCAGCAGTTCAGCGATCTCACGAAGGCGCTCAACAATCCCGACGTCGAGCCGTCGCGCATTCTGCAGCAGATCTCACTCGACACCGTCGAGCTCTATCCCTACATCGAGTACATGAAGTATCTGCTGCCTGGATCGATTGCACTGGCGATGTTTGTCTCGGTGATGATCGGCGGCGGCATGTTGTACATCGACGACAAAGCCCGCGGCGTGCACGAAGGCTACCTGGTGACGCCGATCACGAAGTTCGAGCTCGTCGCCGGGCTGAACATCGCGGGTGCGCTGAAGGCGATCATGGCGGGAGTGGTGATCACGATTCTGGGCGCCTTGCTGGCGGGGTTAGGCACCATCTTCACCCCGCAAAACCTCATTTACGTCTTCCTGATGATCGTGGTGACGTCGCTCGCCTTCAACACCATGATGTTTCTGATGATGGTGCGCGTCGAGGACCCGCTGGTGCCGCGCGCCACATTTGGAATCCTGAACACGCTGCTCTTCTTCCCCAGCGGCTCCATCTACCCGATCAAGGCGTTTCCGGCCTGGCTGCGCGGCATCGCCTACATCGATCCCTTCACCTATTCCGTGCACGGGTTCAAGGCGCTGCTCCTGAAGGATGCGGGTTTCGTCGCCATCCGCGCCGACTTGGCCTACCTGACCATCGCGGCAGCAGTCATGATCACCATCGCCACAATGCTATTTAAGAGGACGCTGTAATCAGTGAGGTGGGGGACAATGCTGTGTCTGCCAAGAACGCTGTCCCGAAGGGACGACTGAGCCTAGCCTAGGACGAAGTCCTGGGTACCGGGGCAAAAATCTCCGCGGTCCCGGCAGGGACCGCCCGATGCTCCAGGTTCTAGCTCAGGCCAGAACGCCGCATATTTGGTTTTCAGGGCACGGCCCGGCCCGCATACTCCTCATCCCGCGTGGAGGAACCTGTTTGTGATAACGTCGCCTTTAGGGCATGCGCTTCGAATGGGACTCCGCCAAGGCAGACCATTCCGAAGATGAGCAACGGTTCGTGACGTTCGGCTTCTCGTCCGCTAACCGCTTCCTCGCCGTGTCTCATACCGAGCGTGATGACGTTGTCCGCATCATTAGCGCTCGTCGGGCGACCCGATCTGAGAAGCAAATTTATGAAGAAGGCAAAATCTCGATCTGACGAACTACGCCCCGCGTACAAGCTCTCAGATTTCAAGAAGCTGGAGCGCGGCAAATACTACGAACGGGTCAGGGCTAACTCGAATGTCGTGGTCCTGGATCCGGAGGTCGCAGCAGTGTTTCCAAATTCAGAGGCGGTCAACAAAGCACTGCATTCCCTGATGGACGTCGGATCTCGGCTCTCGCGCTTGACGTCTACCCCGACCCACCCAGCGCGCCTTCGGCGCTGAAACAGCTGATCCGGACACCTTCATCGCTGCCCGGCAAACTCCCGTTCTCCCAACCCGCATCACACGTTTTGTCGGTGGCATTCATGGTCTTCTAGCTCCGGGACCTTAGAAAGCGCCACATCGGGCATCGACATATCTTAGGAGGAAGCTATGAAAGGTTTTCTGATTGGGCTTGGGATCGGAGTTGGCTTGGGCCTTCTGTTCGCTCCCATGAGTGGGGAAGAGACGCGTAACAATCTGGCGGACCGCGCGAATGACCTGAAGAACTCGGCGCGCGAGACATATGAGCAGAACCGCGATCGGGTGCAGCGCGGAGTTGAGAGCATCCGCAGCACCGCCGAGCGGGCCATGGGCCATGCTCGCGCGGCTGTGAACGAAGCCACTCGGCCGACCGGCACAGAAACCGTCACGCCGAATATGTAGCTCTATTTCTGACGGCTTATTCTCCACGGGCAGGCGCACGCCTGCCCAATTTCTTGACTACCAGAGCCGCGCTTCAGCAGCGGCTTTCGCTTCGGCATCCGCGCCTCTGCTTTGCATCATCGCCAATCGCCAGCGTGATACGCTCGTGCTTGGTTAATTTCGCGACTCAGGAGTGACAATGCAGGTAATGGAGAACTGGCATCCCCAGGGAGTCACTGTCTACATGGACGGCAAGCGCTTTCTGAATTGCATTCTTACGGAATGCAAGCTCGTCTATGGCGGAGGCGACGTGACCTGGGAGAATACCCAGTTCGTGAATTGCCAGCTCATCTTCGATGCCGCGGCACAGCGCACCGTAGCGTATCTGCAGAATTTCGGCTTGATGCGTCCACCTGACAATCAATCCGCTTCCCCGGTCCAGACGAACTCCGGCGTGAACTAGATTTCTCCCATTCATCTCAGACGGCGGAAAGGAAATAGTTCGCCACAGGGCGGCACAAACATAGCCTGGTACATGGGGGCTGGGAGAAGAGCTGGTTTGAAATTCCGGAGTCACTTCAGGGACGACATAAACTCAGTCGCACGTCCGCTTTAACAGAACAGCGTAGGAGAGTGCCTGCTTGATGTCTTCCGCTTCCAGGAAGGGATAAAGACCGAGAATCTCAGCTGTGTCGCGGCCTTGGGTGAGCATATCGACGATTGTTCCCACTGTGACTTCTGTTCCTCGAATACAAGGCTTGCCACTCATCACTTGTGGATCAACGGTAATACGATCCAACGCCATCGTTGCATGCTCTCCAGAAATTCGAATCTATCACGGATGCTGGAGGCTCCGCGATGGCACCGATTTCCCAAACACTTTGGGTTTACTGGTTCACTGGCACCTTGATGATCTTCTTCTGGATCGCATACGTCACCAGTTGCGCTTTGTTGTGAATGTCGAGTTTGCGCATCAAATTGAACTTATGTGCCTCCACGGTTTTGACGCTTAGTCCCAGGAGCACCGCAACTTCTTTCACGGAATTGCCTTCCGCCAGCAGCTTTAGAATTTCGCGCTCCCGTGGCGTGAGTGTCGCCATACGCGGGCGCATGCGGGCATCGCGCACGCGCGCGCGGAAATCCTCCACTAATTTCCCGAGCACCTGTGAACTGAGGTACTTGCCCCCCTTGTACACGTCGCGGACGGCGCTCACCAGTTGCGGCGCAGGCGTGTCCTTCAGCACATAGCCGGCTGCACCGACTTCGAGGCACTGCACCAGATAGTCCTCATCCTCGTACATGGTGAGGAACAAGACCTTTGTCTCGGGCCGATTTTTCTTGATGTGCCGCGTGGCTTCAAACGACGAGAGCCCAGGCATTCCGATGTCCATAAGAACGACATCGGGGCGGAGTTCACGCGCCTTATCTACGGCGTCGCCTCCGTCCGGTGACTCGCCGACCACTTCAAAGTCGCTCTCGCTTTCCAGTAGTCGACGTACTCCCTGCCGAAACAACGTATGATCATCTACCAATAAGCATCTGATTTTTGGCATGTAACCCCTGCCTTAAAGATCTCACTGCTGTCCTCGGCTACGTCTAAGCGCCCCACGCTACTGCGCCGGAGCCGCCTGCCACCATTCCTTTGGCTGGGGCAGGCTCACTGCCAACAGGCGCACTTACTTCGATGCGGGTTCCCTTGCCTCGCGCCGAGGTCACTTTCATCTTTCCTCCAAGATTTGACATGCGCTCGCGCATGCCGGTCATGCCGAAGGTCTGCCGGCCCGGATTCGGTTTTGACGACATGCCAACGCCGTCATCTTCCACCACCAGCCTGACCAGGCTGCCGTCACATCTCAGATCGATGCTGACGGTGGTGGCATTAGCATGCTTGGCGACATTGTGCAAAGCCTCCTGCACAATGCGGTAAATGGCCGTCTCCAACGCCGCCGGCAAACGCCCGAACTCCGGCGACACCGTGACTTTTGCCTTCACGCCCACGCCTTTTGCCAGATCTTTGGCTTCTTTTCGGACGGCGGCAATCAAGCCAAGCTCCTGCAACATGAGCGGAGACAGGCGCCCGATGATGCGCCGAATTCCTTCGATTGTGCGGTCAACCACCTCCAGCGTCTCGCGAATTTTCAGACGAGCGTTTCTGGCGGTGACACTGCTCTCCAGCATCCCCAGATACAGGCGAATGACCATCAGCGCCTGCCCGGTCTCATCGTGCAGCTCGCGGCTGATGCGCTTGCGCTCTTCTTCCTGAGCGTGCAGCAGGTGACCCGAAAGTTCGGCAATGCGCATCTCGCGTTCACGCAAAGCGTCGTTCATGCCGGCGCGATCGATCGCCAGCGCCGAACGATCGGCCACCGCGCGCAATAACTCCCGTTCCGTCGGAAGCCATTCGTACGGCCGCGAGAAGCCGATCACCAGCACCCCGATCACCGCATCATCGGAAGACTTCAGCGGCACTCCCCAAAGCGCTTTGGCGGTGCCATGCAGGAAAGGCCCTTGCGTCTCGTTCGACGTCCTGAGGTCAGCCAGAATTGCCGGCTCCCCGGTGGCGGCGATCTTTCCCGCGAAGCCCTCGCCGACAACGGTGGCAGGATTGAGGCCCTCAAAACTGCTGGAAGGTCCTACATGCGCCTGAACACGGAGCACGTGCGTGTCGGCGATGTCGCGCAGCAGGATGAGTCCTAAACTCGCGCCGAACGTGTGCATCGCGATCTCCAGCACCCGTTGCAGCAGCGAGTTCAGATTTCCCGCCGAGAGCTCCGCGTCCAGCACGGACAACAGCGTTTCACTCTCCAGTTTCTGCGCATCTGCGTAAGCCGCCGATACGGCAACATAGCTGGCCCACGACAAGGTTTCCATGGCGGCCAGCGCCTGCGGCAGCCGGCTCGGCGGAAAGATTCGCTCGAGATAGGAATCGATGAGGTCCTGGTAAATCTGCAGCGCTCGCGCCACCGCGCGCGCGCTCACCTTCAGCTTTGCCAGCCGTTTCCCAAAATGCTGCAGGCTGTTGTAGAAGGCGGCAAAATCCGTCTGGGAGAAAATAGAGAAACCTGTCCCGATGGTCAGCCGCTCAAGGGCGGCCATGGCGCGGCCGTCGAAGCTGTACTCGGCAAACATCTTCTGCCGCCACGCCCCGGTTATCTCCGGAAACCATGGCTGCAGCCTGCGAGTAACCTCGACCACCACCTCGCGCGAGGATTCCTTCATGGGCAGGAGGGGAGACACGGTGCTCCTAATGCTATTGATGCGGCGGAGCTTACGGCAGGATGGCGTTACTACCTTATAAACTCACAACCTTCAAAGTTTCCGTTTATTGTAACGGATTATTCATTCTTTGCCAGCAAATATTGCCTTCAACATTAATACCTTATTCCCTTATGCACCGCGCCCGTCGCAGTTTGCCGCCCATCACGTATTGATAGGCTTGAATCCCTGATTTCGGTCCCGCATCCTTACAAAGCGAAGCAGGGTGCGTTATTCTCGGCGAACGAGATCTTTCCAGCGGCCCAATTTTTGTGGTCCGCGACAGAATCGAACACTGGCGATGCCGTCCACAACTGACAAGCTGACGACGACCCTGAGCAACGACGAAGTCCTTCGCTACTCTCGCCACCTCCTGCTCCCCGAGGTCGGCATGGAGGGCCAACTCAAGCTGAAGCAGGCCCGAGTGCTGTGCGTTGGCGCGGGAGGACTGGGCTCTCCCCTTGCGCTTTATCTCGCCGCAGCCGGCGTCGGAACTTTGGGCATTGTCGATTTCGATATTGTTGATCTGACAAATTTACAGCGCCAGGTCCTCCACGGTACTAACGACGTCGGGAGGAAAAAATTAGACTCCGCAGCGGAGACTCTGGCCGCAATCAACCCCAACGTAAACGTCGTCAAGTTTGAGACGCGCCTGACCAGCGCCAACGCGCTCGAGATCTTCCGCGACTTCGACATCATCGCCGACGGCACCGACAACTTTGCGACCCGTTACCTGGTGAACGACGCTTGCGTGCTTACCGGCAAGCCCAACGTCTACGGCTCCATCTTTCGCTTTGAAGGCCAGGCCAGCGTCTTCGCCTTGCAAGATGGTCCGTGTTATCGCTGCCTTTATCCGGAGCCGCCTCCGCCAGGGGTCGTTCCTTCATGCGCCGAAGGCGGCGTACTTGGCATCTTGCCCGGTCTGGTTGGAGTGATCCAGGCCACGGAAACCATCAAGCTCATCCTCGGTTCGGGCGATTCTCTGTCCGGCCGCCTATTGATGATCGATGCGCTCTCCATGCGCTTTCGCGAAGTCAAGGTCCGGAGGAATGCCGATTGTCCGGTGTGCGGCAATCGTCCTACCGTAACGCAGCTGATCGACTATGAACAGTTCTGCGGTGTCCGTGGTGAAGAGAAGCCGACTGCTGCTACCATGCAGGACATGACACCGGAAGAACTCAAGCAGCGTCTCGATGCCGGCGACGATCTCTTCGTGCTCGACGTCCGTGAACCGCACGAATATCAGATCTGCAACCTCGGCGGGCACCTCATCCCCCTAAAAGATCTCCCCGGCCGCGTCAGCGAGCTCGATCCGGCGCGCGAGATCGTGGTCCACTGCAAGATGGGCGGACGCAGCGCCAAAGCTGTGGACTTCCTGAAGCAGGCAGGCTTCACGAAAGTGCATAACCTGGCCGGCGGCATCAATGCCTGGTCCGAGCGCGTCGATCCCAAAGTGCCGAAGTACTAAACCTCGCTGCCGCGAGCGGCCGGCAACGAGTCAGCGCCCGTTGCCAAATCCTGTCATATGAGATCCAACGGCAAGGCCGCTTTGGGCCTGCTTTCCCCCACCTCGCGGGCATTCGAGGGCCGTTGGGCGACGTGTTAAAATTGCCCTGAAACAGTCGCGAGAGAAGTGTCTTTTGATCGAGATTGCACCGTCCATCCTGTCCGCCGATTTCGCCCGTCTGGCGGAAGACGCTAACGCGGCCCTGCGAGGCGGCGCCACCCTCCTGCACGTCGACGTGATGGATGGTCATTTTGTGCCCAACATCACGATTGGCCCGCCGGTGGTCGCCTCACTCCGCAAAGCGGTGGATGTTCCTCTCGATTGCCATCTGATGATCGAAAATCCTGACGAGTACATCCCGGCCTTCGCCGACGCCGGGGCAAACTGGATCACGGTGCATCAGGAAATCTGCATTCATCTCAATCGCAGCCTGGAGTTGATTCGCAGTCACGGCATGGCTCCTGGCGTTGCCCTTAACCCGGCCACGCCCGTCCAAACACTTGGCGAGGTGCTGGACATCGTGGACCACGTGCTGGTGATGTCGGTGAATCCCGGCTTCGGAGGGCAGACATTTATCCCCGGCACGCTCGAGAAAGTACGCAAGCTCGCGACCATGCGCGCGGCCAAGGGCGTGGACTTCCGCATCGAGATCGATGGCGGCATTGATCTGGACACGGTCGGAGGCGCGGCGCGCGCCGGGGTGGAAATTTTCGTGGCCGGCAGCCATGTCTTCGGAAAAGGCGATCCGGCCCGTAACGTAGAAGGGCTGCTCAAGGCGGCCCAGGAAGCAACATTGCAGCGCGCCTGATTTATTGGCGATAACGCCCGGCGCTTTTGTTTGTGAGATCGCCGGGTTTAGGATTCTTAGAGGTGGTTTGATGTTTCGTCGCGCAATCATAACGGTCACGGCGGCCTTCGTCTTCGCGCTGTGTTCCATGGCCCAGGACGCAGGCAGCCAGTCGCAGAGTGGCAGCAGCAATCCCGCGCCCAGCTCGGGTACGACACAGGCACAGAGCACGAACAAGCAGACTTCCGCAGCTCAGCCTCAGCCCTCCAGCAGCAAGAAGAAGAAGAAGAGCAAGAAGAACCCGAATCCCATCGCCGATCTCGACTCCAAGCAGCCCGACAAGGTCCTGTTCGATCGCGCCCAGGACGCGATGAAGCATGGCAAGTATGACGTTGCGCGACTCAGCCTGCAGACGCTGATCAATACGTATCCTGACTCGGAATACATTGCGCGCGCCAAGCTGGCGATTGGCGACTCCTGGTATCAGGAAGGCGGCGCCGCCGCCATGACGCAGGCGGAAAGCGAATACAAGGACTTCATCACCTTCTTCCCCAATATGCCCGAGGCGGCCGAAGCGCAGATGAAGATTGCCAACATCCATTTCAGCGAAATGGAAAAAGCCGACCGCGATCCCACCCATGCCCGTCGCGCGGAAGAAGAGTACCGGCAGATGATCCTGCAGTTCCCTGACAGTCCTCTGGTTCCAGAAGCGAAAGCGCATCTGCTGCAAGTCCAGGAGGTGCTGGCGCGCAGAGAGTACATGATCGGCCACTTCTACTATTTGCGTGAGAGCTATCCCGCCGCGATCGCGCGCTTGCAGTCCGTTGTTGACACGTATCCGCTCTACAGCGGAGCCGATGACGCCTTGTTTGAATTAGGCCAGGCCTATGAGAAGGAAATTGAGATTGTTCGCCATTCGCGGTATCCGGAAAGCGCTAAGGGCGGCCTGATCAAGCAATATACCCAGGGCGCAATTGCCGCCTATGGCCGCATCCTCACGCGTTATCCGCTGGAAAGCCGCGCCGGCGATGCCAAAAAACGCCTGGAAGCCATGAAGCAGCCCGTCCCGAAAGCCACTCCTGAGGCGATCGCTCAGGACAAGGCAGAGATTGAGAGTCGCGGCTCACTCGGTACCATCGGAAAAGTCATGGAGAACTTCCACCGCGGCCCTGATGTCTCGGAAGCGACAAAGGTCGGTGAGCCTACGCTGGTCGATCCAAAGCAAGCCAGCGCTCCGGACATGGTGCGCGCAGCGAATGCCAGTGTGCTGAGCATTCTACAGGGAGCTGGAATGGGGGATCATGTCGCCGTTGAGCAGGTGACCGATGGCTCCGCGCCTGCCGAAAACGCTCCCGTTCCCCGTTCCGATGCTGCCCCTGGTACATCCGCTCCGGCGCCCGATGCTGCTGCGGCCTCAGACGCTTCCGGCTCCGGCGGCACTCCCGCTGGGACGACGGCCGGTACCGAGATGAAGAACGATCTCCCGCCTGCCGCAGGCACCGGACCTGCGTCCGCTCCGGCTCCAACCCAGGTAAACGATCTCGCAAATGGGAGCAGCAGCAGCAGTGCTCCGGCAGCGTCGAGCAGTTCCGCACAACAGCAGGCTCCTCCTGCCAACACCAACACGGAAAGTTCGTCCAAGAAAAAGAAGAAACGTCACCTGCTCCCGTTCTAACGGGGAGAATTCCCCTGTAACCCTGGCGACGCCAGTTTTGTCGCCCTAACTTCGAGTAAGATAAAGAGAGTCAACGAGTTTGCCCTGCTTGCACGTGGGATGCCGTTATGTTAAGCTCAATGTTTGTCCCGGCTGGCAGGGAGAATCTTGCCAGATTCGGCCTGTATGGGTCGGATCATGCACGCTGGCGTAGCTCAGCTGGTAGAGCATCTGATTTGTAATCAGAGGGTCGGGGGTTCAAATCCCTTCGCCAGCTCCAGAATCGTAACCTTGAGCGCGCCGCAAGGCGTAGCAGGAGCAAGCCAAACGAGACGCGCAGCTCTCCTAGAGAACTGAATCCAGCAGCAGCTTCCCAATCGTAAGACGCGTGGAAGTTTGATCGCGCGGCTGTTGCCGAGTTTTGCCGGGTTCGTCAGCGAATCCGTTATGAACGTTCTTTGACAGTAGGGAACTGGCGATTCCGGGCCTCGGCAATCCGGCTCTCGAACGTGGTTCTGAGAGCGAATGCTCGGTCGAATCCGGGGTCCCCGACAAGCGCCGGTGTAGCCTGCCCTGAGCGAAGCCGAAGGGCGCTTGATGGGGCGGTTGTGCACAGGTGGCCGAGTGGTTAATGGCAGCAGACTGTAAATCTGCCGCTCCTTGCGAGCTACGGAGGTTCGAATCCTCCCCTGTGCACCAGAAGTTTGGTTTTCGATGAATAAGTTCTTGGTTGCGATGGGCGCGTACGCGGTGCTGGCGGCCCTGGCATGGACGACGCTGAGCGATCCCAAGTTCAGGTACGCGACGCTGGCGATCCTGGCAATGTTCGCGGTTCGCACCTGGTCGTGGAGCAAGAAACAGGAACACGAACAGCACGAGCATCACGACGAATAAGCAATTGCTCGACGGTTCGCTGGCAGGAAACCTGGTTGGCCATCGCAGAAGGCACAGGCGGGCCGCAAATTCCGGATTGGCCGTCGCGGTAGTAACAGAAGGATCGAGCGCCGGAGGCGAGGCGTCAGTTTAGCCCAGGACGAAGTCCTGGGTCAGGCGTAAATAGAAGGGTAGTCCCGTAGGGACGGCACAGGCGGGAGTAACTCAGTGGTAGAGTCACAGCCTTCCAAGCTGTTGGTCGCGGGTTCGATTCCCGTCTCCCGCTCCAAGGTTTGTACTGAAAGGCTGTATCAGTGCACAGGCTGATGTAGCTCAGTTGGTAGAGCACTCCCTTGGTAAGGGAGAGGTCATCGGTTCAATCCCGATCATCAGCTCCAGATTTTCAGAAAGGCTGTTGGCTTTCTGATCGTGAACACCGAGCGCGTCCCGTTTCAGCAGGCTGGTATCGCGATCGAGAAGCTGGACGAGTTTGAGCAGCTCCGTTCGGCGATCGCAAGGGTTTTTGCTTCCGCCGAGGCCGCATCGTTTCTGCGACGGCTGCAGCGCAAGGGAATAGCTGTTCGCGACTTCCAGCGTGTTCTTCGCGAGAAGCTGCTGGAGCAGTCGGATTCCGCGCTTGTGCAGAGCGGTAAAACAGCGCAGCAACTTTACGATGCGCTTTCGGTGAGCGACCAGGCGCAGATGCGCGAACTTTATTTGACGACGCTGGAGGCGGTGGACGAGCCCCTGCGTAAGAAGTTCAACAAACTTTATCGGTATTCCTAAGGCATAGAGAGAGACATGGCGAAAGAGAAATTTGATCGCAGCAAGCCGCACGTGAACGTAGGCACCATCGGTCACATCGACCATGGCAAGACGACGCTGACGGCGGCCATCACCAAGGTTCTGCAGAAGCACAACCCG